>Ga0056128_1006548_pt1 | contig 14696 bp, 10 predicted proteins | sample WorMetLIZISLAND2_FD_71113 | JGI IMG/M metagenome (GOLD analysis project Ga0056128, IMG submission 71113) | Marine gutless worms symbiont microbial communities from Max Planck institute for Marine Microbiology, Germany - Olavius geniculatus... ...
ACCACGAACCAAGTTATAAGCGTTAATGTTGACCTACCCTAAGTCGACAATGCGCGTTCGGCGTATGCCAATGCATTTGAGTTTGGGCCACGTGAATTTGATGCCGGGGAAATTCTCCCCCCCTCTTTACCCCCTTTCTAATTTCCCCCGATCAAACTTAGGGCGCCGGGCGGACTCACGTTGGGCTTTGCCCCAAATTTCTAGTCAATTATAAAATGGGCCTGTGGAAGTTGTGGGAAATTTAAATTTCCCACATTTAACTTGAAATGATGCTACAATAGACATGGGCTTAGATGCCAATGGGTTTCTAAAAATATATTTTTGGTGATTGGTTCTTAATGGTGACAAGTTTCAGGAGACCATTCTGTAGCTAATGATATTTACTATGCCAATGTTTTATCTGTAATTTTAATTTAATAATTGTTTTGATGATGGTATTTATTGTGTATTAATGACTTGCTGTGATGATTCTTTTTCCCCGTCTGATCGATAGATGCAGACTCCGTGTTTGTTTGCCAAACCAAATCTGATGCAAGTCATTTGTACATTTACCTTACCTAGGTTTTGTCTTAGTTAAAATGCTAGATTTTTGGTGTATGGTATTAACAAAATCCGTTGTGAGATTGGAAAGGTGGTTGGAGTTTGAATCGTGGGGGTTTGAGTAAGTCAAACGTCACTCGTTGGACTGGAGTGACTTGAGTACTACCTCGCTGGAAATAATATACATGCATGTGTTTATGTAGGCCGACAGGACAATAACGATCATCGACACTGGTCTCGGCATGACAAAAGCTGACATGATCAACAACCTGGGCACGATCGCCAAGTCCGGCACGAAGGCGTTCATGGAGGCGCTGCAGGCCGGGGCAGATATTTCAATGATTGGCCAGTTCGGCGTTGGCTTCTACTCAGCGTATCTGATTGCCGACCGGGTGATTGTGAAGAGCAAGAACAACGATGACGAGCAGTACGTCTGGGAGTCAGCAGCCGGCGGCAGCTTCACCGTGCGCCAGGACACGACCGGCGAGCCAATCGGCCGCGGCACGCAGGTGACCCTCTACGTGAAGGAGGATCAGGCTGAGTACCTGGAAGAGCGCCGAATCAAGGACATCGTAAAGAAGCACAGCCAGTTCATCGGCTACCCCATCAAGCTGGTCGTTGAAAAAGAGCGAGACAAGGAGATCTCGGATGATGAGGAGGAGAAGAAGGAAGAAGAAACAGAAGAAAAGAAGGTAAAATAGTATTAACTTGTGCTCTCTTTCTCTCATTCCCGATCGAGGGGGGAGTCACCACCCCAATACGTTCCAGGAAGTCCCAGAGGTGTCATGGATCAGTTATGAACAGATGCCTGTGATGAACTCCCAGGAGTCGAATCTCGGAGGGTTGCGGCACTTTGCTGGGTCGGTGAGGTCGGATGACATCGGGCCCAGACGCTTCCACCACGAGAAGGTGGCCGCAAAAGAAGCCTGATGCTTGGCTTTAATATCATCGTATTGATGTAGCACCATTGGTGCCAGAGTAGAGATCTTGACAGAAAATAGGAAATAGCATTCACACTCCATGGATCTCAAAACAGATGAAGATAGAAACATTTGAACGTCAAGAAGAGACTGGTTATGTTATAGCTTTCTAAGTGTAATAATGTTCATCTGTACTGCTGAGGTTTTTAGTCTGTAGTAATTGATCGTATTGATGACTTGCTGTGATGACTGTTTTTCCCCGTCTGATCGATAGATGCAGACACCTGTGTTTGTTTGCCAAACCAAATCTGATGCAAGTCATTCGCAGTTTCACACGTATCATAGACAGGAATTTGCAGCAAAATTTTGTCTTATTATGTTGATTATTGAATGTGATATTTGTTTTTCATGGCATTGAATTCAATGCGTGATTGTATATATCTAGGCCTAAATTTAATCAGTTAATATGCTGCATGATTAGAAAATTAGTATTACACAGGTACATTGTCCATTACGTTGCTGTTCAGCTCATATTGGTGATGTTCTGGAGAGAAGTGTGGAAAATGTCTTTGAGTGAATATTTGTGCACACTTGCATTTACGGTGTTGGGAATTTTTATTTGGCATGCGTGGTAAAGAATTGGTAAATGAGAAAAAAGTATGAGATGTATGTGCCTGCGCTGGTAGGAGGACGAGGACACGGACAAGCCAAAGATAGAGGACCTCGATGAAGACGAGGAAGACGAAGACAAGGAGAAGAGCAAGGACAAAAAGAAAAAGAAGAAAATAAAGGAAAAGTACACAGAGGTTTGTCAGCTGTTACTGGTTATGCATTTTACTTGGCATACGTGTAAAAATTAGGGCAGTACCAAATAGTAGATTTTACTATTTGGCCGAATAGGAATAATTGTATTATTTGGCTGAATACGTTTTTAGAGACTTGCTGTGATGATTGTGATGATTGTTTTTCCTCGTCTGATCGATAGATGCAGACGTAATTGATTTATTAGCCAAAGCAGAACTGATGCAAGTCTGTATAATAGTAGTAAACGTACATTATCTAGTAAGTGATAAACTGATAATGTCATTTAGATACCGAGTAACTGACAAATAGTGCTGGCAGTGATGAAAATTTGAAGTACAATTTTTTGAATGGTAAATTCTAACTTTGCAGTTATTAATTTTTTTACTAACTGCAGTACCGGTAATTACCAAGTAAAGTGCATGTTTGACATAGAGAAATAGATTTTAACGTGTAATTAATGATAATAATTAGAAGAAGAATAACGACGACAATCTCTGTGCCGTAAAATCACAAATCGGTTACTGGGGCACAGTGCGTCTGGTCAGCAACGAAACAGGAAATGTGTCTCATTCACTTTAAAGGAGTTGACTGAGGCTGGTAGCTGATTCCAGGCTTTGAGTTTTGCAATGGCGAATGACCGTGCACAAAAGTATGTGACAGTTATGCTGTTGACAAGGTCCCTGGGAGTGGCAGATCTCACAAGTTTGTTTTAAAATGTGCAGCGTGTGTATAAACATGATAAAAAAAATGTGTGCATTCGAATGCTGAATGATGGCGCTGGTATGTTGCAAATAGGACGAGGAGCTGAACAAGACTAAGCCGATCTGGACTCGTAACCCGGACGACATTTCCAAGGAGGAGTACGGAGAGTTTTACAAATCCTTGACCAATGACTGGGAGGACCATCTGGCTGTTAAGGTATGCTGTGTTTACTACACATACGACCTTATATCAGTATCATACTTGAACCACACTCAGTAAGTAAGTAAACAGGGCCAAACATATCAAAGTTAGAATGCAGAGCATTCAGCAAATCTCACAATAACGATCGGGAGGACCACCTTGCCATGAAGGTATGCTGTATATAGTTTAGGAGCAAAATTGAAATGTTGGGCACTTCCTACCCTGCCTAGATTTTTAACTCTATGATGCCATTGTTTATATATGTGGCTGCTGCACACCTAGTCGTATGTGAGTCATTTGTGATGTGGATGTTTAGAGCCTATGACCAACACCAAGGTCAACTCAAGTCGTCCATCCCACCGGGCTAGGTATTTCAAGTACCAGCCTTCTTTGCTGGGTCTATGATGCAGCATGTTCACCTGTGTTAAGTGGAAGGTAACACTGTGATCCTATGTGGCATGTGACACTCCGTAGCTTGGGGATGCATTTCCGGTAAAGGGCTATACTGAACTTGGTGATGTGGATGTTTACAGCATTTTTCCATCAATAATCTCGCCTCAGAAATTTGCAGCTGTCTGTCATAAAATCAGAACTTCCTGCCTGCTTACTTTTTTAACCCACAATGTCACTGCTTATAAATGCTCATGTATCATCCGTTTGTGATGTGGATGTTTGCAGCATTTCTCGGTTGAAGGCCAGCTGGAGTTCCGCGCGCTGCTGTTCGTACCACGACGGGCTCCGTTCGACCTGTTTGAGAACCGCAAGAAGAGGAACAACATAAAGCTGTACGTGCGCCGGGTGTTCATCATGGACAACTGTGAGGAGCTGATCCCCGAGTACCTTGGCTTCATCAAGGGTGTCGTAGACTCCGAGGATTTGCCTCTGAACATCTCCCGAGAAACCCTTCAGCAGAGCAAGATCCTGAAGGTGATCCGCAAGAATCTGGTCAAGAAGTGTCTGGAACTGTTCGACAACATCTGCGAGGACAAGGACAACTACAAGAAGTTCTACGAGCAGTTCAGCAAGAATCTCAAGGTGCATTTACATCTAGAGATTCACAATGTTGCCGTAGGCTACTGAAAGTCTTTGAATTTTGTTTTCCATCTCATTCCAGAAATGTGACGTAATGAAAATTGTGGGAATGGGTCTGGAAAATGTACATAATTTTTTAATCCTTAAAATTATTTAAAAAAATTTGGCCGAAACTGTCCAGCATTATCTCGTGCTTACTTGTGGGAATTTTTATGCACAAAAACAGCATACCGGGTATTAACAAAGATTTGCCATTTGGCGTCAGGGGTGCTGCTAATTATGCTAACCGTGTAACGGCGTGTATATATCAGAAAGTGACATTGGTCTGAGTGATCCATGGGGCAGGAGTTACGGGCTACTATGTCATCACAGTGCAGGGTCAACATATGTCTGGTTGTATTGACTACATCTGTTTACAGCTTGAAGAGGATTGTCGTATGTACAGCTCGGTATCCACGAGGACTCGACCAACCGGAAGAAGCTTGCAGATTTCCTGCGTTTTCACTCGTCACAGTCCGGCGACGAGATGACGTCCCTCAAAGACTACGTGTCCCGCATGAAGGAGAACCAGAAGTCAATCTACTTCATCACCGGTGAAAGCAAGGACGCCGTCGAGAACTCGGCATTTGTCGAGCGCCTGCGGAAGCGTGGGTATGAGGTGCTGTATATGGTCGACCCCATCGACGAGTACGCCGTACAGCAACTGAAGGTTTGTCTGTAGCATGTTTTATTTCCATTTTTGGCTTTACGTGATCACTGTAACTGGCCATTGTGTTTTCTTACTTGTCAATGATGCTGTAAAATATCTTTTCCTTGCCATATTTAAACACTTGCTGTGATGATTATTTTCCCCGTCTGATCGAGAGATGCAGATGCAGTTGTTTGTTAGCCATATCAGAACTGATGCAAGTCTGTCACATGGAGACATGTTATGCAGCAACTGTGATTGTTTAAGTACTAGAATAGTAACTTGTGTGCCCTGTACATATAACTAAGGCTGGTAATTATTAAATATGTCTTGAATACTTAAACTAACTTTGCAAAAAATAATTGCTAATTTAGATTTAAGACTTATTGTGGTAACTACCAAAGAAAACGCACGCTTGATGTTCTCTGGCAAATATGAATAATTGTGGAGTATGATTTTTAGATTTTTTCATAGTTTTTCCATTGCAAATGTTAGTGTTGTAAATAGTGTAACAATTAGCACTTTTAAGCAGTGTGGACAAATGTCTATAGCTATTTATATACACGTTGTTGTAAATGTGTGCTGAAGGAATACGATGGGAAGAATTTGGTGTCGGTGACCAAGGAAGGTCTTGAGCTGCCAGAGGATGAGGACGAGAAGAAGAGGCACGAGGAGAATAAGAGCAAGTTTGAGGCTCTCTGCAAAGTCATGAAAGAGATTCTCGACAAGAAAGTAGAGAAGGTAATCCACTTATGTATTTCATGAACTACAGTAGAGGCAATGGGATCTCAGATCTGAGTCAACAGACTTTGGATCCAGCTAGATCCGAGCCGGATTTTGTGCCGAAACTGATGTAATTGGGTGGAACATGGTTCCTATGGTCAGGAGAAGTCGGGAATTTCAAGAAGTCGAGGAAAGTCGGGAAAAGATTAGAGAAAGTTGGGGAGTTTTACATTCCAAAGTCAGGGAAAACTCCAGAGTCAAAGAATTTAAAAGTACTAGGGTGCAAAAGTTAACAAAAGTGCAGAAAAAAATATTTTCAACGAACAGTTATCATTTTTCCTGCTCTCTTCGCTCGCAGATTATTTGTACCTCCGCTTTTAAACTTGTTTCGTCGCTCTTGTTTTTAGTGTGATTGCAAGCGATTGAAAATGGACATTGCGACAAACGAGGGGGACAAAGATGGGCAAACGCAGCCGTAGACCCGGCGTAGAAGCATTTGCAAGATGGCGCCATGCTACTAACTTGGAGATGCGAGATTGGCATTTGTATATTAACTTAGCGTGAACACTCCAATTTTAGCTAAACTACTGAACAGATTTGGAAAAGGTTTGTACCGCTGGAATCCTTATCTCACAAGCTTTCCATCGGTACCAGATTTGCATATCCAGACTTAGTGGTAAATGTGAATTTTGACTTAGTAGGTTGAAAAGGGGTGTGGCCTCTGTACACGAAGTCGGACATATATCGCACATTTCGTCAAAGTACATGAATTAGAATGAATGGCAAGAACTACCAAATATTGCATTCGTTAATGCGGCAAATAAGAATTTTGGTGATATAGTTTTTATGGAAACTTAATTTTTAAAATATGAGATCGATCATCTGCAATCGTTATACGCGGGCACCTTTACGTAATTTGGGGACTCGCTGTACTGTAGTTATAGAAAAGGGGATTAGAAAAGGTTAGGGTTCCTTTTTGGCTATCTTAATAACTACCACACTGATTACTACGATGTTGACGGCTACTGAAAGAGGAAAGGACTGGGTTTTTTAGGAATAGGTGTAAATTGAACTTAGATTTTACAGGAAGATTTAAAGTTGCGGGAACCCTATCGTAGCGGTAACCTAAGGTAAGATGGCATTGAATTACCTGTTTTTTTGGCAAAATTTGGTTATGTTATCATAAGCAATGGTGCTGTGCTTGTTAATGGTAGCAACATCGATGACCTTGCATGACCTTGAACCTAGAAAATAAGAGGATTTTATGTGCGATTGTTGGCCGCAGAACGTTGGCAGCAGAAGAGTGAAGTGCGATGAAATGGATGGAGATAAACCGATGTATAATTATTGTATATTAGCTCATAATATTAACTTTTGCTGTGGTCAGTTTACATGGTAAACCAAAAAAACTTACTGCACATGATGCAGTTGCTTTTGTCTGAGGCAGAAATTTGTTGAGCTCGCGTAATTTAATTTGGTCAACCTGCGAGAACTCCTTTCACAGGAATGCTAGCATTAAATTTACTTTAATAGCAAAGGCTCTGAAAACCTTGGTGTAGGAACCTTGCTAGTATTATTTTATTCCTATAAGTTTAATAATTTCAGTTCTTATTCACACCGAATGTGCAACTTGCAATGATGATTGGTTATTCCCCCACTGAACTGCAGTGTGGACAGAAACCGTGCCAAAGATCTGATGCAAGCACAGTGGAATATTATGCATTATATATGTTTATTCATTGCATATGCATTTTCTGTGCAATTTGATCTTCAGAAGGCTGCTATTCTTAGAGCATGGTGCAATACTGGTTTTTGCTGCGTCTCGTGTTGGCGGCGTAAATGTCGATACATTGTGACCACGTGTCTGGAAAACCTGGAAATGTCAGGGAATTTGAAACATGTCAGGGAAAAGTGTCCCAAAACTGTTTATTACTAGTTGAATATTTGCGTTCAACTCCTTTTTTTCTGCATCGCTACTGTTGCGAGGGGCGATACTCCATCTGTGTTCCCTTAAAATGTCTGGAAAAGTCGGGGAATTTGATCATGATTGGAGAGTGGCCGCCCTGTCTGTATGTTATGTAGTAGAAAATAGACACAGTTTCTTCTCTGGTTGCAGGTGACTGTTTCCAACCGTCTGGTAGCATCGCCATGCTGCATTGTGACAAGCCAGTATGGCTGGTCAGCCAACATGGAGCGCATCATGAAAGCACAGGCGCTGCGTGACACCAGCACGATGGGCTACATGGCCGCCAAGAAGCACCTCGAGATCAACCCCGAGCACTCGATCGTTAAGACGCTGAAAGACAAAGCCGACGCCGACAAGAATGACAAGTCCGTGAAGGACCTGGTGATGCTGCTGTACGAAACATCGCTACTCGCATCTGGCTTCACCCTGGAAGACCCGCAGGTGCACGCTTCCCGCATCCATCGGATGATCAAACTGGGTCTCGGCATCGACGAAGAAGACATCGCACCAGTCATTGAGTCCAAGGTGGACGACCTTCCGCCACTTGAGGGCGACGATGAGGATGCGTCAAAGATGGAGGAAGTCGACTAAGGGACAGTGAATACTCATAGCATCTAGTTCACGGTGGCCACAGCTTCATCAACATTCTTCATAAAATTTCCATTTTTCTTCAACTGAAGATGCGGGATATTCCGTGTAGTAAAAGCTTATTACGTTTCAGTGTACTTACGTTACACTGAAGATGTGCGATAGTAGCCTAAATGTCGTAAAAGGTTGTTACATTTTTCCTCAACTGAAGGTTCAAGATATTTTGCTTAGTAAAGGCTTGTTGCATTACAACCACTGTGCTGTATTGTACCAAGTCGTGAAATCTCTGATGTACATGATATTACACTTTCTCTTGCCTACCGGTCACTAGATTTTGTTGCTGTCTTAACAGCTGTAGGAAATATTTGATATCAAGAGTTATTGTAATTGGAATTCTTATTTTATTATTTATGTTTGTTACATTTTTTCTGTCAGTTTCCTGTATTTCCAGGCCGTGGATGGTTCCTGAAAACTGCACTAGATCTTACAATTTTTGGAATTTGATATCAAGGTGGTCAAGTCGAATATCGTTTGTTCGCGAAATCATCCCGACTGCGATGTGTAAATGGATATGTGTTGCTGGACCTGTGAGTTGCTGAGGTAAAGAAATGTGATCCGACTTGAGGCTAAGATGACCCCAAGTCAACAGCGGTAGACTTGAGCACATCCGACTCGACTTGACTTGACAGCGGCATGTCGACTTGAGTCGACTTCAAACGACTTGAGACGTTCAGAAGTTGTGATGAACAGTACTTGCGTGACCGCTGTACGTTAGGCTAATCATAAAGTGTTTTATAATTATTCCTTCGGCAGACATCTTTTTATTGTCATTTCCTGAAGGAAGTTTGTACAGTCAGTTACATTTTTTTTATAACTGTTTTGACGCGCTACAGCAAGATACGGCGTCTTTGGCATTTTGTCGTCCGTCCGTCCCTATGTTGTCCAGCCGTCTGTCCGTCTGTAACAGATGTATTGTGACTAACTGTTAAGGCATGAACTTTTTACACTAATAATTAGCCCTGCGTCAATTAATTCTAGGCATGCAAAATTTGAGCGACCTTAACAACATAGAAATTGTCATTCACACTAGGCTGATTCACACAAAAACCTCTAACGTATCTAACAATTAGAACTGTGTGAAGGGTTGAAACTTGATAATAGTTCTACGTAATCGGTATACCGTTATTTTATATAGGGTTACTGAAATATGTTACAAATTGCCGTATTTGCCCGAACTCATCAATAGCTACGTTTGAGGGAACTGCTAAGGTGGAAGATTTCTAGTGAAGTCGACTTGAAATGACTTGTAACGAAACCGACGGCGCCAGAAAATTTCGACAGTGATGCTGCTACAGACCGACTTGACCCGACTTGGAAGGCGCAAGTCGACTTGATTGACCCGACTCGCAGGTCTGTGTGTCGCAGCTGTAACGCTGTGACATTTTGACATTATAGGTCGTCCGCGACGTAACTGCGACAACAGACGACAACCAGACTTGAACCTATGTGAACCTTCTCCTGAATTGGCTGCAGCATGGCCCAAGCTGAAGCTGCTGCCTCGCACCGTTAAATATCCAGTGAACACCATTGTGCACACAGAAAGAAATGCGGGTATCTTCGGTATCGGGAAACCTCATGAGTCTCTGGTGAATGAAACTAAGTGGACGCTGTCTCAGTCCAACAAAGACTCAGGACAGTCAAGGGACTGGCGTAATCAACGGTCCCTATTGTCAAACAGGTTTCCGGACACACACACGGACTTGATTCGTGCATGTTAATAGTGCGTCCATCTGTCTGAGCCACTGTGACATTGTGTGCTATCGTTTGTTCGTCGGTAATTCATTGCGTTGCGTATGTACATTGATTGATTCGTAGTCATCACCATGGTTAACATTGTCTTTGTCGGTTGGCGATGTCGAGAATTTATCTAATAGGCCTCCCTCAACTTGCGAGCACGCACAACTTAGTAGCGGTCAAATCTCACTGTTTTCTTTTACGTCTAGCATGGGTAAAATTTCCTGGGATTGGGTGCGGAAAAAGTATGAAAGTCCTTGAAAAGTTTTTTGATTTTCTTCACCGTTGGCTGTGGCCACCGTACTAGTTATTTGCTGTTGTCGGTTTTAAAATTCCTGATTGACAATGTCATTCGTCGTTGCTGTTGTATGTTACCTGTCGGCTGCTGACTGCCACATAGTTGCTACATTTCATGGACTGCTATGCAAGTTGCACTGACAGGCTGCACGCACCAAGTTTTTTTACGTTCTGTTTACTTTGTACGTGTTGAACTTAAACTGAATGCTGTAATTAAATTCCTAAAAGTTGTTCTGTGATATTAACATGTCTGTTTTGCGACTTGATATGCATGGCTTCATAAAAGTAGTTTGCCATATAGCTGATGGTGATGAGAACAACGAATTGAGCTTAAACGTAAAACTTCTAAGTGAGCTACATACATGTAGCATTGAAAGGATCACAAGGGTTGTGTTATCAAATACACTTGTCCTTTAGTTTTGTGGCCTGCCTCTCACACTCAAATGATCAATTTACTTGACATTTTTACCATTTGTAGCCAGTGATGTTAATCCTTGGCCTTAAGGCCAACTTTTGTGGCCTTGGCCTTAGAGATTTGGCCTTGGCCAAAAAAAATCAAGGCCACTACCAGTCTCATACTACAAAATTCACCTTCTTGCTAAAATAGCGACACTACTCGAATCACTGGTCTTCCTCAAATGCATTATGTAGCACTGTGAATTAGGGAGAGACCCCCAGTGCTTCCAGCACTAACTTTTTGTAATGGACTTTCGAACTCGACTTCCAGTGACAGGGTAATTATATTAACTTTTGAACTACTAGCACTGTTTTGACTGTCAGTAACTGGATAGTTCTACCCTTTTCCTGCATATTATGTTGTCAATGATGGGTGATGCAGCTGATGCTATTAAATTGCATAAGTTGTGTATTTAAGACTAGAGTACTTGAAGAACAGGATTTCATTACGGTACTTTATCTTTTATTGTAAGCCTTTGCATTATGGAATGGCGTTGGTCTTGGGGCCTTGGCCTTAAGTGGTCAGCCTTGTTAACATCACTGTTCGTAGCTGAAGAAATACTAATTCACAGTATTTAAACAAACTATGGAAGTTGATTAAATATTCTTTGCTAGTCACGAAGCTTGCTAGCTTCAACTGGTGCTGTCAGTTGCTCCGATGGTGAAAAATATGGTTCGTTGATGGCAAATTTTTTAAGTTTTACATTTTACCTGTTTGTGGGGATAGCTAGACTTACGCATGTTCGAGCAAGACAATGCACTAGCACACCAAGCTTGCAAAATGTTTGCATTTTTGGATCGTGAGATGCCTGATTTCGTGTCCCCATGTTGCTTAGTGCTGACACAATAAACATTTTTTTTCATTAGCAAACCAGATTCAGTTCACCATTGAAGCAGGGTAGCAACTGACGGCACTAGTGGAGACAAGCAAGCTTGTACTCACAACACATTATGACGTCAGCATTATGTCATGACTAGCAAAGAATAGTTAATTAACTGCCATACTTAATTTAAATATTTTGAATTAGTATTTCTTCTGCTGCAACTGCTAAAAATGTTGTGCAAATTGATCATCATTTGAGTGAATTATGAAAAAAAAACAAAAGGGGTCCTTTTATGAAACATCATGTATTATAAGTGAGTAAACAATAATAAGCAACCAATAATAATTCAACTAACAGGCTGAAGAAATGGTTTACTAGTGGTATGGTCTTTGTTTAATGAAACGCTTACCCTCCCTTCCTTTCCTCTACCCAGAAGTAGCCACCACCTTTAATCCAGCTAAGGGTCTTGGTGAGCGCTGTAATCTTTGCCGACGGGCTCTGGGATGTAGCCTCAGCTGCAAACACATTTTAGTGCATTTGTGCACCTCTGATAAAGCATATGGTGACACCCAGTTATGTATTGTTTTTTTTTTATTTGGGAAAAAGCTACCATATCGCCATTCCTTTTGCCCTGATGTCTGGGGAGTGGTGTTTCCTCATAAGAATATCAGGGGTTACGGCGTTGACTCGCATTCCTCGTCAACTACATAGCTGTTGTCTGCTGTGACATTCTGTTCATCATCAGCTCTGCATGTTGGCAATGGGTTGACAATGAGTGCTTCGATTGTCTCGAAGACGGAGTGAATGTCCTGATCGGCGTTGACGCGCTGTGCTCCACGACTGTCGTAGTACTCTACTAGCTCCTCGCGGTAGGCATGGTACTCTGCTAGATGTGCGATCACGGCCTCCTCTGAGAACTTCGGGTTCACCTTGCATAGACATTGTTACAAACTGTATAGCTCTTCATAGGAAATCTATTTCAGAACTATGGAGCATCACCTGCCACATGGTATCACAGTGTTACCTGATGCCAGACAGACAAAACAGGCCAGTACTTAGTTTACCTAACCCAGAGGTGGAAGGCTGAGTTGACAAAATTGTGTTCGTTATACTACGATGCTTTACCTGTCTGCAAACAGTCAACCTGTCCAAGTGCCAACCGCTTGATGGTGGCCTGACCTGACTGGAAGTTGAACCAATGACCTCACAATCGCAAGTTTAACATCCTAACCGTTACACCAACAAACACCAGTTATTGAACTTAGCCCCACAGTCAACTGTTAGCCTTCTTGAAAACAAATTCTGTTTACGCCTCAGCTTGTTCTTGTCTGGTTTCAGTGGAAACAAGATGTGGCCTAAATTTTGGTGATCCCAGTTCCAGCTGGCAAAAAAGTAGAGATGGGCAGAAATTAAAAGAAATATTTTCATGTCGTGACATGTGATATTATACAACAACTCTTGAAAAACAAGTTGAGACACCAAATAGTACCAACGAGAAATATAAAGTAAAGATAATGCAGCATAACAGTCTAGATGCAAACAGGTTTTTACAGCAAAATTTTAAAAAAAACTGATAACTGCAGAAATGTTTTCAATGATCCAATAAAAATTTCAGGGATGCAAGGTTTTATGGAGATGAATAGCATTTAAGCAGGGGCCTAATTTACAAAACATCGTACGACAGTGTTACGACATGCGGAAGGTTTACGACAAATGTATGATTAAACGCGATTTACAAAAAGTCGTACGACAAAGTTACCACAAGTTACGACAAAATGTACGACAGCTCATTAGCTGTCGTACGACAGCATCTCGCACGCATGCAGTAATTATTTTGATTTTTATTAGTATATATTTCTCACATAGTGCCGTAATATGTTAAATTTTGTTTGCAGTAACTTCAGGCAGCGAAATCGCCGCAAAATCAATTCACTTGTTATTGTTTACATCGGTAAGCGTTGGCAATGGCAGAAGCAGACGATCGATGAGCAGCGTCGTGCGCCGCCAGCTCAGTGACACTGCATTGTGACTGGTTGAGGTTGTAACGTAACGGCAGTTGATTGGCTGGCTATTTTTAGCGACTACAGAGTTACGACAAAATTGCGAGAGAGTTACGATGTCGTAAAATCAGCTTCAAAAATTCGGATATGACAATCTTACAACATCGTAACTTGTTGATTTACGACAAAGATACAATGAAGTTGCGAGGATTTTACGACAATTTTAGGATTGTCTTACGATGTTTTGTAAATTAGGCCCCAGAAGCACAAGTTTTTTAGGTCGGTTTTGTTGAGTACCTTGAGCCGGTCCTTGATTTCCTGCGTCATCGGTGGATTGTAGAGCACGTGGTAATGCTTGCCACTCAGAGGGTCGGTGGCTAGCAGCGTCAGGCGTTCCAGCACCGCTTCGTTTGAAATGTCCATGAAGAACACCCTGCAAAACAACATCGCCGGCCAGTTACTAAATGGGGTGGCCACAGGTTACTGACAGTTGTTGAAGACATTCTTTTTTGACAGGTGCTGGAAAGTTCTTACGAACCAAATTGAGTCTTGAAAGTTTTCAAATTCGATGTGAAAGGATCTTGAAAATTCTTGAATTTCAGTTGCTAAATATCAATGTGACAGCAATGTGAAAATTTTTTTCCCATATTGCCAGAAGCTTCTAACGTGATGCAGCAAAATATCGCTGGAATGGGTCTGGAAAAGGTACTTGAAAAACCTTGAAAAGTTCTTGATCATTTTTGCCCAAAACTGTCAACGGTGTCTACAAAGCAACTGGACTGAAATGCCACTTATCTACACCACTGACTACTTGATCATGTCTAGTTGGGCTACTGTAACCTGTTGGGAGTGAGTCCGGCTTCCTCGAGTGCCTCAGCCTGGGCAGCGGATCGTGGATAGCCGTGAAGAACCCAACCTCGCGACACGCAGTCCAACTGACTCAGTCTGTTTGTCATCAGTTTCACCACTACAGCGTCTGGAACTGCACAGCAACGACAGGCAGCAGTTGGCTTGATCGTTGGACTTGCAGTTGTGACATCATATATACACTGTGTCTCAAAAAAACCGGACCCCTGCTACCTTTTGCAATAACTCCAACAGTCCTGGTTCAATAGCAATAGATTTTGACAAAAATAATCGTTAGAGAATCAGCACTTAATA
>Ga0056128_1006550_pt1 | contig 14692 bp, 8 predicted proteins | sample WorMetLIZISLAND2_FD_71113 | JGI IMG/M metagenome (GOLD analysis project Ga0056128, IMG submission 71113) | Marine gutless worms symbiont microbial communities from Max Planck institute for Marine Microbiology, Germany - Olavius geniculatus... ...
GGGGAGGGCAATTGCCGCTTCTTCCCTAATTTTGGGTTGTTGGGAAATTATTGGAAAATATTGTAATGGGAAAATTTAGTCCACAAATGCGAAATTTGGGCTGAAAATCCCCATTTTGACGAAAGTTAGCGGCAAAATTGAAATTTTGAGTACTGAAAATCTCCTCTGTCGAAAAGGCGCCGTTGTCTGTTAGAATTCTGTCGGTAATTTGCAGTCTTTATGAAAAAATTGCAACTTCCTGCTTTGCCTATAACTCACGACAACGTGTTTTTATAAGTGAGTTAAACTGCTCAGTAAGTTTTCAATTTACGTTGTTAGCTACTGCAACGGATGTTATCGTTACGCGGTCTATCTGTCTGGACGGAATGAAATGCTATTTGATATAGACGTCTGTTTGACCCTAAGTATGTAAAATTGTAAGCATTGTAACCGGCTGGTGGCAAATTACTTTGGCTTAATTATAACTGGTTGGCGGCCTGGTCTACCGATAACATTGTTGGTCGCATCAATGAAGGTACTTTAGGGCCAAGCCAGGTTAGTACTGCTCAGTATGGGTAATTTTTTGTGGGCATATAACCAAGTACGTAACCGAGCCATCTAGATCAACTCAGCCTAGCCATCCATCATAGCGTAGGCGCAGTGAGTACCAGCTAAAGCTGGAGTTTAAACATGCACACCGCGCGATGCACTAGCACCGTATCCGTGGTCTGGCAGTGTAAGCTGGTGTCTGACTCGGGGCTAAGGAAAGTAACGGAGAGCAGCGCTGCTCTATAGACATTATGGATCAAGGGATTTAGAAAGGACTATACATTTACGTTACATTGTCATAATTGCATAGTCGATAGAGCCTATTATATATCAGCGCAGAATACCTGCACGCGATTGGTCCAAATCGCGTCACGTGACGTTAACAAATACGCACTGTTGCCCTCGCACTGTTGCCCGGTAAACCCTCAACAGTGAAGTCGTCACAGCTTTTTCGATCTCGGGCAACATTTCACGAACTTCGGGTCCAAAATTTTCAACGACGACCTCGACGCCAGTCACTATTTGTATACTCTGTTACCGGTGTAATACGCGTGCTGTGCGTTAGCGGTGGACATCTGCAAGCGTCGTATCGTCTATCTCAATTTGCCGGGCATTCCGTCAGACTTTAGCGATGACGACCGACTTCTTTTCATGTCCTCGCTTGTTCCCTTCGACAACTTCTGCATGGTAATGCAGTTTCATATACTCGGCTTGACCTCGTTTTATGCCTTTCTCTAACGTATTACGTATTACTTTTTCCCATGGAGGTAGGTATATAGGTGAACGCGCCCCGCGCCTTAGCCCCAGTCAGACGGACAGGTACTCGATTTACCTACCCTGGAGGGAGGGAAGGCTGAGTTGACCTTGGTGTTGGTTACCTTTATGACTTATTGTTTTGTTATTGTGGTGGCTATAGGTTCAGGTAATTTCGGTCATTGTATATAGGCCTATACAATATAGGCTACATCATGGCACGTCAGCTTATTACTAACGCGATTTTACTTCATTTCCCGAAATGAAAACGATAGTTTTCGGAAGGACTTAAGTTTTACCCCAGATGTTTTTTTATTATGAATTAGAACCCTAATAAAGTTTAAATGTTGTCTAAAAAGATTAATTTTGTTATACTTCTTACAGCCATGCGTGCTATTTGCGAAAATAGAATCAACTATAAATTTTCGAATATCTGCAAAAAGTATGGTGGAATGCGATTGCCGGTCCGCCGCCGGTTATCAACCGGCAAAACGACGGCAATACTGCCGGCAGTTGCCAGCACTCGCCGGCAGCAAAACGTGTGCCGGGCCGGCGCCACCATGCCATGTGGGTTAGATTGGGCTTTTTTAAAACCTGTTTTTGCAGCCCTGACTGTGGTCGGTGTGTGTAATTGGCATGTATAATAGGTGCGAGCGGTGGGAAGTCTGATAAAGTTCCTTGAGAAACGTCGTGTCGGAGTCGAGTTGGAAGAGCCGGGAACGCGCACACCGATCATCGCTCTCAGGATCTTCACGCTGTCAGGGATGCATGCAGCAGCAGCAGCAGCTGTTCTTTTTTGTTCCACTGTTAGGCTACAGGGTGGCTACACACTTGGAAAACCTGGAATAATACGACAGGAAATTCCAGAGTTATAGTTTTGAGCCATTGCAGCCTGGGGTGGGCGTGGTCTGGCTGCATAGTTAGCGTTTTGTAAACATTCGTGATTTTGGACGGCTGTCGGCTGTTTACGAAACAACTCGTCACCGACCAATGAATAGAGGTTAAAAGAGTTGAGGCCGTTTGACATGTTTGACCTACCGAAATCACGCCTTAAAGCTTTAAACTAATAATATAACGACATCAGCGTAACGTAACATAGCGTGACTTGGCGTGGTAATGGACACGGGAGGCCAGAGGCCTTAAATTATATAGCGTTAATTTTTACGGATCACAGTTTTTGTATACTGCGTGTATGTAGCATGATGATTGTGTCTTGGAGTGTATAAGCGACCGTGGCATCAGACTATAAAGGTTAAAAAGGTTTAATGGCGTGTATAGCTCTTAATTGGATATGCATCGCATAGCTACGGAGCGTTACCTGCCATATGGTATCACACAGACAGGCCGGTACTCGATTTTTCTACCCCCGAGGTAGGATGGAAAGCTTCGTTTACCTTGGTGTTGGTTATAGTGAGCTATATCCAACCTTTTTTCTTGTGATTTCACTTTTCTATTTTTATTGAATTTCTGTTACTTTAAAAGGCGCAAACCTTCCCCCACCCCAAATATGCCAAATATGTTTTGCATGTGTTTCAGAGATGATCTTGTCTTGATTGACGACAACAGCTACAGGTTATGTATCTTAATATTTTGTCAGTTTTTGCTACATTTCCTTTTCATGCACTCTATATATTTCTTACAACATTGTCCACGTTCAGAGCCATTTTGATGTGGAAACTGCAAATTTGCCTGCTTTTTAATATTTGGAGATGCAAAAAAATCGCAGATGTCTGTGTTATTCTGCAAAAACGACGTTCAATAAGTCACACCTTGGCATGTGCATGGTTACCAGAGGCCGGCACTTTATCACCATCAAAATTTCTCCTAGCAGCAGCTGGGGAGGCAATGACAAGGGCACGGGGGCAGCTGTCTTTCTGCCCCCGCCTCTGACGCCGCCCATGACGAGTACGCGTAGGTAGGTGGACAGATGGCCGCATCCATGTCGGCACCGGCACAAATCGTGGTGACATGCTGCTTGTTTGTGTGTTTGTGCGTCAACAGCGCGCTGCAGATCTTCAAGCTGGAATCACATCCGTCGGGCTTCAAGGCAGAGACAGGCCGCGAGGGATTCAGCTTGTATGGTATGTTACATACCGAATGTAAACCTATGTAACAAGCAAGCCTAGCTGTCGCTAGGGTAGATGCACTACAGCCTATACAGTTTTTGTTGCAGTACTGACTTTCAAGTTCATTCAAGGTCGATGATTTACATCTCATCTGAAATGGCGTATGCCACTTCCTGTTAGTGATAAATTGTAAATTGGCTCCATCTCTCACCGTTACCCAGATATGGCTAGTTTTTCGTTGAAAAACACACATTTTTACCCCCCCCCCCTCTGTCCAACCTCAATTTTGATAATGTTCTCCTTGCGTTGGATCGCTGAAATTTTGCATGCCAAGGTTTGAGACATAGACCTAGGGCTAATTATTGTCTATCCATTGCAATTGCATTAGACAGAGTATGAAATCGCCTGAGCGTCCGTGTATCCGTCCAACTCTTGCGGCGCCATATCTCCATAACGGTGCTAGGTAGTTGCATGGTCACAATGGACCACCCATAGGAAGTCGCCCACCGCGAGTCGAATGGTCACGTGACCGATGACGTCACGTGACCCTAAAAGCTCAAGGTCATGACCCCATTATCTTATAGGCGCCATATCTCCATAATGGTGCATGATAGGCGCATGGTCACAATGGACCATAATATTATTGTAAAGCGCTGGTGACGAATCGAATTTTCACGTGACTGACAATGATAATTGTTTAGTTATAATATTAGCGAAGGATGGCAATCACGTTGCTGCTGTACAATTTAAAATTAAACATCTTGATTTTTTCTAATGGTCTAAACAGCTCACTGATTATATTTACACGGACATATGCTGTAAACTATCGAAATGCATTGGACAGACTGGCTGTTCATATGAACATTATCTTGTTTTTTTAAAAATATTTTCTATAAGCCCGAATGGCTAGCCATAATACATGCGTGACAGACGACGGGCAATTTATCTGGCAGTCGTCTTGGGTGGCCTCGTATCGCCGCAGAAGCACGTCCTCACGGCAGCCGGCCAACTGACGACGTCAGCCCTCCCAGAGCAAGGAAACACGCGTTGCGTCCAGTCGGCGTTTGCCACGTCTACACTCCAACTGAGCTATAGTGCTGTTTAAAACACTGCTCTTCATTACTGCGTTATTGCAAGCTGTCGTGATTTCTAATTTTTGTCGGTTCTTATTTGCTGTACCGGGGTATTTAATAGGCCTACGCTTTTCGTGTTGTTTGTAGTGTGTCCAACGTGTACAACCTGTACAGTGTACACTAAGAGTAAACGAACTCTACGATGATAGTGGTAAATTGCACGATATAAGCAAATATTCACGTTTACGGTTTGTATACAACATTGTAGGCCTATAACGATATTGTTATAGGCCTCAGCTTAACTTAATTCTGTTTCGCCTGTCTTGTAGGAATACTGAACCGGTGCAAGTCGAAGGCTGGCAGTCGTTTGTTGAGGTATGTTTCAAAATAGGCCTAATCCGGATATTATTCGTGCCACTGTACATGCAGAAAATTATGACAGTAGACCTACAGTTTCTCTTGTGTTCTTACAATTGTGTTAAGGAACGTACAGAGCGACGTAACTGAACTAAACTGAACTGAACTGACATGGTTTAGATTTTGACGAACTGACCAATGGGCAAGCAGTAATACTTTGCAATAGACACCGTCTAACGGCCTACGTATGCGTTAGCCAATGGCTGATGAGCTCTCTCTGCTTCTTATTGGTCAGTTCATCAAAAACTAAACCGTGTCAGTTCAGTTCAGTTCAATTACGTCGGTCTAGATGCGTCTTTACTAGCTTTGTATGGGCAGGACAATCTGTGCAAGATAAGCGTTGAAGCAAATGCGTTATCATAAAAGTGGGGGAATTTTTACGCCCTTTTCGAGGGAGAAGTTTGTATAATTTTTTTCCTGAAATGTGTCAGCTCTTTTTCTAACTGCTTCCAAACGCGTTTTTCGCTCTTTTGGCCACTTAGCTGTAGCCTACCCAGGGGAAACTGTTCAGTTAAGTAATTGACGCAAAAAGCAATAAAAAAACAGAATTTTTATTCAAGTAAGTGATGTGTATGTGTAGCAACGTGGGGATACAGAGTGTTTACTTCAATAGAATTTTTTTTCCTGTGAGTTATGCTGTTAAGCCCAAATTCCATTAGGCCGACTTTGCGATGTCGCAGACGCAAATCATGAAAGTCCATGGACTTTGTCGTCGACTTTCTCCATTTCTCGCCGACTTTCTCCGTGCATTATTACCGACTAAATTCCATCAGAGAGATACAAACGGATTTGTGCGGACTTATCACGAACTTTGCCGCAACCATGTCGACATGTCGAGATAGTTTGGGTTTGTGACATTCATCGAAACTCACGCGCGGCGATGGAAGTATCTGTGAAAGTCGGCGTAATGGAATTCGGGCTTTACGCTGCATGTTCGGACTGTTGACGGGCTCGTGTACAGGCAGTGGCTCCAGCATCCACTGCGAGACTGCTCTGTCATCACGCAGAGGCTTGACACGATCGAATTCTTCCTGAACCCGAGCAACGTGGAAGTAACCACATCACTTGAGTCCTGCCTCAGACCAATCAAACATCTCGGTGTATGTATACTACTATACACGTCCGCCCTATATGACGTCTAGTGACAAGAAGCCCAGCTCTCGCTAGGGAAGGCCGACCGTACGCCGATGTCCGAAGGCCAGCAAATGTTAATGAGGGGGCGGTTTGGTATGGGGAAGGGAAGGGTTGACAATGAAAGATAGGGCATTTGCAAAAATCTCTAGCCTGCTATTAGTACCCATTGCGCTGATAGTGTTTGGCTATATTTTGGGGTTAATGCTCTTATTTGGGGGGAACAGATGTCCGTAGGGGGTCGGCGATGGTACGGTTGGATAGGGTGTTTGTCGGTTTCTATAGGCTGTCCATAGCTATGATGCCGTAAAGGCGGTTTGTCCACATTTCGCAATGCAAGTAGGCCTAATTGTGGTGCAATCAGTACCCCAGTTTGGGAAAAATACGGGAGTTGTACCGGGTCCGATTTGGTACTACAGGGTGACTGTCGGGCAACCCTGTTTACTTTTTCCAACTGTTTTTTTTGGCAAACGTACTGTTTAGCCACAATGCACGCGTTACAGACGACGGACGGACGACATATCATACCCAAGGCCAGAAACATGAAGTTATAAGAGACTAATCTTTGTTTTCTCAGCCAAGCACCACTTAACATTGCGCATTATGGATATGGGATGTTTACGTCACGGCTTTTACTGGTACTCATTACTGCTACCTCCGAGGGATGGCCAGGCTGAGTTGACCTTGTTGTTGGTTACGTATCAAAATGGACAGACCAGTACTCGATTTATCTCTAGGGATGAAAAGCTGATACACCCTTGCGTTCAGTTATAATTCCAAGATGGTTTTCCTGTTGGCAGACAGTGGCCCGTCTAATCAGTAGTAAACCACTTGATACTTGATTTATTCGACCGGGAGTAGAATCCGTGACCTCTTGATTGTATGTCCAACGCCCTAACTGTTACAGCACCACGCCACCTATCACGTCCAAAAGCTAGACATGTTACTTTAGGAGGGGAGCTTTGCCCCCCTGACTCCCCGACAGGGCCTCTGTCGTTGGCTTATTGCTTTATCAACGTTTCATTACTTAATACCAATTATGACATTTGTGTGATAGGTTCATTGTTTCGATAATGTCAGAGAAATTGTCATTTTATGACAGGAAAAATCGAGGAAAAACTCAGGGAATTTTGCTACAGAAAACCTGTAGGAACCCTGTATTCAGCCTAACATTACTGCTGCGTGTTGCTTGATTGCAGCGCGTGTTGGGGCGAATGACACAGGCCCAGGCGACTCTAGGTGACTGGCGATCTCTCTACAGGGTATGTATATATACATTTAAGGCTTAGTTGTTTATTTATTTCAATAATAATTGTTTTATAATTTTATTGGTTATTTATTCATTCCATACGTATAGACAAACGGCCACGTAACATCGGAATAGGCATATCTGGTGCATGCCACTAGTGCGCTTGTATCCCTGTGACATGCAGTTGCGAGTTTCTAACAGGGGAGATTATGCCATGGGCGCGGAAAATTGAAAATTTTACTGTTAAATTGAGCAAGCCTTAAATTTCGCATTTTGTGGACCAGTATTTTTCGACAAGAAAAAGATTTCCCAACAATTTTGTTGATAGCCAAAAATTTGGGGTGGGCAGTTGCTCTACCTTTCCCTTCCTCCCTGCCTCGTCGCCACTGACCAGTGTGCTATTTTTTAACTGAAAAGGTCAAAGATCAAGGTTAACGGACGTCAGAAATGTCCAGAAAAAATGACGAATATTTTACTTAACGGCGCTTGCCGTCCGGCCGGCTCACGCGCGTTAGGCGGCTTTGCCCGTTGCACACTAGGCTTAGTGCCATATGACCGCGTGTATAGACTATACGACCCTCGGCAACTAGGTAGACGGATGGCCGCATACATGTGCACAGGGCGTACCGACGAGAACTTTTTATGATAGATTGCCAGCCAACAAACGGTGTCATGCAGCGGCGACGTGGGATAACGAAAAGTTGGGCGGAGGCACAAATCGCAATTTTCCGATAGGCGGCAGCTGCAAATTTTTGACAGATGGCGTCTTGGTTTCACAAAAGTTCAATTTTGTCTCCACATTTCTTCAAAGTGGGGCATTTTTGCCTCAAATGTTGAATTTTTGTGGTGAAAAGTTTCTGGCAAAAAGAAATTTCTTCGACAGGCTAAATGTATTTTTTGCAGGGGGGGATTACGGGGGACAACCCCTCCCTTGCCACAAGGACACTGTACTTGTATTGACTTGTATTGAGATTGCTGTCTGTCACACAATGCTGTTATTAGACCGTCTACAATACTGTCTACATCGGAGACATTTGCAGAGGTCAGCCGCAAGACATCGCCATATTTGCAAACGTATGTCGTATACAGTCTGTCACTTCATTGTTTCGTTTGTTTCATAGATTTATTGTGGTAAAATGCTGATGCAGAGCGTATCGAACGTCCATTCTAACAAATGGTTCACGCATTTTACCAATTTCTTATTTCATCGCACATGCATATGCTTACATAAAGGCATAAAGTTTGCATTAAACGTAAGAACAGTATAGGGGTCTGCGAACTATGGAGTGAACTATGGGTATCTGTTCTTCCAGAATAGGGGCCTTGACCCCCGCAATTTGCATGGCGCATTATTGCCAAGCGGTGTCGGCGCAATGGTTAGTATTAACAGGGTACATACATTTGAGTTGCAAATGCCCTATCTAATGTATCCATTGCCGACTTTCTTCTTCCGTTCAAACAGGGGTACTGAACTGACCCCTTATTCACATTTGCTGGCCTTTGGACACTGGCGTATGGTCGGCCTTCCCTAGCGATAGCTAGGTTTTTTGTTTGAAGTGGCTAAGTACCAACACTTCTCGATTATTTCAGATAGTTAGTCTGTACGAATGTGTAATTGTGTATTTAGATAGCGCAGACGTTTGGCGACGGTCTTCAGAAGATAGTCAGTCTAATCAGCAAAATTGTGAGCTCCCATTTTACTAATTTTAGCTGTATAGTTTTAGTCGATATATAAACTTTTATTAAGCCTCTAGATAAACACAGTCATACCATCCAGCGTCTGTACTCGTCGTTGTCGTTGCACAGAGATGATCTTGTTATTCTCGTCGGTTATTACTGTCCGCGGTAGCGAGGACGCACAACTGCATAAAATTACACATGTCATACATACAGACGGATTGTTTTCAGCATCGTCGCTATATACATGTAAAGTGTTTTCCGTTTTTTTTTGTTAGGATCCTGTTGAATTTCATAATCATAGGCTAACGATCAATGTCACAAAACTGGATTTTCGAATTTTTTTATCTTTGCAAGATAGAGCAAAAAGTTTCTTAGCAGCATTACAGAAAAAAAGTTATGGACAGATTTGCCTGAAATTTTCACAGAAGGTTACATTTGGCAAAATATATCTCTGGACATAATCCCCAAACATAGTCCCCAAGGCATAATCCCACCGGACATAATCCCCTGACACAATTCCCTGGACAGGTATAAAACTGACAAAGTTCTCCCTGGGGACAAAATCCACCGTTCAAACAGACATCTTGCTCGTTTGTTTGTCTGTCTCTCTGTCTGTCCAGCGTATGTTAATTTTTTTAGCTTAAAAGGTCAATAATCAAGGTCACGGGATGTCAAAAACTCTCGAAAACTATAGAAGACGCTCGTGAGAGTGTATATCTCCGCCAAGTGAAGTGATTTAAACATTACTACTAATACTACATCCTACGACAAGGAGAGGGGAGGGATAAGGAAGAGCCGCTTCGCGGCAGAGGGAGGGAAAAGTAACAGCCAGCGTTGCTGCTTGTGCTGTTGGTGCAATGACGTCATTGCTATTATTAGTCATCGTGTACACACACAGACGGACAGCACGACCAATCTCTCAATCTCCTCCAATGTTCACAACGTTCACCTTGGCGGAGATAATAATCCTTTTGGCGTCAGTGTTTGCAAGCCATCGCAGGCAAACGTCGCGTGCTGATTGGGTGCAGGTGCAGCGCGCTTAACTACAGGCAGTGTAAAAGTGCAGGATCTTCAGTTGACGTACAAAATACGTCAGGGGTTGTCTAATAGACCTGTGTGGACTGGACGGCCGCGTGATATGTCGGCACGGCAGCGTAGGTTGAAAGTTTGCATGTGTGGTCTGTAAGGTGGACTTTGACGAGTGGGCGGTCTGCGGACGATTTGTCGTGAAGCCACACGTCGACTCTATGCTCGATGAAAGTAGGAACTTTTTTCATTGAACATTTTTATCAAGAGAGTGAAGAATTGTTGAGTTGTTTGAATGTCCGGCTCTTTTTTCCGTGGAGTTGATAGGGTTTTCTCGACAATGTACTGAACATCGAGTACTGGTAGCCGACAGTTTTTGGCCACGTCCACTGCACACTATTCACAGAGGTGGATGACCGCATACCATGTTGCGACAAGGCATGGCGTTACACCAGGGTTTAACACGCTATGATGTTGGCGTTTGTAGTGTAACGGTGGGAGATTGGACTTGCGAACACAGCATATACCCAACACCAATTAAACTCAGCCTTCTATCCCTCCGGGGGTGTGGTATTTTTAACAAAAATTATTCGACAAGAAAAAGATTTTCCGACAATTTTTTCACAGCTTAAAATTTAGAGGGAGAGGGGAAATTGCCCCTTGCCCCCCAGCCACGACGCGACATAGTTATTATTTATTGTTTGCATATGGTTATTGATTGTGGTCATTCGTGCAGAGAAGCGAACGTACAATGGTCTGCCGGATTTGATGACAAGAGTAGCGCAGGAAGAAATGAACCGTATGAACGAAGATATCTCCGAGTGCAAGGTCGTCTATATGCCGCAGGTTCGTGCTGTTTTTCACGCTTCAATTACCTCTACCTCCGCTAATTACATACTGTCACTCGGCGATGTAGATGTGGAGGAAAAAATCCTGCGTCGCTCTACTACCGTAACCTTTTTCACAGCACTGTGTAAGCGTGAACCATAAAAACGTGCTACCAAACTTTTGTACGTAAAAATGCGCCAAATTTGTTTCTGCTCCTCCACCCCACGATATTGATGACGGACCGACGCGTTAATTACATCGCCACGGTGACGTAATCGGCATGCAGAAAATTTAGCAGAAAATTTAGCAGTTGTCTTTCTCTGGCGTCTGAACAATGGGGGTTGCTTATAGGGCTGCAGAAATTAATAATGATTAATCAGTCGTTAAAATTGATCGTTAAAAAATGTTCGATTACTTTTTTGATCGACTAAAATTCAGAACAAAATTTCTGAGTTCTTATTTTTAGTTTAGTTTTTGAAAGACGTCGTGCGTAATGCCGTAAAGCCAATGTCAGGCATGAAGTGGTTTTCGTTAACGGTTTTTGTCGTCGACTGGTTGGTTAGGCTCACCTATTTGCTAATAAAAATAAATAAGCAAGAAACTGTTTTTACAAACATGGATGCAAATGCGGAAACAAAAATTACGTTGTAAAACATTAAACGTCTAGCTATATGGAAGCCCTACGATCTGTGTGAATAGCGCATTAGACGTTAATTTTTGACATTATGCACCACATAAACTCACGTTTCACTAATAGGGTGTTTACACGATCCAGCAAACTTCCAGCAAACGTCCAGTATTACCACGTGTATTTTGAATAGGCTACATTTGCTGGCAGTTTGCTGGACGTTTGCTGGATCGTGTAAACATCCCATTACTTTTACCAGTGACAGCAGCAGCGCTGTTGCCATGTCGTTTCATTGATCCTACATTGTTGTAACGGGCAGTCGGACAGCTTGGGTGGTTTTTAAATTGCTTATTGGGGGCGGACATTTTGGCTAGGACGACGATGGTAGACGGGCACCTGGGTGCTTTTATGCCCGTGTTGTTGCTGTTCATTAGTTACGATCGGGAAACTTAAACTGTAGAAATATTTGATGTTGTGAAAATGGTTTCGGCTGGAGCAATTTGAACTACCGGTTATCCTTTCGTCGTCGGTAATATGCGGTACGTTTCGATTGATATCGACTTTTATACCCCGTTTACACGATCAAGCTGGCTCGACGAGCTGGCTATTTGTTAGCTGAACGAGCCAGCTCGATGTTTGCTCGATCATGTAAACGGGGTTTTACTCTATATGCAAAAAACCCACCCGCTGGTCGTCCAAGGAACCACCCAAGATGTTTGTCCCCGAGATGTCATACAATCGGTTGTAACGTATGTACAGCTGGGCTACCTGCTGGCGGTGCCATTGAATGACAGACTCAGTCAGCTTGAAGACTTTAACCTGCCAGGAATGCAGTTCATGGTAGGAAGCTACATCGGCAATGCTTAAATTGTGGAAAAAAAGAACTGGGAGAACTCGACAAGCGAGCGAGGCGTCGTAGGCGCCGAGATCGAGAGTCGAGACGCCAAAGGCGTTGAGGGAGAGAGGTCCCCCATATGCAAAGCTTCCTCAGCGGGATCTGTGACAGAGCCCCAGCTGAAGTTGAATTTGGTGTATTTTAGCCAGTTTTTGCAAAATTGCTGACAGGAAATGATGACAAAATGCGTCTTGTAGCATGAGATCGAACTTCGAAATTCGCGGATACGGAAAATGACGAATTTTTATAAAAGCACCATCTATATTTTTAATCGATGGTCATAGGTCAATTTCGTAACAATCAGAGTTCTCCTTCCAGGTCTCTTAGAAGTGGGGGAGCGCTGTTCCCTCTTGGAAAAAAGTGGGGAACAACGTTGCTGCCGCATTTCCACTCAATTTAAGCCATTGTTATTAGTTGCACTCGTGTCATATTATTGTTATCTCTGCCAAGTGAATGGAGTCAATGACGGAGGCACTGTTTTCATTCATTCGCTGTCTGTCCGTCTGTCTGTCTGCTTGAGCGGACTGATGCCTCAGACTAGTTTGGGCGCAAAATGCTAATATACTCCAAAACGTTTACTACAGGGTGGGCCATAAAACCGGACCTGTTTGAGCGTTGATAATTCAACAATGGTTACCCGTAGAAAGGCGTGTGATATGTCAAAAGTTTTAGAATGTTGCGGACAAAAAGAGCCCAACTTGCATAGCAAATCATTTAAATATTCTTTGACTAATTTGCATAAATCTTCGTTACCCCTGAAATTAGGCATTTGCCTGCACTCCCATGTACCCGAGTTCATTGAACTCAACAACTGACTGCCAAAAAGTCCAGATTTAAATTCTTTGAATTATTCAGTGTAAGGGCATTGCAACAGATACATGTAGCATGGTCACAAAATTTCAGTAACTGACCAGCTAAAACGTGTGCTAATCGAATGCTGGGCTCAGCTGATCCTAAACACATTGACTCCAGCGATCGATCAGCTGTCTAAAAAAACTGTTGATGGTTATGAATGCAAAAGCTGGGCGACTGCCTATGTCGAATTTCATTTAAACTCAACGTGTGTGTTAATGATTGTTGATATTTCATTGTATGCTGAATGGAAATCAACTTAAATTCAAGTGTTACTGCCAATTTAGTGTCGTTTATTCTTTACAGCATTCTAAAACTTTTTACATATCACACGTCTCTCTACCACTAACCGTCGCTGAGTTATCAATGCTCAAACAGGTCCGGATTTTTTGGCCCATCCTGTATATATATGTGTGAAGTTCAAATTTGACGTGCATCGTGTGCATGTTTCTAAAGACCTAGCAGACCTTTGCTTTTGGTGGTCTGGCACACAGGCAGTAAAAGCTGCTAGCGCTGCTACTCATTCTCCATTTTATTGAGAATAGAAGGCTGAGTTGGCCTGGACATGCAGTACTGCACGCCTGAATGTAACTAATTACCTCTAGGTCAACTCAGCCTTCCATCCCTCTGGGGTAGGTAAATCGAGTACCGGCCTGCCTGGCCGCGGTTAAGGCAGGGCCCTTTTACCTTGATTCGGGTGGCAGCAACGCTGTGTGATCCCACATGGCAGGTGACGCTCCATAGCCTTGAGATCTGCTACCATTGAGACCTTAAGGTTTCAGGTTGCTCGCATGGATTTGTATAGGCCTTCTTTTTGAACTCAGTGGTTGAACTTGCAGCCTGCAGGTCACAAGTCTAACACATTACTACAATGTAGGCTTACTAAAGATTACGTACCTGTCCGCACCGTGTGTTGTATGTTTGTGTAGCCTATAATTTCTGTTTTATTTTATTTTCTTTCGTTTTCTGCCGTGAAAAAATGATGATGAGGGCGAGACTGCAGGCCTAGACGTCTCCATTTGACTCTATCATGCAACACGACCATCGCTTTGTGAGATGGTGTCTTTCTTGTGTCTATGTATAATGTATATCCGTGTGTCTATGCGTATGATATAGTTTTCATCAAACGGAGATCTGCATTACAAGACGGCCAGCACACGGGGTACGTGGGCTATATAACTTTCTGCTTATTGTCATTAGGGTTCCTCCTCAGCACCAGGGAGCAACCTATCTCAAGTCGCACCAACCCCTCCCCTTTCTTTTCTATTTCTCCTTTTTCTCCCCGTAGGCCTATACCGTACCTCTCCCTTTTTTCCCCTTTCCTCCTTATTTTTTCTTCGCCCTCCCCCCGAAATAAATCCAGCTAGGAGTTTAGGGGACACTGCAAGTTCACCCGCTGGCGTCGGTACCATATCGTGAAACATTTTAGTCATTTATGTGCAGTGCAAATAATAATAATAATAATAATAATCTGACTTGTAAAGCGCCAGTATGTGCTAAAAAGACTTCAGTGGCGCTGGCGGACAGAACTAGTCGCTGAGGTTAAATGTCTGACGGAAAATGTGT
>Ga0056128_1006551_pt1 | contig 14692 bp, 7 predicted proteins | sample WorMetLIZISLAND2_FD_71113 | JGI IMG/M metagenome (GOLD analysis project Ga0056128, IMG submission 71113) | Marine gutless worms symbiont microbial communities from Max Planck institute for Marine Microbiology, Germany - Olavius geniculatus... ...
GTGGTGCAGGCAATATCACCTTTTGTAATTTTTGCTGTTTTCGATGTGCAAGTCCTTAAATGTTGCCGTTAACAAGTGTATAAACTGATGTTTTGTACATTTATAATTCTTAACCTTCAGCTTTCAGTATCTGAAGAATAATTTTAATAATTTTATTCAATAATAATAATAATACCAATGCCGGTATTCACCATGCTGCCGTCATGGCACTGCCATTGTGAGACTTATGGGGTGTTTACACGATCCAGCAAACTTCCAGCAAATGTATTCAAAATACACGTCCTAATGCTGGACGACAATGGATGTTTGCTGGACGTTTGCTGCCATATGTTATAATGGAGCTGGACGTTTGCTGGAAGTTTGCTGGACATTTGCTGGATCATGTAAACACCCTATTAGAGCAGTTTCTGAATAAGTATCTCGATGATTTTGTCCCTAGTCTTAGTCGGTAATTGTAGTTGCATTGTTTCCAGGTATCGCCGGAAGATGGTCTTGAGTTGGCACGGCAGCTGGGGCTGAAATATGTTGAAGCAAGTGCTAAACTTCGCATGAATGTTGACGCTGCATTTCACGAGCTGGTTCGCATTGTAAGGTATGGACTGTTAGCTTTTGAAATTACGTGTTTATTGGTATTTGCTCCTGCAGCAAGCATAAGCCTATATGCCACTGCTCAACACAAGCTCAGTGTTATGATGAGATACAAAGAATATGTTGTCGTTAGACCTGTGAGTCACTGCAGTCCAGAAGAGTGACCTGACTTGATGCTGAAATTACCCCACGTAGTGGGGTGCCATGCGATGGTAAATTTTCAGTTATATTTACTGTGGCTGTCAAAGTTTTGTTTTTGGTTCTGATATGAAGATATAATCTCAGTAAACAATTTTAGTTCGAATTTCGACCTGTCACATAAAAAACAAGTTTCTGGCAGCCATTTTTAAAGATGGCCACTAAAACAATTAAAAAATCAATAACTTTGCTCATATTGCTTACAGGGGAGTCTGTTGGACTGATTTTGACAATATGTTATGTATAGGATAATGACATTTTTGTCATCTGCAGGCTTTGCAACCACAGCTGTACTTGTACTGATTATGGTCATTAAAAAGTGCTAGTCATACAGTTACTAATGAAAGATGTTACAGATTACCCAAACTCACCAATAGCTGCATATGAGAGAACTGCTACGTGCAAGATTATTGGTCAAGTCAATTTTTGTAACGAGACTGACAAACCAGAATATTTGACAGTGACACTACTACAGAACGACTTGACTGTACTTGGAAAAAAGCACAAGTCGACTTGGGTCGATTTACTTGACCCGACTTGCAGGTCTAGTTGTCGTGTTGCATATTTTTTGAAATTTTTTTTACTGTTTTATGTATTCTGTGTGTATCATATGCCTCTGCCTGCTGCCAGTAGGTGGTGATCGAGGCTTAGTGTTTTTATGTCGTAAGTCCATCATCTGCCCACGCATGCATAATTCAATGATATTGTTTCTATGATGCGGATTGGCAGATTTCTCCAAGGTCTTTTCAGTAAGACATGTTGGGGCAAAGATGAAATGATTAGTAAACTACAGATATTTCCTCAGTACATTACTCTTTTGTTCCCTGTCATCACTTTTTACATGCAACAGTAGTTACTGCTGTAGCGCATCTTAGCCATTGCAATTTTGTCTGTCTGTCTGTCCATCTGTCTGTCCGCCTGTCTCTCCGTCCATCACACAGGTGGATCAGTCAAAAACGGTGCAAGCTAGGTCTTTTCTTGTTGGGCTAACTTTCCATATATGTTTTGGCAGAAAATTTCAAGTGGATGAGCGCCCGGCGCCAAAGGTGCTTCAGCGGCAGAGAAAAAGCAAGTGCACATTGTTGTAACTAATCACATCACGACGACGTCAGCTTCGCTCTCTGTGCTTCCATAGTATGATCTGCTGATGCCTGCTGCATGTCCGCTCTGCTTGTGTCAACTTGTAGCCTCGTGAGCTGCATACAGCAATTGTCTGTGCCATTAAGGGTAGATGCCGGAATCATAGAGATGTGTTGATTCTCTTGTAACTTAGCTGCCAACGTTGGGAAGTTGTTTAACGTGTACTTTGTATAAAGCATATTTTATCAGTTGGCATTTCTCCATGTGTACATGACCAGTTGTGTTTCTGTCTGGCCTCATTGGCGATTGAGTTCGTTGCAGTTTTGTGTTGTTATCAGCATATCGTATATCAAGAAATACTTCTCATGTAGTTACTAGTTGCAACATGTGCTGTAAATATGATAAAAAGTACTTCAGTCTCTAATATCGCACAAGTATGTGAATAGTCTGAAAATGTGAAATTTAATTTAATAGGACATATTTTCTCGTTGCTGAAATTTTGAAACAAAATTGAGTTCGGTTTTGCTGCCGCTCATTTTTAAAAGTGAAATATTGTTATGTGTTTGTGCTAGCTTGTGCTAATGTCGTTGATCTTTGCTTATGCTGAATTATAACAGGGCTGTAATATTGCTGGAAGGGTTGCACCCACTGAATTGTCAGCCCCTTTGCATTGCATATAATTATGTAACTGGGGTCAATTACATCCCGATATTCCCTGTGTTTAGCTGATTATGGATCGGTTATAATCGAACTGTCATTATCATTTCCCTAATTATGTTCATATAACATTTAGTGGATGAGTAGCCCACTTAGCTGCTGTGTTGTATCTATATGATTGTGATTTGTCTGAATTACTTTCAGCAGAGAACTTTGATAAAATTAGATGTCCAAGGATCCATGCCAATTTACATACATTCGTGCACTTGCTTATTAAATGAAGTTCCACGTTGCCTCCTCGTATAGCATCGTGCAAAAGATTTCCGAATTCTGACCTTCCATGAGTAATATGACAAATGCAGCCCTGGCCGAATGTGTGCACATGCATTGCTGTTTTGCTGCAGTGGTATGAAAAATGCCTTCAGTGCTGATCCGGCATCATCAGGGCCATGTTGACTGCAGAAATATTGTCGAAGATTTATTGAAAGATTGTTATGACTGAGTGTCGACGTTTTTCTACGAACATCTTAAAAATTCCTCTCTGCAGCTCGAAGTGATTTTGAATAACTCTTCTCTCATTGAACAAGTGCAAAAGATCTGAAGTTGAGGCTGCATGTGGATACTAAAGCACATCCTATTATCCTGACACCTGCCCGGATTGCAACACGACACCTCACAGTGTCGCTCACCTGTTCGAATGCCCGATGCACCAGACCCACCTGACACCTGTCGACCTCTGGCAGCGACACCCTAGGTCGCTGAGTTCCTGAACGTTCTGATCTGAGCAAGATTGAGGGCGGGCTACTACAACAACATCCTATTATCATCACAAATTGTTTAATTGAAATCAATAAATGTCACTAAATTTATTCGATGCACATATTCCCGTAGTACTGAATATGTTGTACACTTAATTAAGCACTCAAGTTAGTCCGGGTTCGAGTATAAATTCCTCACTCAGTGCATTGTTGAATTTGCTTATGTGCTCAGAGCTGTGCTGATGAGCTCAGAGATGTACAGCACCAACGTTGCTTGTACAATAATTAAGAACTAATTGGCCAATGATGCATAATATTATTGAGTTATTGCGGCATCATTTACTGCACAGTTGTTCACAACCCATGCAGTCGGTTTTGTGAATGTTACTGACCCAGTGCCATTCGCCATACTGCTGGATGTTTTCGTTATTTCTAAACCTCTTGATGTCAGTCAAAGATTAGAGCAGATTGATTGCGAAGAACTCTTTTTATCCTAAAGAAAATCTCCATTCTCCATACCATTACCCAAACTTGCCGGTCATATCACTCAAATGCCAGCTAGATTATACTTATCAGCAGAACGATTTTGACTCCAAAATCCAAGCAGTATAGTTCCCTTGAACTAAGAATAGTGGTGGGAAGATCACTGGTGAACAACTAGCCCTATAAATTCGCAATGTGTGGTTGAAATATCTGCTGTTGTCTAGTCAGCCTGGCAGTCAGTTTCTGTTGTTCAGGAGACTGTTTTTATTGCCGTGTGAACTGTATTTCAATTTTGATCTTACAGTGTGGTCTTGCAAGCTCTGTTTTTTTGTTGGCTTAGGTCTGATACGTTTTGCTGGAGGTCGGCTGAGATGGCTATAAGCAGGTTTAGCTTGTTTTGCTAACTCTAATGGAAAGAAAGACCCATCCCCAGTGGCCTATAATGTGTCAAATGGGACATAGCACTCTACTCTCTCGTCATTGTTTTCATATTTCATCTATGTTTATTATGAATTTTGCAGGTAGTCCTGATTTATCAGTTTTGTAACCAAGCTGTTAGTTGTCTGGAAACACTTGTCGTAGGATTGTGCTAGCAGACTGACAAGAAATTCTCTGTGTAGAGTGAGTGAGTGACCGCATTAAACAATTGTGTTTGACAAGTTTTTTTTGTATTTTCATTTTATTGTGATTATTAGTTGTAAACTCTTATCACTCTGTCGTATAGCGAACTTGTGTCAAATGCCATTGTGCATGATCGCCAGCCGATTGTAAATATTATGTATTAAATTTACTGATGTGAATCACTGTGCATTTTTTAACTTTCGTCTAGTTCGTTTTGTTTTTTTCTTGGTCTGTATTTAAGAATCATTTTATTTCAGAGAAGGCCCAACTACAGCAATGAAGCTGATTTTATGTGTCTGTTGCACTGAATTGTTGATGTTTGTTTACTTATGTTTTGTTTACAGACATTATCAGAAAAAAATTTTGTGTTTGTGAACTATATGACATGAGTGACAACTTTGTTGTTAATGAACCATAGCATCATGGAGAGGCAGGGCAGAGGGCCCTAAATTTTTGGCTGTCCTAATATTCTCTTCTCATTGAACATCAAAAAATCAATTTATCAAATTTATCAAAAAATACAGTTTGGGGCTGGAATTCAGTTGTCTGTCCGAAAATTGGAATTTCTTGCCTCTGACCTTTCTAACCGGTAATGCTAATGCTAACGAATGGCAAGTCGTATCTATCATAATAGATATCATTCTCAGTCCGAGTGTCAAGCCTAGTTTTTTGGATTAATGGTGCACCAGTTTTCAGTCGAAGGGTAGAACCTCGATTTGGAAAAGTCTGGCTATAAGCTTGAATTGTATGTTGTAGTGAGTAAGCTGACTGTTAGTCGACTTACCAGTAGTGAATTTTGAATGTATGTTGTCTACGCCAGAAATATTGGGCATCAGGGCAATGTGCTGTTGACTCAACTGTTACATATGTGAAGAAGAGTTGTTAGTTCATGTTTTGCACTTGCATTACGATTTGTTTTATCATGAAATGCAGTCAGTGTTGTTCAGAAATAGAATTATTTGTGCCATCCACTAGTCTTCCATTAGCAGAGCACAAGTTATTGTTATTCCCGGAATTAGATTAGAGCTGTTGAAGCATTAATTTTTTCAACGTCTTAACGCATTGCGTTAATTTTTTAACGCATGCATTAAAGGGTTATTAACTCATCATTAATATTGCTGATATTGTAGGTGCAATACATAGAGAGGGCGAGTGGCGAGTGGAATGAAGCCCACGAAGTCGTGCCTGACTTCGTGGGCATGACCCATGACGTGAAAAACCATGCCCACTTTTTTACTGACAAAAAATCCGTGACTTTCCAGGACTCCCATGACAAGTTTTTCAGGACCTTTTCGTAGCCCACAAATGTTAAAATATAACGAAAAAGCATAAACAAGTGGCAAAATTAAGTAAGCAGCAGTCAACACAAACTGAGTGACAGTAGTGATGGAATGGAAACAAAGCAATTTTTGATTGCTTGAATATCATTTGATTGTCAAATAAGCATAGTTTAATAGAATGTTGGAACTCCTGCTTCACAGAGTTAAGTAAATTTATGTATGTGCATTAATTTTTTTTAATTCTTTAATGCGTTAATTAGACAGCTCTAATTTAGATGTTGCGTCATTTCATTCTTGGAAAGTCACCGAGAACTATAAGCTTAACAGAGGTCGTTTGATTGACGGGAATAAGTGTACGCTGACCACTTAGTATCATTCAGTGTCACCGATTTCAGGACCAACAATGAAACCAGACATAAATGTCTTAAAAGTCTGGAAACTACAATGTGCGAAACAAAGTGCATCGCAACTGGTGACTCTGTAATTTGGTTGTAACATGGAAGGAATTATTTGGTATTCAACAAGTATAATCAATCTAGTGGTGCTGCATGGTCTTATATAAGTAATCTCTAAGGACAAAGGTGATTATGTGTAAGTTCCTGTAGAAGAAAGCATGCACGTCCATAATTCAGACAGGGTTCCCACTTTATTACTGACAAAAAATCCGTGACTTTCCAGGACTCCCATGACAAGTTTTCCAGGACCTTTTCGTAGCCCACAAATGTTAAAATATAACGAAAAAGCATAAACAAAAGTGGCAAAATTTGTCAACACTAAGTAAGCAACAGACAACACGAACAGAGTGACATTACTGCTGTTTGTTTTTTCATCTGAACCTACAAAAAAACGCGTGATTTTCAAGGATATTTTTCCAGTACTTTCCAGGACCAATGTGATTTTCCAGGCCTTTACAGGTCCTGGAATTTTGAAGAAAAAATCCAGGACTTTCTAGGAGGCATTGGAACCCTGTTCAGAATACCGGGGGACTAACAGCCCCAAACTTTGAATGTTTTGGGGAGAAAATATTCCGCTAAGAAGGAAATTTTCAAACAGGCTTCTGAATAGCTGGAATGGTGCTCACATGAAGCAGCTGTCATTTTTTGGTTTACTCCTCACTTTGGCTAGATCCTACTCACTACGCGAGTTTTTTTTCAGATTAAGCAGTATGACTTTACAGGCCAGATACCCTTCGACTGACAATCTAACAGGATCAAAACACTGAAAAGTTATTCACACAGATTTTTGAAAAACCATTATTACAGTGCATATGAAACAGAAACATGGCATACAGAAATACACCGTAGCCATAAAAAACGTGCCACTTTACTTTTGCCAATATCTTTGCCAATTATTGACTGATTTTCAAAATTTTTTTACTGGCACACTCTGCAGAAAATTTGCAATAATGTGATTATTATATATCCCACCACACGGTAAATGCATCTCTACAGTACCTTGTGAAATTCAAATGTAAGTAAAAGCTAACGATAATAACAAAAATTTAGGTAAATGTGAAAACACTTCAGACCAACATTGCGATGAATGATTTGTATGACACTAGACTATGTTAGACCCACACAGTCTAGTGTCATACAGACCATTCACTACAATGTTGGTCTGAAGCGTTTTTTCAATTTTACCAAAATGTTTGTTATATTTATAGTTATAGTGTACAGATGCATTTGCGTTGTGGTGGGATATGTAATAATCATGTTATTGCAAATTGTCCGCAGAGTGTGTCAGTGAAAGAATTTTGAAAATCAATCAATAATTGCCAAAGATATGGACAAAAGTAAAGTGCCACGTTTTTTGGCCCACCCTGTAGAAATAGTTTTTTTCACAGAAAATATCCGTTAATAAATATTCAACATTATGATGGAGGAACAAGTGCAACAGTCACGGACAATCGCTAAAGGAACATGTCTTCAAAGTATTCGTCAAATTCGTCATCCCTACAATACACAAAACAGAAAAGAACATAAATACACATAGAAAATAATATGAAGCAATCAAACATAAAAAGATATACATTTGAAAAACACACCAGAGACATTTTTATACATACACCATGTCTCACAGAAAAAGCCACTTTCATTTTTACAATAAATGGCAAATGTGGTCCGATTTCAACAATTTCGACTTTTGCATAAGCAGCAGTTAATCAATTAAATAATGCAAAAGTAACAGAATTATTGAAATCGGATCACATTTGCCAAAACATTCATTAAAATAAAAACGGCTTACGTTTTTGTGGGACGTGGTTTATATGTTTACCTTACCTAACCTCCAGGGTGGGCAGGCTCTTACACCTGCCCAGCGCTGAGGCCGTAACAGCTCGGCCCAATGCGCATCCCCGAATGCAACCACAAGGTTACAGGTAGCAGCTATAAAGTTGTAGACGGCTATGAAGCCATAAACAGATGGCTGTAAAGCCGTAGTCAGCTGTGGAGCCGAAACCAGCACAAAAGCACTGCTAACGTGTAGCAAATCTGCTCTCACGGGTTTGGTCAGCTCTTAGTTAGCTCCTCGCCTCCAGATTTTAGAAGTCTTTCGGGTCATCGATGCAAAGCCCCACCACCACGACAAGGTGGCTGACCACGGTGGGGGGGTGTATATGTTTACTTGGGTTAAAAATTAGGAGAAAAAGTTGCAATTTGTTGTGGCAGCTGCAGGTTTCCAATAGAGATCATTACGGATGCTCAAGTTCACCCATAAATTCCCCTGAAACTGGGGATTTTTAGCCGCAAAATTTGTATTATGGATAATTCATTCTAATGATACTCTCTGATTAATGCTCACAAGTTGGACATGTACCATAACTATACACATCAAGGGTACAATGGCAAAACATCCTGTTGTTGATGACATTTAAAGAAAATCGAAAACAACTTTCTACACAATGCATTTTTGCTGACTTTTTCGCCAGCTATTTTACTGTTCTCGTAAACTTTGTTAATAAATTACACATAGATCTGCTTGCTATATTTCATAAAGTAACAAAATAAATACCTAAGTACACAGCGGAGACAGAAAATGCAAAGCAGACCTGGACTTTTCTTTGGTGACTGGCAAAGGCTTGGCCCAGACGTTGTCGTCATCTGCCAAACTACCTGGAGCCTCACTGCAAACTGTTGCTTCGGACGTCCGTTCTTCGACTGCAGAAATTTCCCCTGCATCTAATGCTGCTACAAGGCACATTAACACAAAAAAATTTATTTTCTTTACTCTGAAATGGGAATAGTTAGCCATGTGCATTAACATTTAAATAGCATTGTAAGTACAGATAGTCAACTTTATTCGTCATTCAATGACAACAACTAAACAAAAAAACAGTCTAACATCAAGTAGAAACTAGCTAAAAAATCAAGAAGTTCACATCGTTAAATTACATTCATTTGATTGGCATGATCTGTACAAGGCACATCAGCAGAAGTGGTGTGTGCCATTAACAAAACAGCAACAACTGCAAGTATTAACAACTAATAATGCACATAAAATATAAATAATTAATTTAATAGCTGCAGTTATAATGAAAACAACAATTACCATTAAGGACTATGATCAAAATGAACAATTGTTTCCTGGACGGATTTATATGACAGTGATATCAAAAAGGCATGTCAAAAAATTTGTGCTCCAGCAATATACAAATATTCATTCAGCTTTTCCACTAATGAGCCCTAATTATAGATCAATAATACATACAAACTATTAAAGCATTTGCAAAAATTGTACAAACATTTTCATAAATGTTTTAGCATGCTAAATGTATGGCGAAGATAGGTAGTTGTCACAGTTTAGAATAAAAAATGTAACCACGACTCAAAACTGACTGAAACTTGAGCAAAGTCTGTTGAATAGAAAATGAAATTAACCCAGGAGCAAAGGCAATTGGCGCATCTGGTGTCTTGGTGTTTCACTGTCTAGCCCACGACCAGGCCACGAGACACAATGCCTCTGGAGCTTCCTGGAGTGTTAACTCCCCTTCTCTTCCCCCCCTCGAGACCGAAACTCAAAGAGAGAAGTTTTAAACGGAGCAAAAGAAGATATTCAATCACACTATCACAAGAACCCAGCATACCACTTTCATTCGACTTCTGCCGCTTTGCAGATACTTCTTCCTCCGTCCTCGCTGATTTCCGTTTTGCCTTTATCTCTTTCTTGCTGCAACGAGTACAAAACCAAATCTTCCTATAAACCAACAAACTAATATTCAGAATCTATAGTGTGAGTCGAAAAATTATACCCCCTCTGAAAAAGAAAGTTCGATAAACTTTAGGAAGGTAACATTTTTTGACTCACACTGTACACAGAGAATTCACCAAAAAATTTTCTAAAACACGTAGCTATAAAATAGTTTATTGACAATATGTATTCCATTACTAAATGTTCTGCTAGTCATCACACAATGTATCTTCTTTAACCCGTATATCTGACTCGCTGTTTCAGCCACACCCAGCACTGGTATACCTGATCCATTTGATGAATCTAGTACGAGTGCTGGATGGCTGCAGACCTTTGGACCAAGCCAATCAGCTTGCGAAGCAGATCTGCCTAAACTGACAGCTACAATACCAGACTCTTAACCTGGCTAGCCATGAATTTCACGACCGTCTTAGCATTTTCACGGCTAGGTCTCGGCTAAACCATGATTATCGTGACCAACGGCGGCTGAGCAAAATTTCAGCAGCCGGCTAAGTCAGCAGCTTAAGGGTCTATTAGTACTACACTTACCATTGCCGTTTCTTAGCCCAGAAGCTGATCTACTCACTTTACCATTCCACGAAGGGTAAAAGGCTGAGTCAACCTGAGCGGCTGGTTACATAATACATAATATCATGGTTTACCCGCCTGCAGTCAGTCACCCATTGTTGTACTAACTGGGCCTGGCACAGAGCAACTATATTTGTCAAACACACCACCCACCACACCTAATCTGGAATACTCCAGATAAACTGGCCAGTTGAACGCATTATCAATTATCAAGGCAGTAAGATGCTTAATTTAAACTTAGAACACAATGGCGAGCTGCAATTCTGAAGATCCAACATTCCAAAAGGCCGACACGATTAGTTATAGAGTTAGGAACAGGGTTAGAGTTTTTTTTAGTTAAGGTCAGTGTTAGAGTTAGTTTAGCATTTAATAAGTCTATATCAGGTTTTTGGTGGCCCATCAGAATGGCGGATGCTTGGAACGGCAAACCCAAATCTAGAACACAATTTACTGTACAATGCTGAAAATGTGATTCTGACCGATGGTGATAATTGAGCTTATGCGAGCATTCTGGACACAGCCCTAACACACAGCCAAACTACTTGTACATTATCAGAATCAGAGAAAGTTAATTAGCTGTCACACAATTCATCTTTCATCACAACAGTCTTGCTTATTAGATCAGTAACCAAATAAAGTAAAAATCGTAAAATGTTAGAACATAAAAATAAGATAACAGTCATATCACTCAGTAATAAAAACAGTATATCCTCAGACATAAAATCAGTAATGACTACTTTACATCAACTCCATTTAAATCTAAAAATCTCAATTTGATAAAATATTTGACTGATAAAACAGCATAGAACAAACTTACGTAGCTTCACGAGAGCGTTCTTCTTTTCTCCGTGTTCAACGTACGCAAAGTTCACTTCCCAACTTCTCAGACCATCTCTCTCCATACATTTCTTAGCTCCACACTCGAACTGACCTGAACAAAAACACACAAAAACCCAAATGCAGCACAAAAACTCATCTATTCCCTGACACTATTGGCTGAGCAGCAGAATAAACATCCACGCACGGCCACCCACTCCATTGATACATAGAAGCAGAATGCCTCCTGGAAAAAATGGGATGGGTAGACCAAGAATGAGATTTTTAAAGATTTTTCTTAATTTGCCAGATCAACAAAGCAAATTTATTTGCATTGCACATAAACAATTAAAAATGTTGGCATTGGATGCACCTTGATAGCCCCAAAATGTGTAAAAAAATGTGTATTTAGCCAGCTGCTCCATTTGGGGGAAGAGTGGGAAATGGAAGGAGGAAGAAAAAAAGGATGAAGCGAAGGGAAAAATGAATGGGACTTGGAAGAAGATTGCTCCTGGCGCTGAAAGGGACAGATGCCCCTGCATCCATGGTTGGTGCTCACTCATATGGAACACATAATTGAAATATTAGGGCTGCTACCAATTACAAAAGTTTTAATTGATTAATTTCCCAAAAATTAACTGAAATTAAAAAATTAATTTCGATTAATAGTGTAGTCAAGAAAAACTGCAAAATTTAACTATTGTTGCTGCTGTCTTTTGCAAACTAAAGCAGAATCAAAAAAGTGACGACGATGACGATGTAGTAGCCTACAGAAACTGTGTAGTCAAAGTTCACCTAGACTGTTAAACTAACACTATACCAGTGCAAGTCATAATGACATGTCCTATACAAAATGAAATTAGATTACACAGATTGACAACCAGTCATTTTAGACTGTTATGAAATCCACAACTTTAATCAAATTTTAACTGTGAAAAAAAGCTAATCGATTAATTTTAACCATTAATCAATAATGAATCAACCGTTAATTTTCACAGCCCTATAAAATAAGTCAAACAGATTTCTGTACCTTTGCCAGCCACCACCTCGGCTTCGATCCGCCAGCGTAATGCAATCTAAAGCATCACAATACACATGGCATGACTTTATAGCTGCACAACTAGAAGGGCACGTGAAGAGTACAAACCCTTGCTAATGTTATGCCGATTTTTTCCGCTGTGTTTGCCAGGAAACGGTACTGTATTCGGTGGAGGTTGGCAAGGAATCCTTCAATCCGCTCCTGAATCCAGATACTGATCCGGATCACCACCAAAATCGAGAAATCACCTGAAGCTGAAACACTTTTAGCTTTTGGATGTTCAATGGAAGCTGCAAATTTGCCTGCTATTTAACACTTGGAAACACAAAAATCACAGATATGATATCTGTAGTCTGCATGATCCAAGATCATTTTCCCTGACTTTTCAAAAATAAATATTTTTCCCTGACCTTTCCCTGATCACACAAATTCCCTGACTTTTTCCAGTTTTCCCTGACCTGTAGAAACCCTGTCTAAGTTTGGCCAAGTCTAACCTTCCCTAAAAATTTCAGCCAAATCTGCCTGTCATGTTTTTGTGTAATTGTGCTAAAAAACACGACAGATAAAATAGTGCGGTGCATAATATTTCATTAAAATCAATGAACTACAAACTGAATTATGCGTGTTTGAAGCAGAGAGGTCGTTCCAGATTTGACAATATTAGGCACATTTCAGCACAGCTGCAAACCAATCACATCAACTATTTATAGCTAAAAAATAATAAAATTACACTCCAATGTTATAAGCGACACTTAAGAATTTTCTATGTAAAAGTTGTGGTGCATTGTGAATGATTTGCCTAACTACTCACTCCCTCATTTAGTTTGACATTATTTGAATGACTTTATAATTACACTAACATAATGACATCATATGATTACAACAAAAAGTTCACTGCATACTTCAATTTTTTTCCTCCCAAATTCCGCATTAGCTCGGGTCGAACATAGCCAAATCCAGCTCTAAACGGATTCTGACAACTGAAATCCGGTACATCTGTAACTAACCTGTAACTGTATCTACACTCTGTCCCAAAATTAACGACCTCTCTGCTTCAAACACGCCTAATTCAATTTGTAGTTCATTGATTTCAACGAAATATCATGCACCACACTATTTTAACATTAGTTACGGTCACACCCATTATGACGTATGCACCTTACCGTGTGTGCTCAGTGTAACGTCATCATGACGCCAGAGTTTGTTAACATTAAGATACGTTCAATACATTGTTATTGACAAAGGGATCAAGCAGCAGCTTACCAGCCTTAGACTAAGAGCTTGCATCAAGGCCAAAGGTGGCCATTTAAGCTCAAACTTTAAAGACAGACCCAGAATGATTGTCTCAATGACTGTTTAGATACTAACGATTTTAGACTAATGTATTTGTAGGGGGGCCGCTAATTTTGGGACACAGTGTATTCAAGTCATATGGGCTAACTATAACCATCCAGCTGCAGATATCACACAGAAATAATAATCTTTAAAAGCAATGATTATGAAATTCACTTTGTACATTAAAAGTCTGCTGCTTTTTATAGCCTATGGTTAGTCGCTGGACCCTCAAAGGATGTGGAGTCCATTTCTCTGCAGCTGTATGTCCAACACTGAAATAATGGAAAAAATTGTAGAATCATATATTCCCACAAATCTCTAAAAGATTTCCAATACCTTATTTTCTTTGTAGTGACTAAGGTCGGCAATGCAGTATTCTTTAAACAGCTTGTCATAGTACTTCTTTGCTAAACGCTTGCCCCTGCAAAACAGCATCATCTGTGAAGACCGCCAACATAAAAACAACACTGAATTTTATGAAACAGTCGTCATTTATGGTCATGGGATATATATTTTTAAACCAAAAATGTAAGCGAAACATACAACACTGCCATATTGTCAGGCTTGAAATGTTGACACATGTTCAATCGTTCATTCGAAAACATATTTTGAATAAATCTCCATGTCCCCCACCATGGTCACCATCTTGTCGTAATGGTGGGGCCGCTAAGACTCAGAAAATTTCTAAAATCCATAAGCAAAGAGCCAACCAACTTTATATGAACAGTTATCATACACTTTACCAGTGCTCATGTACTAGTTAAAGGTCCATGGCCAGTAGGCCACAGTCAAACTCACTCGCACAATTTAAATTAGACATTTAACCTCACATATATATATCATGTCGATTTAAGCTTCATAAATATATGAAATTAATGTGCATTTTCAACCGAAATGCGGCATTACGTTACGTTATGCGAAATACGAAATATGAAATATCAAAATATGAAATCAGAGACAGTAATGGAAAGCTGCTCGTGAATACAACTGACATAATACAACGATGGACAACGTACTGCAGCGAACTCTACATGGCACAGCTTGACCAGAAGGTATCCAATGAC
>Ga0056128_1006552_pt1 | contig 14692 bp, 9 predicted proteins | sample WorMetLIZISLAND2_FD_71113 | JGI IMG/M metagenome (GOLD analysis project Ga0056128, IMG submission 71113) | Marine gutless worms symbiont microbial communities from Max Planck institute for Marine Microbiology, Germany - Olavius geniculatus... ...
ATACCGTTTTTGCATAGTTCACTTGCCAGCAGCAAAACAAAGAATATTTAATTGCTGTATTTAAACACTGACTTTAGTCATGTAAAGAATTTCTTTCAGAACATTTTGCTGAAAACCGCTCGACTCTATGACGTACGGTTGCAAAATTATGGTGCCATAAACTTTGTCATGCAGTTTTTTTGGACCACCCTGTATATTGCATATGTATAAAAGGTGAAACAGAAAATGCGAAATGGTTCCAGGACATAACTTTATTCGCCTTTTATGTACTGTACTGCAGTTTAAGTTCACTTTCGTACTTTAGTCTTAGACAGATTTCACACTTTTGCATTTCGCGGTTTGCACTTTATACATGCCCTGTCTCACGGCAATGACCGATCAGCGTACTGACGGGTCTGATTAATTGCCGTTGACAAACATCGGAGTTTGTTTGATGCTTGCGTCGTCGACGACCATCGTATGTGTTTTTGACGCACTACATCTACATCTAGCTATGTGCCAAAAGTTAACGAACTGACGCATTTTTGCCATTGAAACCAATGCAAAATGTGTCAAGCAAAAGTAGCAAATAGGCCTACTAAAGTTGAATGTAATGCAGACATCAAAATGTTTTGTAAGATTAGGCCTACCACAGGATCTAGTTTATTTATTTTTTTCACCACATGATGTCAGAGAGGTCACTCGGCCGATCGCCGTAATATTTTGCAGCGCGATAGAAAATATACTAAGTTTTGAAAATTAGATCCAATAATTAGGGGCCTCATCCCCGTAGGGTTTTTTCAAATGCTGACTATCTATCAACAACAGATAGTCGATTCCAACACAGTGTATCGTGATCCGCTATCTTATTCTTGTATGAGCTAATGGGGCTAAAATGTAATTTTGGACCAAATTCTTTGTTTTTGAACTTTGTCCCACAAAATTTTGGGGGCTTGTAGTTCTAACCCAGCGCTTTTCAAAAAATGACAAAAAATGTGGATCAATTTTGAGCAAATGTGGACCGAAGTTTGACATTTGACCCCCAATGTCTCCTCCCCTAAGGGTTTTTTGGGGGCAGTTTTAGTACAGCGAATTTAGGGGTTTTTCAACTTTGACTCCCGAATTCTCGTGAACGAGCTCGAAGACCCCCACTTTTTATTTTGCCTGTGGATAGTACGTCCAAAGTGCTTTATAAAAAACTTAATAAAATGGGAGATGTCAGGTGTAGATTTTTTGCTAGAGGACCCCAAAGTGACCAACCCCCAATTTTCAAAATTTTCAAAAGTTCATAGTTAATTCATGTGATGGCCCAGATAGTTCAAAATGTATATGTGGGTCAAAGTTCAGTTCCCTTACCATGCCACACCCAGGTACCCACCCTATCCCCCATTCCCCCAAAATTTTGGGGGAATTACGTTTTTTATTTACTTATTCTTTGTTGTTTAGCGGTTACTTGCGAGCTGATTTATACACAGCACAAAGGTACAAACGCATTATAATAGCCAAACCAGTGTGCTTTTTAATGATATATGGAAATAGGAGGTGTTCCCAAAATGTTTGGGGGTTTTAGGCCCTCAAACAGACTGGGTATCGGCATTTTTTTTTTTACAAATTTTGACATTTTGGCGCCCCCTAGCGAACGTATGTGTAGGCTTAGGGCTCTAGTGGTCACGCTAGACGATAGCGCATACCAAGATGGTCAATAAATGTCCCCGGCACTTTTTTGCTAGGGGTTACCCTTTATGAGCTAGAGCCCAAAACCCCTCTTTTTGACCAGTTTTGCGCAAAAATAAACGAAGTCCATTCGCCTATCCAGTGCAGTCGTATGGGCAACTGGGTCTGGGTGTCAGTCAATTTTATGAAAGTAACACTGAACTCCTGGAATAACTTAAACCTTTCAAATTTTTTGGAGTTTGGCATTACCGCCTGGATTCCGATCACGCCGAGTGTCCGAACAACAGATGTTATTGATGAGCTGCAGCAATGCTGTAGGCGTCTTAATTACACGGTTGTCGTCTGTCGTCCTCTGTAACGGGTGTATTGTGGCTAAACGGTGCAATATAGGGCCTAGGTTGCTATTGATCTAATAATACTCATAACGTTCATGGCACAGCCAAGACACGGCTGCTACATTCCGAAACCGAAACCGTCAATAGAAAGCCTAAAACTGTGGTTTTGATACAGCTCGATATTGCTAAAAACTGCGATTTTGGTACTGATTTCGATAACCATAGCAACACTAAAAATCAGCATGGAACTTTTGTTCCCTGACATTGATTATTAGGCCTATACTGTACACGATTTTTTGACGTGCTATGCTGTAGGCGTCTATGGTACCATTTTTGTCTGTCGTCCATCCATCTGTCTGTCTTTTGGTAACGGATGGTAACGTATTGTGAATAAGCTTTTGGTCATAGGGAAAAAATTTTGCACAGCCCTCTGTCGAGGCTGTCTGCGTACAAAATTTTTTTGGAATGCAGTGCAAAGGGAACATTTTCAAATTTGGGGTTTAATGGACGGGGGTAGTAAAACTGTGCATTTTTTTCAATGGAAAATTAGCCGTATCTTGCCCTTTTAGATGAGATGAAAATCGTCGACCTTGATTAACCTTGAAGGTCAGTACTCCAGCAGGAACTGTATAGGCTGTAGCATGTCTTCCTTAGCTTCTTGTTATTATTATATCCTGCAAAAATTTCCAGCTATGTAGGCCTAGCTGGCCTACATTTAGCGAAGGACTCAAAATTAGAGCTTTTTTCGATGAGCTCTAAGCCCTACATAAGGGTTCTATAATGATCAGTGTCATGGAATGAAAGTTTCATGCTAATTTTGCTTTTGGGAACAAAAGTTCCCAGGGACGAAAGTTCCATCTATCGGGACGGTTACAAAATGTAGGAGTCTCTCATGAGATGCAGGGGACTTGCTAGGTCTGACTACATGTACATAAAACATGAGTCACTGATAGCAAAACAGCTACTAATCCTAAACTATACTGTATTACACTTCATAGTATTGTCACATATGATATAGTATAATAGTTTCAGCTATAGTCCGTATATAGTATTTATTGCTATGTCATTAGATACATGCTGCTTTCGCTATTACGCTGCACAATAAACGGCATATTGTAGGTGAGTCATTTACATGATTACCCTGTGTCTTTGTTCAGGTTTGAGGAGGAGATTTTGACATCACAGGCTGTAGACAATGATTATGACAATAATTCAGGAATCAGCTCCGACACCCAAGAGAAACCTAACAGTTTGACTACAAAGCCAAGGTTTACATTCTCAGGTATTGACATGACTGTATAATGCTTTGCCTAGCCTGTTAGATACTTGACAGTGGTGTCCAGTACCCGTAACCATTTCTGACTTACATGATGAATGATTTGCACTGGAAATCTAGCCGGCAAGCACATCAACTAAAAGAACTAAATGTTTTGTCACGGAACTGAAATAAGAAAATGGAAAAAGTACTGCTGTGTAAAGAAAAACCAAAAAAAATCTCAAAACAGACATGTGGAAGAGACAGATGGCTGAAATCAGAAAACTAATAAAGGAAGGAAATAAGGATATCGATTAACGTCAAAACTGTTCTACTTGTGTGTGTAATGAGAGACTAGTAAAATGTTGTATTGTATTGTATTGCAAGGTGTATTTCGCATCTGATGGTCTGGACCACTCAGCACTTTATGTTCTTTGTGTGTTGTGAAACTGTGGCCTGTCTTTAGTTCATGACCTTTAGATACCAAAAGTTATCTTTTGCTGTTAGACTATGGACTGTGCTAGCTAAGAATGGTAGGCAGGAATCCATAGGCGTGAGCAAGTCACCACTAGACAAGAATCATAAAATCACAGCAATTAGTGGAACAGTGCTGATAAAAAATGTGTTGACACTTACTTTGTACCCTATTAATTCTAGCACCAGTGCCGCAGCAAGTCTACAACCTTTCTGTACCAAATCCACCTAACATGGTTTCGAACAGTACTTATTACAAGGCTCCCAGTTGTCCTGAAATTCCTGAAATTTTACAGATGTCCTGAATATGTCCTGAAATCAGCAATTGTCCTGAAATTTTACTCATTTAGTCAGAATGTCCTGATATAGATATTTGTTATGCTGTCATTATGGCATTGCATTCATTTTGCACTTTACTTACTTGACACGACTCTTATCAGTACTTTTGGCTTACTTACTTACTACAGTTTTGCCTTAATATGTTCATAACAGTGCCTTAGTAACATTTTTAGGACTGCAATACTGATCTGCTTCAATGAATAACATTTATGAGGACAGAAAAATGTGCATTTTCTGTGTCTTGAGCTTCGTGAAACCAACAGAAATGTCCTGAAATTTTGTAAACATTGGGTCCTGAAATTTCACTTCTTGCTCTTGGGAGCCCTGTTATTATGAGCTGAAGCTCAAGCTAGGCCAACCCAGTCTCCATGCAAAAGCATTTGACATTGTGTTAATGATGCTGATGTTGAACTGTGTACAGGAACCGTGGCACCACCACCGCCACCGCCTCCACCTGAAAAAGAACAGATTGGTCCCAAACTCCCAAACAACATCTCATATCCCCTGCAACCACCACCACCACCTCCTCCCCCGGGATTTGTACCTCCGCAGCTACGGCATCGATTTCCGATGGGGCACTTGCCTCCACGGCCAATCCCGCCACAGATACCACCTATGCACCGACCACTGGGTGGTCCAGCGGGTCCTCGTGGCATGATGCCACCACCGCCGCCACCGTCTCACGCAGTGCCGTTACCTCCATTCCCCAGACCACCTGCTCCACCTGTGTTGAACATGCCTCCGATACGACCGATGCCAGCATCAGCACCACCCCCTCCAACTTTCAGTTTCAATCAGAACCGCCCACCTGTTTCTTTGACACCCCCAGCATACACTGGACCAAAGGTGGTCTATGCTGCTCCGCCGATGATCAACAAGCCGGTTTCAGAACCACAAAAGACAGCTTCCGAAAGTGCCTTGGTAGCGGCAGCTGCAAAACCGACCGAAAATATCACCACTATGATCGAGACTGTTGCAACTACCGGTATTGCTTCTGCTGTCAGTACAACACCAGGGACTGTTGCATCCGGCATCGAACTAAACATACCGGTGGAGAAAATTGAAGCCGAGAAGAAATCGACTGTTGTCAGTGTTAGTCAGCCACTGAGCATCGCAGCTGCTGCCAAAGTTGAACCCCGAGAGGCTCCATCTTCATCCGCACAGGCAAATTCAGCTAAGAAAGATAAGAAGGAAAAGAAGAGAAAGTTTGTGAGGATGGCAGCTGGGACAGTGTGGGAAGATCAGACACTGGGAGAATGGGACTTAGGTGAGTTATTAGTGTTTTCTTGCAGTATCTGTTCTGTTGGTAGAATATTTCGTCTCTGTAGCAAATATTGAGTATAGTTATCTATATCTTAAGAGTAAGCTAGATGGCAAATTGTCTTTAATCTCAACAGACTTTATTCATGATGTTAAGCATTAGCTCTTTGCACTGTAGCTTCTGTGCCACACAGAATTTCCATATAATTTATCATTATTAATTACTGCATATTAATGAAAAAACACTTAGATGCACTTTGTAAATTACAAGAGAGAGAATGCATTGGTATAATTACAGTCATGGCTCCCATGTCTTGGGGTTTCTAATCCCAGGATCCAGACCTGTATTAAATATTATGTAAGTAAATTTTGTTAAGATTGTTAGTGTTCTAAGATTCCTCATGTCCCTATTTCAGTCCATCCTACCTTCACAGTGTGTGCATGTTCCACCAACTTTTGAAGACCTAATACAAATAAGACCAAAAGACCATGTAACATACCTTAGCAGCTTTACAGTTTTAATGTGGTGTGTAAAACTAATTGGACTAAGCACATAGCGCCTATAGGCTTGGCTTTTGTTACACTGTGTTAGAAGCAGATGGGAGAGCTACCACCTCATTTGTTATTCTGAATGATACTTTGATGTTAATGCTTATAGATGACTTTCGGCTATTTTGTGGTGACCTTGGCAATGAGGTGACAGATGACGCATTAGCCCGAGCATTCAACAAGTATCCGTCGTTCCAGAAAGCAAGGGTCGTCCGTGATAAGCGAACAAACAAAACGAAGGGTTTCGGCTTCGTCAGTTTCAAAGATCCAAATGACTTCACGAGGGCAATGCGTGAGATGAATGGTAAATAATAGTAGTCCTCTCCTTGCTGAATTCAGCTTAGCTCTGATAACAGAACTGAATCTGATAACCATCCTAGTAGATGTCCTTTATGTTTCCCAATGGTGTAATTGGTCATCTCAACTATGATGACACTAGCATTATCCCATTAGTGTTTTAGCGTTGTTGGTGGTCTGCAGTTCTGAGGAAGGTTATGCTCAAACTGCCAAGTCTATTTTGTGGCAGACTAATCTTGCATTTAAATAGCCGCAAAAAACTGTTTACACAAAATGTATGTCTGGTAGTGGTAGCTAATGGTAGATAAGCATGATTTTTGCATGGCTGCATTTTTAGTATAAAAAATTTATATTTGTATGATTTGCTCTTTGTTCTGTGATGAATAATGTGCCCATGAATAAAGAACTTGACCATTCCTTGTCAAGCAAGATCTGTCTACTTACACAGTTGTCAGCCACTTTTCTGTCCATGCTGCTTGCTTGCTTGTTAGTTTCGTACCATACAAGTTAACATGAGTAATTGTCTAACTAGATTTGATCAAGGTGCTTACTACATCTCATTATGATAATGTATTTGTAAACAACTGTTTGTAGGCAAGTACGTTGGGAATCGACCGATAAAACTGCGCAAGAGCCAATGGCGAGATCGGCAAATTGACAATGTCAAGAAGAAGGAACGAGAAAAGAAGAAATTAGGATTTAGGTGATTTTTAGGCATAGGAAGTAAGGACTGTGCTGATTATAGATGATTGTTTGGTTGGTCATTGTTAGTACTGGTATGTACAAAGAGTGAAGAATTGCTGTGCTGTACTGATGCAGTAGTGCGCTTGATGAACCATCAGCCAATGTGCAATTCATCAAGGACCCACATAGCAGGGATGCCGGTTCATATAAAGCAGAACTTTTCTTAGAATACGCAGCCTGTTTTGATGCAAAGTATGCTGGAAAGTGAGCACAATTTGGCAAAATATGAAAAAGTGTGCAGTATCATGGAAATACGCGGCATGATGCATGCAATATATTTGGCCCCCTGCATGCGTCTGAAAGCTAATAAGTACAAGTACATTAAAATACAGTTCCAGTTTTTTAAATATGCAGTTTTTGTACAAAATATGCGAGAGCATATCCATTATTTGTCAACGTGCTGAAATACGCAAAATATGCGGCATATATGTGGTGACATGCAAAAATGTGCGACGACACATATGCGGTATAATTTTCACATGTGCGATTTTGAAAATGTTGTGTGAAAAGTATGATACGTGCAGTTATGAGGGTTTTTGCAAAATATGCCAGCGTATCCTTAGACAAGGACTGTTCGACCTATTTGAGTAATGAAAGGCTAGTAAAATATGGTATTGTATGATAAGGTGTATCTCAGAACTAGTGGTCCGAACCATTCGGCACTTTCTGTTGTTTGTGTGTTGTTAAACTGTGGCCTGTATTAATTTTGCGACAGTTAGGTATTTGTTGGAATCAAATACTGTATAATGCTGGAATTAATATAACTGGTTATTTCTCATTTTGTTCAGTTATATGGTGTAAATAATTGAACGACTGCTGTGGATCGCTGTGTAATGTAATAGTGGGAGCGAGAAAGAATGCTGTTAGTTTTTTGCCTGGATTTGAGCGATTCATTTTTGGTTGAACTGCGTCAGGCCATTTAATAATAACGATCAGTGAATACAGCCATTGCTGTAATAATTCATGCTGCAAGTTATTTTAAAATTGCACACAATTGCCACAGTCATCGATTATAATTAATAACTGAATGTCCAGTGCTGATGCTGCTTGTGCAATATGCATTAAGCTGTTAGGCTACAGTTATTCACTCAATTAAATTAATCAGGGACATATAAACTAGGCTCATGTTTAAAAGAACAAAATCTCAAACAATCAATCTTTTTGAGTTTTGTTGTGCAACTTCATATACATCCTATTTTATTTTACATTTGAGTGACTCTTTAAACACAAGTTGAAGCAGTGCAAAAGTAGGTCATGGTATATAGTTTCGATCAAATTAAATTTGAACATGTTGTGTAATGTATTCGAAATAATGCAGAGCATAGAAAAAGTTCGATATAGCAACATAAGAAGACCAACTTTTTTAATACAAGCCAGGTCTATTAACAAAAATCTTGGCGTCTTCTACAAGCCAGAGGCTCTAAGTCAATCGTTCGAACAGAAGCCTACTAGAAGATTTTTGTGGTATTTCTTACTGGATGAACAAAATTGTCAATAACAATAGCAACCTGTTCGGTTCTGTAGTAACAAAGCAAACCAGCAATGATTTGATCTGATTAGTAATGCAAGATGATTAACTACCACAAGTATCACATCGTCTAGTGTCATACACTGTTCGGTAACGTTTCTGCTTAAACTAAGTGCAATAACAATGTTCCACCATACGAAACACGTTTTGGATAACTGCGAGGATTGAAATGTGCTAACACTAGCTGAAAGGTAATCGCTAATTAACTATTGGCAACTCGCAACGCGAGTAGTCAGTTAGTTCACTGTCACAAGACAACAAATGATTGGTGAGAGATTGTGCATGACATGGTGACGTTGGCGTCTATGACCAATATGGGATGGATGCCAGCAGACCAGTTGTCAGAAGAGCCAACGAAACCACCAGGGTACCAGTCTTGTACTGCGTTCTAAGCTCGTAGCCGTAACCAGCGTCCCATGTCTGCACAAATCAAGCATCATCAACAACGTGGATATCTCATCTGTTCACAGACTTATCTTGTTTTTCATTTAAGTTTTTTCTCATTCAAGTTCTGGTGTTTTTTCTATCTTTTTAGTTTTTGATCTCCGGCCTATCTCTTCCATATGGTGACATTAAATTTTTAATCTGTTGTTTGTCACACGTACCAATACGTTTTTCATTTTCTTTTATTTCACTGTCCCCCCCCAGAAAAGTTACGATATTCTAATGTTGAAAAAAACATTTTTGTGCAATCTTCGTGCTGAACATCTCTATGACCCAAAACAGTAAAAATACATCCAAGATGTATGGACTGCCATGGAGATTAACGTGGACACAATAAACAGCATTATTTACTGTTTACACTGAACACAAAAATTGAACTAATTGTGCAGATAAAACATTTATGCATGCATTCTTCACATCTGCAAGGCTCTAATGCATTGCATAGGCAAAGCAAAGCAGATCATGACGAGATCATGACTATCATCTGACCCATCTCCCCACCACCACAGCTTTCCACAGCAGTAGGACCTTGGTCACCAAGCAGCAAGTCAATTGCCTTAACAACTGCACCACTGCTATTCTCAAACAACAGATGTTAATTAGCAACAGTGGATGTACGTACCAGATGACGAATTCCATTGATGTAATGATAAACCAGTGGAAAAGCACAAACTGATTTCACTGAAAACCAGATTGCTGGAGATAAATTCAGGTTTTTAAGGAACTCGACGTAGCCAGTGACATCGCCAGGTGCCAGCGCCATGCTTATTGAAGCCCCGTACAAAACTGAAACATACAAACCAATGAAATAATGTATGACAGCTGTACAGTATACTCAACATTAAAATATCTTTCATCTTGAGCACACATCAGATACGCTTGACAAAAATTGAAAATAAAAAAGAACCATTAAATAGGCAGTTCCATGAATTGTTGCATATACTTCAGTCATGCTTCGTTCTTCTAATATAGCCACCCTGCAAAAATCCAGATGCAACTAACAGATTCCCTAGCAAGAACACTGTTACTAAATAGTTCTGAATGTGATGTGTTATTCCAAAGGTTCACTGTCTCCTAGTGACTATCTACTGTGACCGTTTTCGCTCAATCTATTTACTTCGAACACTGCACTAGCACCCATCTACTAACTTCATCTTTAAATCTGCATCATGCATTTTAAAAACACTTAACTCTAGATAATAATGAGCTGGCAGGTGATGTGCTCGCTAGCTGTAATGCAAAGCCACAGAGAGCTTGAACAACATCACTAGTCAATCTGTGGACAGCAGGCAGACAGATGCACGAGCAGACACAGCCACAGACGTGCTGCCTGAATTTAGGGGCACAACAGCTGCTCACAGATAGACAGCCAATTACTGACAACAGAAATGTATGCACTGTGCACGTTAAGATGTAATGAAGGCATTTCTGAAGGCAAATATGCAGTCAACACTGCAAAGAATCAACAGACAGGAAAGCAACAACAATAAAAATGACATCAGATATGCCTATTTCATCAGAAACAGCTCTTAACTTCACCAAAAAAAAACTCATATTCTGATGAAAATTTGAACGTACTCACCGACTCCCATGACAATGCCTGTTGCTCTGTGACACAGTGACGTCAGCATTGGTAGATGCGGTCTGCATCATTAAACACCAACAATCAGTTAGAAACAGTTTACAGATAACTCTGAGATGTATTTTGTACAGCTACTGAAACCTTAGCATTATAAACATAAACAAACTATGCACAGGCAAAGCAAAGCATCCCATCATGTACAAATTTTTTATGATAGAACTGGATTGACCATTGTAATATATACTAGCTGAATGACAAAGGAAAAATGACTTACACCCACTAGTGTGATTAGTTTTTCTTTACTATTTTATTACCTCAATGATTTATAAAATATCTCAGTTTAAACTAAAGCAGACATTAAGTACAACCTGTATATCCACCATGGAGAGTTTGGTCTTTTTAACTCCAGATTTTTCTTCCAAAACAACTTCATCTCATCATGTGCCGACATTGCCATTGGTGCTGACCTGTCACAAAACAATGGCGTGATAAATTTAGCCATCAGCATTAATAAGGCCAGTTAGTTACTTGGGTCAAGATCAGCAAAGCCTAGGGTGCCACAAGTAAACTTCTGGTTAAGCAAGGGATAACATTTATCTATTTATTTATTTATTTCTCAAAATTTTGTACACACAGTGTATAGAATTAAAAGCAAATGCAGAATAAAACAATGCAAGAAAAACAAGAAATGTGAGCAATGCTCACGAGACGCGCGAAAGCCTATAGCAGTTCCTGTTCGCAAACTGTCAGTCTATCTCCAGCCATTTCGTCACGACTTTTACGGGTGTACCGCTATTTGATGCCATCGTGCACAGGTTTCCTTAAACCTAGAAAATCGACACTTGAACCGTCAAAATCTACGTTCAATGCTGAAAATTTCATATGCAGCTTTTCCATGTCTACCTTAATTGGTTTTGGCGCAATTCGCTCTTGAAATGTGTCTCGCAGCCCGAAATTGCCAAAAATATATTAAAAACTATTATTTTGGCATTCAAGGTCATTGAATTCAGTGGCAATCGAAAGCCGGGGTACAACTTCCTATTAATGATTAATAGTAACCTGGGCCCTATTTTGCACTATTATTGAGATACAGCAACTTATTGGCTAAAAATCTCAAATTTTTCCCACTCCCCTCTCATTTAGCGTCCGCGTTCGGGGTGGCCCCTTTCGAATTTATGGAAAAGCTTCATGGTCAAGATTTAGTGATCCTAGCTTGTACCGTTTTTGACTGATCCACCCATGTGACGGACGGACAGTCAGACAGACGGACGGACAGAATTGTGATGGCTAAGACGCACTGAAAGCAGTAGCTGCTTTCGCGCATAATAAAAGCAGGAAATACATGCTGGCTGATGCATTAATTTGAATGCAAATGATCAAACTAAATGTCTGCTAGAACCAGATTTTATTCTACCACAAAAGAAATCACATTAAATTAGTTCACTTTTTTCTGTCAAAGATTTATATAAACAGGCTAACCACTGAAGAGAAGAATTCACACAACCAAGCCTATGCTTTGAAAACAAGGTCTTACGCTCCAGTACCTAGACTTTTGGCATTAAGTGCATTAAGTACAAGGCCAAATATGAGGCAAATAATTTGTGACTCAAAAATCACATTATGCGTGTACGTGGTTCCGTGAACGTTTAACCTAATTCTTTTACACACTACACTTACTCAACTCATTTACACAGAAAAAAATGACAAATAATCTGCAACTTCAGGGGCAGCTGCAGGCACGGGGTCCGGACCCTCAGCCCCAAACAGGACAACCCACAAAATTCACGTAAATCCGAGCTTTTTGGATGGATGAAGAGGTGGAATTAGGGGTAGTGGTGGTGATAAATCAACACTGACTCGACCTGGACACCCTAGGTCTGAAAACCTGGCGCCATGGTGGCCCTGCACAACTTGGCTACCGTTATTAATTAAATAATGTAAATTATCATCAGCATAAACAACTTTGATTATAATTAATTAGCGCAGAGCATGCCGAATGTCTGAAATATTACAGATAGGGTGGAGGAGTGCTTCGTGACATACCATCTGGCAATGATCATTGTCTGCTGAGATAGCAGGTAAGGCTTCGCAGCCAGCCTGTCAGAACACACAGTCACATCATGCCAATTACAGCTTCTAGCAATACAACATATAAGTAGCACTATTTGCCGAAAATAACCAAAAACTACCAAACCAAGGATATTTTTGTTAGTTTCCAAAAACTACAAAAATGTTTGACAATGCATCACAAAACTTGATTTGCAAAATGTTTGTCTGTTTTTAATGTTTTTAAACCATGCATCCACACATGTGCTTTGTTTGTAAACGATAGGTTTCTAAAGTACGTTTCATTTGAGGCAGTTTTTAGTTCGGATAAACTATGAGATGCTTTCTTGCAAATGTTTGCATGCCTGCGTTGTTAAAAGTTGCGTTTGTCAACTTTTCCATTGAACGAATATATGATGATGATGAGTCACGTTACTGGGGAAAATGGGAAAAGTGGGAGGAGGGAGGTTACACATGAAAGCCAGGTTTTTTCTTCTCCTGCGCGTTTCAACGCAACAGTCTGAGGCTACAGTGTTGCAGTAGTTGTTAGCAACTGTTGACAACCTACGCCCGGACCATTTGGTCCCGACGGCGTTTTACCGGCGCCGTGGAACCACAGGGCAACGCGTCCACTCGCAACATCCACCGTTGTGCTGCGATCCTAGGGTAATTGCAGGTCAGTCCGGTCCATATACAAACGCGTACAATGCAGAACAAATATACGGCACAAACGCACGCAAAAAAGCTAAAGACAAATAAAATACCTCAACGTTGACAGAGCCATTTTCTCCCGATGACCTTCTCTTCTGTCTGTCAAGTGTCAATATATTTAGTGAGGATCCGAATTTCGATTTTTAATAATTGATTCGAACTACAAAATCATGTAGTTCAAATTGTGTATAGCATCTGACAGTCAATACGAAGTCGACAGTTTTGAAAGAATCTAAGAACAACTTTCTCGATCACGCTTTTGTCGCAATATTTGTAGACAAATACTACAACATTTTACTATTCTTGATTACTTATTGACGAGTCGCGAGTCGCGACCTCCGAATTAGGTCAAGCCACAAATCAATTGTGTGACCTAATTTTGAACACGGAAGTTAAGTCTGCGCAAGCGAGTCTTCTCTGAACTCTGATGTAGCTTATCAGCCCTATCTTCAGCAATGTGGGTCTTTGCCGTAGCTGTTGTTGTCGCAGTTTCAGGTAATTGTTGCTACTGTTTAGTGTTGTAGGCCTATTAGTAAATTATTTCGCTTTGCAACTCTTGATAAGATGAGTATATAGCCTATTGAATCGGATTCAGCGTGTTTGCTGGTTGCGGTTACTGCATGCAGCTGTGTGCTATCATCACTCATCAGTTAATGAATAAACAATCAGGCCAAGAGCGGAGCTAGGCGAGACCACTCGGGACAAGCCTTGAAGTTTGAACCAAATATTCATAATTTGCATATATCCGATATGAATCGACAGGGGACAGAAGTAACTAGAACGCAGTCAGAGACCGCAGACCTCCACCAGCGCCATGTTGTTCGCCAGGTGGCGTCACCATATTCGGTTTGGCAGCGGTTTCCCTTGTGCCCCATTTAACGCAATGTTATCGAAATTTTAAAGTGATCCAGAATCCATGATTCCTTCCGGATCACCCCCAAAATTGAAACACTTGTAGTTTTTGCCATTCCCGACATTCCCTGAAAATTTCAGAAAGATTTGTCTATAACTTTTTGAGTTATCTTGCTAACAGACAGACAGACAAACAAACTCTGGCAAAAACATAACCTCCTTGGCGGAGGTAATTACTTTTATACCACACGTCATTTGTACAGGGTGCAGCAGAAAAAAGTGGACCCCTAAATTTTTTCGCTGTTTTCTCAGCAACCGTTTGGGATTTTAATATGAAATTTTACAGCTTTATTTACTGAAACCTTCTACATCTAACGGCCAAATAAAATGTGATTCTGTTGAAAAACGACGAAGTTATAGATTTTTTAACATTACCGCCTACCGATTTTTTGGCATTTAAAAATGATCATGCTAAAAATGCTATTTAATTTTCAAAAAACTGATTACACGTTACTGCCGATGACGTCACAGTGACGTTTTGATAAACAGCAATTTGTATTGTTTATAAATTATCACTAAACTATCGTTCCTTTAAAGCAATTGCCGTCTGCGCACCGGATTCA
>Ga0056128_1006553_pt1 | contig 14691 bp, 11 predicted proteins | sample WorMetLIZISLAND2_FD_71113 | JGI IMG/M metagenome (GOLD analysis project Ga0056128, IMG submission 71113) | Marine gutless worms symbiont microbial communities from Max Planck institute for Marine Microbiology, Germany - Olavius geniculatus... ...
TGGGTCGAGTACCAGCTGCACGGTTTCCATGGCAACTGAAGCAGCGACTTGTTAAGGTCTGGGCTGACTTGGAACAGACGATTGTGGACGAGGCCATTGACCAGTGGAGGAAACGACTCAGAGCCTGCATCAAGGCCAAAGGACAACATTTTGAACATTTACTATAACTTTAGTCGTACGTGTAGATTGCTTGTATCATGTTTTTTTTCGATATTAAAGCCGTTTTCTTGAAGTTATAATGAGAAGTTTCAGGTCCGGTTTTTTATGAAACACAGTGTACATTTTCTACAAAATGTGACAGCATGTGATTGACATAAATTGCAGCCGTACAAAGCACTTGGCATGCTGAGTTTCATTGAGAAAACGCAGTTCAGCAAGTCGTCAAGTCCAGACAAAGAAGAGTCTACGACTGCTCGTGATAACAAGGATACCGGTTCAGACAGCGATGCATGGAGGGCTTCTGTTAGTCAGGTAATCACATGGGCACTGTAAAGGTGTGTACAGAGTGACACAACTAAACTGAACTGACATGGTTTAGTTATTGACAAACTGACCAATGGGCAAGCGGTAATGCATTACAGAAGGCATCGTCTAATGGCGTTGGTGGCCTACGTGATTATGCTTGCATATACGTCGCCCAATGAGCAGTGGGCTCGCTTTGCTTGTCCATTGGTCATTTCATCAAAAACTAACTTGTGTCAGTTTAGTTCAGTTCAATTCAATTACAGTATGTCATTCTGTAAGCATTTTTACAGCGTCTACTGCATCCTGTTGAACATCTAGCACTGCATTATGCTGTATCTGCAACAACATACTGAAGACACTGCCACTGTTACTGCCCCTGCTACTAGCAATGCTATTCATTTTGTTTAAGTGGCCATTTCATACTCGATTATTCCACGTAAGAAAAGTGAATGGTTGGAAATTGCTTCCTTTTTTACTTTTCTCATTGCAATTTTGCAATTTGCTATGTTGTATTCTGTCTTATTGCCAATTTCGTTTGACCTTTGAGAAATAAAGGATCACTTACTTACTTTTTATAGTTTCTATTTTCTGGTTGCTTTTCCGGCCATCTAGTGAATTAGAGCTAGTTGTCAAAGCTGCAATTCTGAGGTTTGATTGGCTATGTGAAGTGAATCTGAATTTTCATTATTTGCCTTCGGTCAGAAGTGTGAGTGATCCGTATCCTCACAAAACTAGTTGTGCATGTGAATGTCTTTTATGCGACTGAGATACACAGTATTTGCGGATGACTACTGATCGATCATACTGCATACTTTAAATTTGTATATAGTTATATGCGAAGATGTTTATGCAGAAGTCGGATAAAGGATATTCTGTGTAGTAGAAAAGCTGGATCTTTTTACGATTGCGGTGATGTCGAGCCTGTGGTGAGTACTGTAGTCAAGAAGTTTGTGTCGTGTGTTGCAGTACAAGATACGATGTTTTCTGATGCTGAAGTCACTGAAGTCATGCAAGCGTGAGATGAAGGCACTGGCTGGCTCTCAGGGACCCGTGAGTATATTGCTACGTGATACGTTACAGTATCAGAACTTCATGGGTATCGTCTGATAGAAATAGGGATTCACTGTATTTCGGCCATGGCTCGAGCAAATGGAGGGTCTTACCTTTGGCAAATCTCTTTGACTGACAAAATTTTTTCCGGGTTTTATTGGATCCACTACATACAGAATATTCATTTCGTGGTTCCTACAGTCAGGGGAAGTCAGCGAATTTTAAGCAAGTCAGGGAAAAATCAGAAAATTAGAAAAAGTCAGGGAATTTTACATTCCAAAGTCAGGGAAAAATAAGACGGTCAGGGAAAGTTAGGGAAAATCAAAGTATCAGGGTGCAAAAAGTTAACAAGGATGCAGAAAAAATTGAACTGTTGTACGCAGACTGTGTACAACAGTTCACAAATTATTTGTGCCTACACTTTTAAATTTGTTTTGCCGTCTTTGTTTCTAGTGCGATTGCGAGCAATTGAAAGCCAACATTGGTATTTCGCGTGAACAAATTAGTCAGGGAAAACGATTCATTTTGTCAGGGAAAAGTCAGGGAAAATGAATTCTGCAGAGTAATAGGAACCATGTAATTTGTAGCCAAAAATATTGAAACTGGATTTGGATTGGGCATTATTACTTGAGCATTTTGACAGTTTATTGCACAGTCAGTTGCAGCAGACCCAGCTGACGTAATTGATGTGTTTATTCAACTGAAGAAAGACAGAAACAGACAGATATCTACACATAAAACACCAGAAATGACACTTCATGATTTCACATTTTTATTGATATATTTTTACTTTGAATTAAATGTAAGTTGCTGTTGTATTATTTGACTTTGATTAAAAAGAAAACCAACAGTTATGCCAACAGTCATACAAGTACAGTAATTTTGTAGTTGTACGAAATCTGGCCCTGGTTTCTGCCAGATGTAAGCATGTGAAGCCATTGTTACATGTAAAATAAAGCATTTTTTTACATGTAATCACATTTTTCCTGAAATTTATGAGCCTAAAAGCCCTGAAATGTTATACGCGGTCTGCACAGATGTTTTGCGACAATGAATTTAACTTGTAACCTCTGCTTAACTGTGGAATTGGCTTTGCTGTGTTGAGTGTACTGTAAACATTGTCCTGACCAATTATTGTTATGGTTGCGACATGACGGAAATTTTACCGTAATGCAAGAATTTTTAATCAATTAATCTCTAAAAATTTATCAAAATTAATGCTTTAATTTCGATTAATTTTTGTAGTTACTTAGAAGACTGAAAACTGTACATGTAGAATTCAACTACTGGTTGCTGTTATTTTTTGCGACTGAAGCAAAAGTGATGATGTTGATGCAAAACACAAACTGTGTAGTAAAAACTGACAAAATGCAGACTGCAGACTGTCACCATACAAGTACAGAGTTTGGTTTCATGTCCTGTGTGAAATAAGTGCTGTCTACTGTCGTTTACAGTCGACTGGAAATGCACAGATTAGTGACGTTAGTGATGTCTTTTGTCCAAAATTTTAATCAAATTTGAATTCGTTGAAATGTTTTAATTGATTTATTTTTAAATTAATTGTTAATTTCTTTAGCCCTAATCATTTTCGCTGTCAACGTAATAAACAGCATGACTTTATGTGCTTGTTTTTGCCAACCATGTGAAGGCAATACCGACAGTGTTTCTGAAGAGTCAGTTTGAGTACAGTCGAGGGAACTATGAGAAGGCAGTGAGGATACTGTGTTCGACTGCATCCCATGTTCTCAACCCAACCGCTGGGTCCACGGCACGTGGTCCGCTGTGCAATGCGGCAGCAATGTACTATAATAATCTCGGCATAGCTCACTTTCACCTGCGCAAGCACAATCTCGCAGCATTTCACCTGCGCCGGGCGCTCGACGAAAACATGAAGACAGTCCGTGAAGCACACGGCCAGGATGGTATGGCACGGATCATGCGTTATATTTGTTCAGTGTAGTTGCCCTACATCAGGCCTAGTTAGTACCTTGATGGATGACTGCCCTTGGACTGGTAAATCATCTGAATATATACCCAGCCTCTCAATTAAGCTCATAGTTTCACACTCTTGGTTAGGTAAACTGAGTGAGTGCTGACCTGCTTGGCTGGAGTTGAAGCAGGGCATGGCGTAACGGTAATGCGTTTCATCTAAAGTTACTTTACGCCGAGCTGGGTTAGTACTTGGATGGGTGACTGCTACGAGCACGTAAACCATTTTGGTATGTAACAGCGCTTAGGTCAACTCAGCCTTCCATCCCTCCAGGGTAGCTAAATCGAGTACCAGCCTGTCTGGCTGGGGTTGGGGTGGGTGCCGTTTACCTTGTTGGGTGGCAGGTAAGACTGTGATCCCGTATAGCAGGTGATGCTCTGTTGCTCGAGTTGGATTTGCTGTGAAGCGCTATACTGATGCACATTTAAACATTTATGAGGTCAGACAGCATTCTTAGTTGTTATTGACGAACATTGCATACTCAGTTCTACATAATTATGCTCACGTTTTTAGTTAGCTAAGGGGTTGGCATATGAGAGTGAAATTTACTGCCACCTGTGTTAATGCAAGGGTCAGTCTTTTGTCATGCTAAATGTGTTTTTACACGCGAAAGCACCTACTGCTTTCAGTGCGTTTAGCCATTGCAGTTCTGTCCGTCTGTCTGTCTGTCTGTCACATGGGTGGATCAGTCAAAAACGGTGCAAGCTAGGATCACCAAATCTTCACCACCGGCTGCCTGGATGACTCTAGTTTCAGGAACCGTAAAGCTTTTCCATAAATTCGAAGGGGGTGACCCCGAATGAGGGCGCTAAATGAGAAGTGGTACGAAAAATTTGCGATTTTTAGCCAATAAGTCGCTGTATCTCAGAAACGGTGCGAGATAGGGCCCATGTTACTATTAATCACTAATAGGAAGTCGTACACTGGCTCTCGGTTGCCACCAAATTCGATGACTTTAGATGACCTTGAACGCAAAATAGGGGTTTTTATGAATTTTTTGGACAATTTTGGACTGCGACACAAGTCGATATTATTCACAAGGTGGCGCCATGCAACCATCCTTATGCAGTCCAGATAGAGAATTTGGTATTTGTATACTAACTTAGCGTGAACACTCCAATTTTCAACTAAACTAGTAAACAGGAACTGCTATAGGCTTTCGCGCGTCTCATGAGCATTAGCTCAAATTTCTTGTATTGTGAAACAGGAGAGTGTTGAATCTGAAAACAAGGGAGTGTAAGACTGTAGAGTAGAGGCAAAAAATAGGTGATTTCTCAGCACAAATCGAGCTATTTGGACAAATCGCTTACTGTATGACTGAATTGTTGTGTGGGTGATTATAAGTAGTCTAGTAATTAATGTTTTTTTCTGTTAAACAGTTTTTCAAGAACTGAGATAGATCAGTGGGAAGTTGATGTTCGTACGGCTTTTGCCTTTGTTCAAAGCTGCATTGATGATTCCAGTGGTTAGTGGTTATGAAACAAACTGGGAATGTAGGTCACTGTAACTTGTATATGTTACCCTGGTGCTTATCTTCCAGCATTTAGCTGTGTTAATGACCCGTCTTTGATTCATAGTGCACACTGGTTTTGGCTGTCTGGGAGTTAGTCCTTTGAGTCTGCGTATGTTACATTATCTACCAGTGCAATTTACTTAGCCTGAAATTGGATAATCATTTTGTCAGTTGTGTGATCAAATCTTGCACTCTGCGCACTGTAGTGTGATGGTGCACTGCACAAGAGACCAATGCAAAATGACGAAAAACAGTAAACATTATACTGCATTATACATTCTGAAAGCTTAGTGATGTGTTGGTTGTGCTCACCTGAAATCGAAGGTGTGTGACACAATCTTGCTTAAAGCAAGTTAAGTAGGACAGTGAATGATTAATTTTCATAGCGTGTAATTTCGTATTTATGAGTATATTTTTTTAGTTTTTCTTTCGAATGTTGTGGGTCGAATAGCAACCAGTCAGAGGCCAGGTGATGCTCATGGTCCAAAGGTTGTGCAGCACTGCTGTGGCCACTGGTCAGTCGTGCTACTTGTGTTAATCTGTGTAGCTTCATGAACAGTACTACTGGCATCTTGTGTTTAGCTCAGCAGAAGACAAGTCTGCTGTCAACGACAGTACTACATAACATTGGTATCAGTCAACATTATGAGATCCTGTACAATCTCGGTATAGAGCTGTTACACTGTGGTCAGCCTCAGCCGGCTTTTGACTGCCTGCTTGAGACGCTGCAGCTGTATCAAGTCAACCCGTCGCTGTGGCTGCGGCTTGCTGAGTGCTGTATCATGGCTCATCGAGCGGTATGTATGCCCATGCTCTCATACCGAGTGCAAAGCGACGGTTCAGTAAAATGGAATGAACTGTCTCGCTTGTTGTTTTTGTCATCAGCCACTTAGCTATGCAGTGTGGCTTGGTGCTGTAACAGTAGCGTATCAGACTGATGACTGTGAGATTGCTGGTTTGACTCTTGCTTAGTGCATTGCCAGGTAACAACCTTGGGCAAGTTGTTCGCACACATTTGCTTCCGTTTACCAAGCAGATTAATTTGGTACCGGGCAGAAGGCGGTGATGCTCTGCGGCTGCGAAGATAACCGTAGGTCTGGTGTTGCACGAGCCATGCGTCACGGACTCAGTGGTCTGTCCATCTACGGGCTCAACTGCCACAACTGATGATGATGATGATGATGAAGGACGAATTAACTTTAGCGTGGCGTTAAGTCCTAAGACTACAAGGACACGTAACAATAAGCCTAAACAGTGAAGTCACGTAATAGTAGTTAGTGCAATGAGACATTGTTAGTCATGACTGTAAGACCAGGCAAAAAGTTCGGTTTTCAGTCTGCTGCGGAAAACTTGCAATGACGGAGACGACCGGACTGACTCCAGCAGACTGTTCCAGACCGATGCAGCAGTCGCTGGAAAGGTGCGGTCGCCAATGGTAGAATGCACAGTGCGTGGAACGACCAGCACTGATGTGGTCGAAGATAAGAGATAAGCACCCTGCCTATGCTCCAGATGGGGCATGGCCTGCTTTACCTTTATCTTTTTACTTAGCTGTGCTTTGCCTGAAGTAGTGCTGTAGCTTACATGAACTGGCTGGCGGCGTATCGTGCCAGCAAGTGTTGTATGAGTTTTTGTATCGCGCTTTATAGTTGTTGCTAGTTTGTTGGGTCCACAGTTTTCAATGGGCTGCAGAATTTTGAGCTGAGCTGCAGAATTTGTCTTTTGCTGCCCACTTTTGATGTTGCTGTGGAACTTTGCAGAAGTTGAAAAATGAGTTTTGATTAGTATGATCATTGGCTTGTTGACGTATTTATTATGTTAACTATATCACGCAAGAAATCAAACAGAACTGCTTAAAACTGTGGCCTTTCTGATAACTATCACGATACAGCACAGTCGTGAATAAACACAATGCAACTTGACATATTGCACTTTTGAAAAGAAAAAAAGAGATTGATAATTTTTTTGTATATTGCTAGCATAACTCAGCACGGTGCCAGCATTTAGTAACTGAAGTTTCTTAACAGGAAGGAGCTCTGTTTACTCACAAATTTCAGGCTGCGGTAAGCCTCAGAATTGGATGATTTTGCTGGAATTCGCAAACTTGGCAAATTTTTTCGCGGAAAACTTGGTGCGACTAGTTAGCCCGGAGTAGCTGACTTTGTCTGTTGTTGTGTACAGAACAATGACATTGATCGCAGTCACACTAAGAAGATGGAGGTCGTAAGCGATGCCGTCGGCTCGGGCCTCCATCGGAAACTGATTCTAGGTTCCGGAGTACGAATCGATAAGTCAAGGTTGGTATCAGTAGTGCTTGCTCTGAGTCACTGGAAGTCTTCTGGAATAGTTGTAATGATGTGCAGTTTTGAAACAAGAGTTGACCTGAGGATATGTTGTTTATTTTACTTGTAGCAGAGCTTAAGCTAAATGTTAAAAAGTTGCATATAGCTGTTCTTGGGAACCTATCTCAGAGCTGTGGAGTGTCATGTATGTGGAAATGCAATATGGGATCACACAGCTGCTTCACTGTGCTTTTTTTACCCGCTTCAGCTACTGCTTTCAGCGCGTCTTAGCGATCACAATTCTGTCCGTCTGTCACATTGACGTCCTCTATAATTGTGCCAAATTTGGTGCAGATTGCTTCGGAGATAGCGGAGCTACAGTTTTTTTGCAATTTTTGCATGGCCCCTCACCGATCCATATATATAAAGATGACGGAAAAACACTACAAGCAGAGTTGAAAGAATAACTTTCCTACGGGCACATAATATGGTGGCGCTGGGTTGACATGTTTGTCTGGTTTTTATGTGGGCTGCTGTGTATCGGCATTCAGCAGTACATCAGAGTCTACAGCTATCCCAATGGCTACGATGGAGTTTGCCGCGCTGTGTCTGGACAATGCTCTGCTCTTGCTGCCCGAGCAATTGACTGCCACGGTGTCGACTGCAACAACAGATGGATCATCTGAACAGAAGTGTGTATTTATCACTGTCTGTTGAGCCACTAGGGGCGTTCAATAAATTCCAGGACTGTTCTTCTCAGTAAGCACACAGTGACAGCTGAAAGCCAAAACTATTATGAAGTTGTACTGCCACTATTGTACATCACTCATCGTGGTTTCATTTATGATGTCACGTGACGTCATTATTATTAAGATATAAGATATAAGGATGTAGTTGTAGAACTTACTGAACGCCCCTCGTGGTAACCAGCTGGTTAACTAGTTCAGTTCAGTTTAGTTCAACATCAGCATTTTGTTCACACAAAGTCTTATAACGTAAGTTACGATGGATGCGTTGATGCATAGTAGCTTCATGTAAACGTCTTTGTCTTCAGCTGGAGGTCCAATAGTCAGTGACATGTTCTTGAGCTCCGCCGGTAAACTGTTCCACATCGATGGCCTAGCACTGCAGTCAAAAAACTTCGTGGACTGCAGATGTTGACAGGTTGTGATCGCAGTCACTTGAGTGAGCAGTGACACGAGGTACCATGGAGCAAGCTGCTGGTGCAGGCATTTGTATATGAGAAGACAGATCTTAAAGGTCCATGGCCACGGTCAAACTCACTTGTAAAATTTATGTAGACCTCAGTTAGACTAGACGTTGTACCTTGTTTAGATTACACATTGTATTAGGCAATTAGACATTGTATATAGATACAATGTGATGATTTAAGCTACATAAATGTATGAAATTAATGCCTGAATATAACGAAAAATGGCGTTACATTATGGTAAAAATCCTAATTTTGGAAGTGGCCAGGAGTGACGTCACCCAGTCAGTGTTTACCAATTAATTTTAATATTTTTAATGGCAAAAAATACTGTGTTGCATGACAGCTGCAGCAGTACATAGGTAGACCATGCGATTTTATGATGCTTATGATTCTGTGCGTATTTTACATTGACTACGGGTACACGCAGTGACGTCATCAGCCTGTCAGCATGGTGTCTCGTTCTCTGCATCATTTTCATAGATCATCGATTTCTAATGTAAGTTTCTTCATGTTGACAAAACGCTGAGTGCCGATATTACTGTCAAAATTCTCAGAAAATTGTGCTCTTTTAGGAAAATGGTGAGTTAATTTTGGTGTTTATGGACCTTTAAAGTCACTCACCGATGAACGAGTTACATATTTCTGGAATGAGTAGCATGTTAGTTGACTGTCGGTGGTGGTGGTCATGTGATGTGCTCCAGACAGCCGGCAGAGGCTCTGTTGGTTCCTGCTCCTCCAGGCAATCCACTGAAAGCTGATGAAGTCTGCAGTCTGAGGTATCGCATACATAACGTGTATATAAAAACTATATATTTTTCTTGCAATATTTGCCTCATTTTTCTTTGCGTTTAAACTTTTGTTGTATCTCCTGTGTCATTTCTGCTGTTAAGTTCAGTTTCCATTTGTTGCTATAATTTTGACATTTTATTGGTAACATTTTATGATATGATGTCACTTGTTTGTTTTTCTGCAACATGGACCATCTGTTGGACTATCTGTGTTATGACTGTTTAATGAGTGATTAAAATAATTAATTGTTCAATTAATCTGATAAAAATTGTCATCGGCCAGCTGGGCCGTGAGAATTACATCTTGTATGTGGCAAAAACTAACTGTTACTGTGTACAAGGGTTGTTCGATAAATAAGTTACAAAACAGTGTCATTCTGTTAGTTTTCCAAATCTAAGAAATCCGAAATATACGTTTTGTATGGAATTTTATGTTGAACACATGTGAAAATTTTGTTGGATGATTCATCAGTTTACAGAACACAGTCTGCACGTGTATTATTATCCCCACCAGTAAACTATCATAACTCGCAAGTGACAAACAGCATCAGAACGAAAAAAGTGAATAAACTTAACAATTTAACGCCATCTCTTGAAATGCCACGTATCATCTGAGTTTGCTCAAACATTTGTTCTATCTGTCAGCAAACTTCTGAATGCCTGATACAAAGAACAATGCTGGCTGCTGTCCATGTCACTGCACATCAATATCTGATAACAAATTTCTGCCCACCTAGCATTTTCTTACACCAAATGTGAACAGTTCGCTTCGCGGAGCACGTGTCGTCATATACTGGATGCATCTCAGAGTGAACCTGATTTGCATTAAGTCATTTTGGCCACAAAAATACAACAGTGGTGTGCTGTTCGTTATGGGAGAATTTCAATGGCAATGGCAGTATTTGATGTTCATAAATGATCATCGCAGTGACGTCATCATCATAAAACTCACAGCTGCTACTCAGAATTGAATTCTTTACAAAATGTATATTTCGGATTTTTAATGTTTGGAAAACTAACAGAATGATGCTGTTTTGTAACTTATTTATCAAACAACCCTCATATAATGCAGCAGAAATTTTCCTGGAATTCTGGATATGTGGTCGTTAAAACTCTTTAGAATGTGCTCAAATTTTATTTTTAAAAACAATTGATAACCCTGGCCATTGCTAACTGTGTATATCCTACCAGTGCGTTGTACTTATTGTGGATAGATGTTCGGTGCTGGCATGTCGTACGTACGTGGCGCTGTACCACAATGACTACCTGGTAGCACTCAAGTATGCTGAGACATTACTACGTCAGCCGAGACTTTCTGGTGCTCATAGGTATGCACCTTCACTTTACCTTACCTTGCCTTTTCTTTGGGACCTGCAGGCTGTTACACCTGCCTAGCGCTGAGGCCATATCAATTGATGATGATGATGATGATGAAGGACGAATTAACTTTAGCATGGCGTTAAGTCCTAAGACTACAAGGACACGTAACAATAAGCTTAAACAGTGAAGACACGTAATAGTAGTCAGTGCAATTGAGCCCATTGCATGTTCCCAGAAAGTTGCAGTAAGCGAAGGTTTCGTAAGTGGTTGTGAAGCTGAAGTCGGCGTTGAAGCCAAAGTACGTCTCTCTCTGTCTCTCTCCTTCAGGCTGGTTTAGATCCCTCGGGTGAGGGGTCAGCCACACGGGTTCTTCGTCTCCACGTGGCTCTATTCTCCACGTCCATCAGGTCAACCCGCAAGTCCTCCATGTTGTACTTCATGACGTCGATCCACCTTTTTCTCTGCCTTCTCCTCTCCATTGTCCACGTACGTCTGCCTCCAAGATTCTCCTGACACAATCCTTTTCTTCTCGGCGTTGTACATGCCCAAACCATCTCAACCTGGTTTCCCGTACTTTGTCCGTGATGCACGCTACTCCGAGGATGCGACGGATATCGTCATTCTTTTTCTTGTCTCTCAACGTGAGGCCGAGAATCCAAGGTTAACCAGTACGTGATCACTGGTAAAGTGTACAGTAACAGTTTACATAAAGTTGGTCAGCTTGGTCTGCTCTTGGTTGGCTCTTCGCTTACGGATTTTCGAAATCTTTCGTGTCTTCCGAGTTTTAAGCCCCACCACCATGATGGTGGCAGAACACGGTGAGGGCTATGCATCATTTATTGTTCTCTCATTCTCTGTACTCCTGTTGAGCTGATGAGTAAATAAGTAAGTTGCTCACGACTTGCACTGAAGATTTTGATGGGGTTTTATGCATGATGACTGAAGTTATTATGTCTCTGTTTTACATGCTGTAATATGAAATGTAGTCTGTAGTAAATATTTTGGTAGGCTGGAAGCCTATATTTACATTTTAGTTTACCTAAATTCATTCAGTTGATTGCAGTTAAGAGTGTGTTGACTCGTGGTTTAATGGTAATTTTTCTTTTCTCCCTTTCAACATAGGTCTCTTTAATGCAGCTAGGGAGTCTGCTTGGTGCTGTAAGCTTCGCAGCAGGGTCCGGGACAGAACCCTGACCGCAAGCATTACATTACATTACATTACAGATTTTTAACGTGGCCTAAGTAAAAACACTGCTGGGACCACAGAGAAAAAAGCATTAGTCACGACAAAAGCACAGAAGGGTAAGACTGTTTGAACAGAAATGTTTTCAGTTGACGGCGGAACTGTGACAGTGTGTTGGACGCGACAATGTCCATTGGTAAACTGTTCCATAGCCGAGCACCAGCGACAGCGAAGGCTCGGTCACCAACAGTTACGCACTGCGACTGGGGGGCATATTTTGCACTCTTGTAACCGCATCTGGTAACACCAAGTTTTGTATTATTATGGGGCCGTCCTTCCTAGAAAGAGGCCCCATCATGTATCGATCGTGTCCGTCTGTCCGTCAGTCCCGTGCCTACTTTTTTTTACGTATCGTTTTAGGTACGTGAGCCTTAACTCGTACGGAAAACGAAATTTCCATAGTAAAGATACTGCAAGAACGGCCCCATAGCGGGCGGCCCCTCAACGGCCGCACCCTGTTGTTATTATATCTAGTGGCAGGGGCTAGATTTATTGTTTCTTTGCAGGCCAGTTTGGGGAACACTGCAGTACAACCATTCCTCTTTGTCCTGATACTGTTAGGAGGTATGGTTTTTCCTCAGAAATATTTGGGGGAATAGCATTTCCTTTTGTTCTCCCCTGGACTACACCAGTGGTGTTGACCGAGTGTGTTGACTGTACAGATATGTTGCTCACATGTACATGGCGGAGTGCCTAGTGGCATTGGACTGCATTGCTGATGGCATTGATCATCTGAACCCTGATCTCATCACTGACATCGGCACCGTCTTTCCAACCGAACTCAAGTCCGAACAAGGTTTGTACCAGGGTTGCAAAAAACCGTTTTTTTTAAATCCAAGCCATCTGGGGTTTTGGGGTGTCATTGGTTTTTTGGGTTTTGGGTTTTTGGTGGGTTTTTACGTGCGAAAGCAGCTACTGCTTCAGCGCGTCTTAGCCATCGCAATTCTGTCTGTCCATCTGACTGTCACTTAGGTGGATCAGTCAAAAACGGTGCAAGCTAGGATCACCAAATCTTCACCGTCAGCTGCCTGGAAGACTCTGTTTTTCAGGAACCGTAAAGCTTTTCCATAAATTTGAAGGGGGTCACCTAGAACGAGGGCGATAAGTGAGAGGGGGTAGAAAAATTTTGTGATTTTTAGCCAATAAGTCGCTGTATCTCATTAATGGTGTGAGATTGGCCTAGGTTACTATTAATCAGTCACTAATAGGAAGTCATGCACTGGCTCTCGATCGGTGCCGAATTCAATGACCTTGGATGACCTTGAATGCCAAAATAGGGGTTTTTATGGATTTTTTGGCGATTTCGGGCTGCGAGACACATTTCAATAGCGAATTGCTCCAACATCAATTGAGATAGACATGGACACACTGCATATGAAATTTTCAGCATTGAATGTAGTTTTTGACGGTCTAAGTCTCGATTTTCTAGGCTCAAAGAAATTTGCGCACGATTGCATCAAAGAGCGGTACCCCATAAAAGTCGTTATTTTGCCATTGTTGGCCAGTCTTTCGTGAAGACGGTTGCAGATCACCATGAGCATGCTGCCTATCACAACAAGCACTAGTGACAAGCTTTTTCGTCATATCAACATCGATGACTTTGAAAGACCAGGAACTTCCAAAATAAGGGGTTTTTATTGATTTTTGCGATCTTCGGCTGCAGCGCACACTCCAAGAATGAACTGCAACAAAATGGCTGGAGATAGACTGACAGTTTGCGAACAGAAACTGCTATAGGCTTTTGTGCGTCTCGTGAGCATTAGCTCAAATTTCTTTTTAGGTTTCTGTGGAAAGACTGAACTTGACGGGTTTTGGGATTTCTATGGGTTTTTGCAGTTGACTTCCCAGGGCTGAAATATACCAAAATTTCCAAATTTGTGTGTTTATATGTTTCATATACTTAGCCATGATAAAATATCTCTTCATCAGTGGAACAAGAAAGTTAAATTGGATTAAGTTTGGGGTGTGTTTATGAGATGGGTTTTAGTGGTTTTTTGTGGTGGGTTTACCCAAAAAGATAGTGGTTTTTTGAGGTATCTGACTTACTGTCTCAGTCCTGGTTTGTACGCTTGCTTTTGAAGCTGTGTCTTATATAATAAAACCGGTAATAACTGCACAATCATGGCTTGTGCGATAGCAACAAGCTGTTGTATAAGCGATGTGCCACGTCAATGGGAAAGCCAAGAATTCGACCCCCACTGCTCCAACATTTTTCAACCGATCTTTCTGAAACTCAAAACCAACAAAGATATCCAGGATACAACCCTGCATGCAAAATTTGGTTGCTGTGGGACGAAGGGGAGGAGGTCTGCGAAAATGGCGAATTTTGGCTTACTTTTGGTTCTTTCTTTTTTTGTACACTTCGCCTTGCGTCCAGATCACACTGTTGGACCGATCACAACCAATGAGGGCTCAAAACGCATGTTTCTGCGCAAGGAAGTGCCTTTTGGGGGTCTCGATGATAAAAAGTAAAGTTTAGGTGTCAAAACTCTTCAAAAACATGATTTTGTGAGCCTGAATAGGCATGTTAAGCCAAATTTGTGAAATTTTGAAATTTCGGTATCTTGAAAAGTATAAACTTGATCAACACAAAATTTGAAGGGCAAGTTTAGGACCGCAAACGGGCTTCATGGGTGGTCCGGCGTTACAAAATAATAATTCCCCGACATTATTGATCGTAACTTAAAGAAAGATTAACAGATTTTAATAATTTTTGGCAGAAAAATTTCTCACACAACTGGCTATTAAATAAGTGTTTTAGTTTCCACCTCACCCAATGTCTGCTTTTGCACTACCTGGGGAAAGGAGACCAAGCATAATACGTGTT
>Ga0056128_1006556_pt1 | contig 14687 bp, 11 predicted proteins | sample WorMetLIZISLAND2_FD_71113 | JGI IMG/M metagenome (GOLD analysis project Ga0056128, IMG submission 71113) | Marine gutless worms symbiont microbial communities from Max Planck institute for Marine Microbiology, Germany - Olavius geniculatus... ...
TCTGTGTACAAGATAACTCAAAAAGTTATGGACGGATCTTTCTGAAATTTTGAGGGTATGTCGGGCATGGCATAAGCTACAAATGATTAAATTTTGGAGGTTATCGGGCAGGAATCCTGGATTCTGGATCACTTTGAAATTTTCGTTACAAAAAATTGCGTTAAAGGGGACATAAGCAGAACCGCTGCAAAACCGAAGATGGTGACGCCACCTGGCGAATAGCATTGCCTTGGCCTTGGCGGAGGTACCTACGGGCTACGACTGCTATCTAGTTAATTCAGCTATCCTCGTTCTGCTTTTGCTGGCGAAAAGCTACTTAAACTTGCTTTTATCACAGATGGTTATTGTAGCTGCGTGGTTTTAGGCTGGTGTTTTCTGTATTAACTGCTAGGTGAGTCATGATATTGAGGATTACAGCAACGCTCTGAACAGGCTTCAACAACAGCTTGATAAGATCAGTGGTGCCGCCTATGAAGAACAGGTCACGCTCCAGTCAGTTTGTATCTTAATGAGTAGAGCTGCTAAAATTAACAATTAATCACAGAATTTATCGTTGAATTTTTTTCAACGATTAAGGAAATTTTGATTAATAAAATTCTGCTTAAAGTCATGTCACCTCAATCATCTGTTTATCCAGAAAAGTCACCATTTTAGTCTGCCTACAAGACTGGGTTAAAACACTGTGTACTAAAAGGTGCTAGTGAGAGTGCATCTCTCCGCCAAGTGAAATGATTTAAACACTAGAAATACATTCTGTGAAACGAGGTATCTGTTCCATTGTCACGCGATATAGCCTAGCAGCTGCGTATAAGGGGGAGTAGGTGCAAACAGGGCGCAATTATCTTTCACGGGGACCGAGTTATGCCGCTTTGAATTCTCCATTGGCTGTAATGCAAAATTTCGCAACTTTTGAATGGTTGCTCTGGCAACAGGGGTCGTTAGGGGGTAAATTTAAATGACACCGTTAGATTGCCTGACCCAGAAAATAGGGGGTAGATAAACACAGCGTGCAATTATCTTTTACGGGGACCGAGTTATACTGCTTTAAAGTCCCCACAGGTCGTAATGCAATTTTTTTCAAAAAATTGGGGTAAAATAGGGGAAGGAGTTATCAGATTTTTATCCCAAACAAACTCGATATTACTTTTCGGGCCCCAAATCACTGTGCAAAATTTCATCAAGATCGAATCCAAATTGCGGCTGTATGAGTGTTTACAGACAGACAGACAGAATGACAGAATGACATAAGTGATTTTATAATCTGTCCCATGCTATGCTATAGCAATGGGACAGATAATTACTACTACTACTACTACTACTGTACCTACAACTACGCCTACAGCACAACTACACCGTACAACAAGGAAAGGGGAGGGAGAAGAAAGAGCCCCGTCTATCTGGCACTGTTATAGAGATATGGTGTTTCAAAGACACAGACCCACACACAAGGAACGACGGACAGAACGACCATATCTCTTGATCTCCTCCAATGTTCACTCCCTTCATTTTGACGGAGATAAATATTATTGGGTCTTAGGCTAGTGCATCTGTAAGAGCTTCGCTGTATAACTAAAAAAAATGCTAAAGAAGTAAATACATTTTTGTCGATTACCACTGTTTGCTTCCAATAATTAACGATTGATTTAATTGTTAATTTTTGTAACGTAAAACGTTAAGTCCATACCAAACCATAGAGCCCGTGCCATAGGGTGGTGCTGATTATCATTTCCTTAGCCCTGAACCAGAGACCAATTTACTCTGCCAGCAGACCACACACGAATACGGGGCTGATGCATCGCGCGGTGTGCCTGTTTTTGTCTCAGCTTTCGCTGGCATTCATTGCGTTTAGGCGCGGAGGGATGGCCAGGCTGAGTTGATTTAGATGGCTGGTTATCGTTTGCCTGTCTGACAACTGTCACCAGTCCAAGTACTAACTGGACCGCTGATGCAACCAACGACGTTACTAATGATGCCAAATTGACCTTAGCTAAAGACGGTGTTTACTTATTTATTGTGTTCTACTGCAGTTGCTGATTGTTGCATGTGCAGGAAGAAGGTGCAAAGTACCGAATGAAGCACATCAGATCCATGAAAGAAAATCCGAAAATGACCGGCAAGAAAGGCATCCGGCTCAAGGTTACTTGCAACAGGTTTTTTTCTGTCAGTTCTGTTGCCTCCATTATGCTTTGACAGTGTGGGACTGTGGGTCGCTCGGTAAAGCCTAAATTCCATTATGCCAACTTTCACTGAAACTTCCCCGTGGGGAAAGTCGTGGACACGAATCACGAAAGCCGCGGACACAAACCATCTTAATCTGTCGAGATGTTTGCGACAAAGTCCGTGACAAGTCCGCGACAAACCCGTTTGTTTTGCTCTAATGGAATTTAGCTCGTTACAATGCACAGGGAAAGTTGGCGACAAAGTCCGGGACAAAGTCCGGGACAAGTTTGCGACTAATTCGCGGACTTGTCGCGGACACAAATCATGAAAGTCGGCGACGTGATTTGTGTCGTGGAGATTCATGATTTGTGTCCAAGACAAGTCCGCGACTTTGTCGGGAACTTGTCGCGGAGTTTGTCGCCAAGTCGGCGTAATGGAATTTGGACTTAAGTTGGTTAATGCAGTCGCCTGAGTACGCTTAAATTGCCAGGATTGATGCTAGTGATATTTGTCTTAATATTTAGGTTTATGAGAATGGATCACTGGATGACAAAACGGTGATTTACTTCAACATACAACAGGCTTTGCGTGGAATTCCAAAAGCACCTGACCGTGAGACGCTTCTCATGCAAAGAGTATGTACACGTACAGCTCTTCCTCTTGATAAGTGTAAAATATCTGCAGTGCACTAGCTAATTCTGAGTATTAATTGTTCAAGTTTCAAATGAGTGTACAATTAAGTAAGGTTTAGTCTATGTGTCTCCAAGATTCTCAGCACATCTTTATTACATAAGCAAATTTGACTATGTGTTGAAGAATTAATAGGCCTATGCAACGTTGAACTTTATTGAATTTTGAACGGCTTATACAGTAGTTTTTTGTTTACTTTTTCATGCCATTTTGCAGTAGTTTGTTAATAATAGAAGTCTGTGACCGATATGGTTAATTTTTTAACGTTTTTTGTCGATTTTCTTGAAACAGTTCAAGATGATATCAGGATGGGAATCAGTCTGGGGAACTTGTGTACAAAGTTTCAAGATTATTTAGGGATTTTTTGTGACAGTTTTTGAGAAATAGCTTTAAGAAAAAATAACCATTAACCGCGAGGAGTACATTAGATTGGTCACAGTCTAATAATATTTCTTGTATTTCATGTTTACCACTTATTCTGCTGTAACCGGAAGTTGGTTAATATTTGGTAAAGTCACACAAATGTACTAAATTTGGGCTTATCGGTACTTTTTATGCACCAATTATTATACGCTACATTATTATTATTATTATTATTATTATTAGTGTAATTATTGCATGTGATTCTAGTTGTTGGACCATTGTTGTACGTCTGCGGCAGTCGCCCATCCACGCAAACATCCGACCATTCGACCTGTGCCCAGAAAACTCTTTGACAAGTTTGGCAAAGAGATAAAATCAGTCTCACAGCTGAAGTATGATCAAGAGATCTGGCTATCATTCGGCGAACCCTGGAGAACACCTTACAGTCAGTAACTACAATCACGTACCACTGCTGCTGCTGCTGCTGCTATTGCTACTACTACAGTAATTAGAGTTGTCCATGGGCCCATTTCATCGACCCACACCCAACCCAACTCACCAAATAACTGACCCAACTCAACCCAATCCATACCCAAGTGAACCCCCGTACAACAAACAACAATCGGCCAGACGTAAAAAATAAGCTAATGCGCATCGTCACCGTAGACAGCGTCATCATAATTATTATAATCACCACCTTATCACCAATAGCAGTACTGTCATCAGATGAGCTCTCCACGCAACCCCCAACGAATGGGTTTAACCAATTCAACTTTATTGCCTCCCAATGCAAAGTTGCATACACATGTAGTTATGCACGCAACGTCCGTTTTTTGAAAATCTGCCATTTCAGACCCGTGACCCAACCCAACCCACTAAAAACAAAAATTATCGACCCACTACCAACCCATGGGTCAACCCAACCCGTGGACAACTCTGACGCTTTTATTGTTACACATTAGAAGTTTTTAGTGTACTATAGATTTTTTTAAACATTATGTGCTACGTTAAATTACGTTTTACTTAGTTTCCACTACAAAACGGTTAAATGTTAAATATAGTCTATAGCTCTTAATGGTGACTTATCATAGAGCTAGAAGCGTCACCTGCCATATGGGATCACACAATGTTACCTGACATCTGCCGCAGGTGAACACGTCCTGATTTAACCACAGCCAGACAAGCTGGTACTCGATTTAGCGGCCTTCGAGGAATGGAAGGCTGAGATGATGTTAAGTTTGTAATTTCTTCACATTTACTTTTGTTGTTTTTTTTGTTTCAGCACAATTATGTTTTTATCAATGTACACCTACTTTTTTATTTGCGTAATGTGTATTGTATATTTGCATGTAGAATCTATAGCAGTATTTTCCCGCTACTGAGTCAGTGAAACTACTGGTGTTTGAAAACTGGCTGACATTTTGGGACCACTTTGTGTGTTGTATTGAGAAACGTCTAAAAAGTAACGGTGATGTATTGCGTTTGCAGCGTGTGTACTTGCGGTATCATTTGACAAAGCACGTGCGTTTGACTTTGACGTTGAGTCTTCTCAAGGTCAAATCAAAGTCGTTCGTGAGCAGCTTATGACTGAGGATACCAAAGACGTCGAGCCGTTAGTAAATTTCTGTCTTTCTTAAGAGGCCACATTATGCGTTCTGCCCGTCTGTCTGTTCGTCTGTTGCGGCTGTAGAGGGGCTCCCAGCTTAAAAAGAGAATAAGCATATAAAACGCAATATTGGGGGCAAACTTTTTGCAGCACAGGAGTAAATGGTGTGCCAATTTTCAACCCAAAATGTTAGGGGACGGCTGCATAATATCTCAGCATTTGACACATGTTTCTCGTTTTTTTTGCAGTGGAACATGGCAGAATTTAATATGCAGTGCTTTCGATAGTGGTAATGACAAACGAAATATGCTTTCAGTTTGATGAACTTATTCTGCTGATTACTTTTGCACTGATATCTACATTACACAGGCTGCGGTCTGGCGCCTGGGAAGCGGTGAATGGTTTGCCGGCTGATGTCAAAGTGAAGAAAGTGACAAATGCTGTCGAGAAAGATTCGGTCTTGTCGCTTCTGTCGTCCGGTGAAGTCAATCCTCAGCAGTGTGCGTTTCTTTACAATAAGGTTTGTTTTTAAGCATTTCTTCGTTGAAAAGACTCCATAGTAGGCCTATCTGTTGACAGAATGTGGTCACATGTAAAATGCAAAACAGTTGCAAATAATGTCTTTACGGCTGTCGATTTTCCGTTTATTCTGCAGCCACTTTCAGCGACAAAAAGTTTTACATGTATAACGTCGGGTGGATAGGAAGGAAGGATGCGTGTCTCCCCATTTTTCAAAGTGGGGAGACTATTATGTGTTTGGCCTTCCTCCTTAAGTTTTAGTAGAACGCATTTTATGTTACGTTTTCTTACTGAACTGTTCAATTACTAAGGAATATTGCGATAACATCTGTATAAATATAGGCTACCAGCTAAACTAGCCTCCTGTTTGCATTTGATTGTCTCAAAGCAACAGGCGGCGATTTGCATTCTTTTACAGGTGGGAATGGGTTTTGAATTTGGTGAATCATTTAAATATTTGATGGAGCCTGGAGGTTTATATGACTACAGTACACATTTTTTAAATCGCAGTGACTATTCGTCCGGCAGCCGTACAGATAGCTATAGGCTATTTTTCCTGTCAGAAGGTAAACGAGACACAGGCATAGCCTGTGGCCATACTCTTCAGAGATTGACATTTCCGATCACTTTTTGTTAAGACGTTTTATTAACTGGATACATTATGTCACTGCCGGTGTCTTCAAGCAGACTTGTCTATGTTTGTAGGATCAGCCAAGACTGTTACTCTACGCCGAGCTGACGGTTGAAGACAAAAGTCGCAAAGCTAACAAAGATTGGGTCGGTGATCGCCAACTGTGGACCATCAGCAAGGTTTGCCCAGACCAGATGCAACGTTCATTCTAGACTTGCCCATCATTTTTTGCATGCGTAAATGATTTTTTACTGTTGATGTTTTAACTTTGCCTGAATAAAAACAGTCAGAAAGTACGACTGACAGCAAAAGGCTGAATGCATATATTTAGGCTAGGCCAAATTCTTCCTTATTTTTCATTTGGCTTTTGGTGGTTTCGCCTCTATACTTTCATCAGTTCAACTTCCAGTTGGATCACTATCAAGAGGTTACTACTTGGATGGGTGATTGTCTGCAGCCAGGTAAACCATTTTGGTAATCATCACCAAGGTCAACTCTGCCTTTCATCTTTTTAGACTAAATAAATCGAGTACTGGCCTGCTTGGTTGGGAGGGGGGTGGTTGAGGCGGGGCACGCTGTGTCGGGTACCAGAGACGCGTTTTGCACTTTTTTCTCTGAGAATCTCACTTCTATGGCTCAGTAGTTCTCACTAGTTCTCTCGAAAAGTGTGAAATGCGCAAGTAAGAATTCTATGAGAATTCTAACATAGAATTTCCGATGACGTAACTCACAAGCAAGTGGGCGGAGCAAAGGAAACGTAGCAAAGGAAAATCTTGCTCACGATTTCTCAGAGAAGCTCAGAGAAAAGGAAGTGCGAAACGCAAATTCTAAGTTAAAATTTTTGAGATTCTCAGAGATTCTCAGAGAAAAAAGTGTGAAACGCGCCTCAGGTGATCCCTTGTGCAATAGTTGACGTTCTGTATGGTTCTGCAATCGGTTTTCCACATTCGCTTTTAACCCTGAAACTTTTTAACATTCAACGCGTGCTGCTGTGCTATGGTGTTGCAGAGTGGCTATGTGTACAGTAAAGTGGTGCAGCAGTTGGTTCTCGGTCGGAGTGAACAGAAGATCACGGCGCGAATCAGCCACCCAGTCTATGGTCGATCTGAGAGTACGAGCGTGGCCGGTCTGGTCGTTTGTGTGCAGAGGAAATTCACTAACGCCGCCGGCTCAGCCAATCAGCTGTGGACTTTTACTGCTGACGGCAACATCACTTGCCAGGTGCGTACGTCTAATTAAAGCTGATGAGACTAATCGGTAAAAAGGCGGGGCCGTGGCGTGGCGCCGTCGGTTGAATAGAGGAAACAACGGCAGAAAGTTGCAATTTTTCAGCCGATACTGTAGTTTTCCAACAGAGGAGATTATGTAGGCTCATAATTTCAATTTTGCCCCCAAAAATGGGGGGTTTGTTAAGATTTTGCATTTTTGAATGCAAATTTTTCATTAAGAAGAGGATTTTCTGACAGTTTTTCGATGGCTTAAAATTCATGGCAGAAGGCGGGCGAAAACTAGCTACTGGATGTTTGCTGACAAGTAGTTCACTGAGAGTTTTCAAAATCTCATGCAATTTACGCCTTGTGAAACTTTTTACTGATGTATTCAGTGGTACGTTGACGACTCTATGCCTGCATTTATTTTTCGTATTTTTGTTCTTGGTTTTTTATTTACGTTTACTGCCATTGTTGACGAATAAAGATTTTAATCAGACTTCAGTTGGTTTGTTTTTGGACCACCGAATGATAAGGAGGCCACTTGTTATCTATCAATTTCAGCGTTAACTTTTGCATTCATAAATGATACAGACTTGTTCAAATTAATGCTAAAATGAACTGTTAGCAGCTGAGTGGCTGCATTTTGTTACCCGGGCTGATTTGTGCTGTGTAATGAAGGATCGTCCGGACATGTTTCTGACGTACCTCGGATCACTGGAAGGAGATGAAGAAAACCAGATCGAGAATGAGGAACCTGCAACTAAGTCGGGTCAAAGGTTCTATGTGGCCGCTTGCCCTAGATTGGAGGCCAAACACGCCAAGGCACAAAGGTAGCCTATGTTTTAGGCTTTGTTAAAACCAGATCGTTTTCTTTTTACTAATAAATCTCCTATATTTCTATATGTGGATATTCGTACATTCATTCATTTATTCAATGGCAGGCTCAAAGCCTATGTTCCTGTAGCTTTGCTGTAGCCGCTTCTTTCAAGCGTTGCTGCTGTGACGTCACAGACGGTGCACAGTCTGCTGATGACATAATGACGTCATTGTTATTATAACGTCACGCCGTTGCGCACAGACAGACACACAGAGAGGACAACACACACCGAGTGAATTGCTATTCACTCTCTTTACTAGGCGGAGTTGAAAAACGCAGTTTACATGTATCAACGGCTGCTGCTAATGAGATGGTATGCTGGTGTTTTAGATGGGCGATAAAACAGGAGAAGTTCGACAACATTGGACAGTGGAAGCACACACAGGTCGAAAACCCCGACTGGAACAAACAGGCTCTGAGCTGGCCAATCACGCCCGACGGACAGCTCAACGACGACTATGATTGGCCGATGGAAGGGTACCTGCTGGCGTACGCTCCGCCCACTAAGAGTAATGGCGGACCTGGGGGCAGTGAGGCAGACAAATCAGGGAGCAGTGCTTCAGATCATGGCTCGACGTCACTGAGACTGCAAGTCCTCAAGAATGGAGCTCAGGAAGGTCAAACGAAAGCTGTGCCTGTTATAGCACCAGTACGTACCAACCAACAGGTCATGATTTGATGCTTTTGGCTTTTTTCTTCTTTTTTCTTGCCGACGCTTTTTTTTGTTTTCTTTTTTTTCTCCAGAACTTTAGTTAGGTTTTTCTAAAAAGAACTTACTTTCAGCAAGGTAAGACTTGCCATGGATATGGATATCCAATGATCCATGGATATATCCAATATATGACACATTATGACGTCAGCATTACGTCAGGTCTAGCAAAGAATATTTAATTATCTGCCATATTTTGTTGCAATATTTTGAATTAGTATTTCTTCAGCTACAACTGGTACAAATTTTGTGTAAATTGATCGTCCTTTGAGTGAATTATGAAAAAAACAAAAAAGAGTCCTTTTTATGAAACACCGTGTATACTACCTAATCTGGATCTGGATAGTTAGTCGCCAGGGCCCCAGAACTGGGCATCACACCGACGGGAGTAGTTTGATATTTCAGGTAATTTGTTGTGCAATTAATTTGTTAAGTGAATTGCATGCAGTGATCATGCACTCTTGTTGTGTCTGCAGCCGGCAAAGCGAGCGTCCGGCGTGGACTCGTCGTCAAGGTCAAAGTCAAGGTCAAAGTCATCACGTGGTCATCATCGTGGACGTCATCACAGCGCTACTGAGTCACGTGACGTGCATGATTGTACGAACGTTGACGTGGACAGCCAGCTGCACTGCGACAGCTCCATCACTGTGTTACAACAACAGTTTCTCGCCGTAACTACTGCATCTTTTGTGTTCAATTTATAAAAATACCGTCTATAAAAGGTCTATCGCAATTTCTGGCATCATTTGCTGACAGTGTTAAATGATATAGCTCTTTATGGAAAACCCATCCCAGAACTACGGAACGTCACCTGCCATATGCATATGCAATCATACGGTGTTAGCTGCCGTCCGACACAAGTTAAGTTAGTTAACGTACCCCATTATAACTCTAGCCAGACAGATCAGTACTCGATTTACATACCCCGGAGGGATGGCAGGCTGAGTTGACCTTGGTGTTGGTTATATAACGAGAAGGTTTACTTGTCTGCAGATTTTATTCATCTATGCTATGTTGCTTGTACAGTTTCTGGACCAGTGTACGGTGCTGTTGGATTTACCATTCTCAGCGCGTCGACTTTTTGACAAGACCGGCGTGGAGCGTTTCAACCTGTCCGGCCTGACTAGGGACGAACTGGTGTACGTGACGTGCGGCGAGCCTTGGTCCGACCCGACGTTGAGCAAGACCGAGCAGCAGCGTCACTTCCTGCTGTCGAACATCGCAGCTGACGTCGCCCAGATGAAACAGTTCGTCCGTCTGAGAAATGCCGACAGTAAGTCACAGTCTCTGATCAGTTGCGATCCTATGAACCGGTCCGACGAAACACCGCACCGGACCACGCCGTACCGCAGCGGACCCAAAAAATATCAGGGAACGACTTTCGTTAGTGTCCAGAGCATACAGGTCATGCAGACATCTTTTTACAGAAGGGTATGGATCCATATTTTGGATTTATACCCTCCCCCTTATAGTCTACTGCACCGGACCGCCAAACCACTGAAAACGACCGCACCGGACCGCAGATATCTAAGGGAATGGTCTCCCATGTCTCTTCAGACCATAGGTAGCCAATACCTCCTCCTGAGATTAGGGACCTCCGTTTTCGACCATGCTTTCCTGAGCACCTTGTAGGAAGACGATGAAAATGTGGCAAAAATTCAGAAAAATTTCCAAAAAAATCACTAGACACCAAACCTTTAGGGAGACCGTCTCCACAGACCATAATAGTCCCAATTATCCACGCCCTGTAAGCATAGATGCTGAAGTCTAGCACTACACCCATACAGCTTCAAGCGATAATAAAAACGAAACCCCTATAAACACTCCTGATGATGATGGTAGGTGATGATGATGACTGGAAAACCATGTCGGCCGAGTGCCAACATAATGTGCGATCGTTTGCCATAGAGGCTGTAGATACAGCACTTGCTTAATTTTCGCCGACCGTTAGGTCGAGCCTTGGGTATTATGTTGTCTGTCTTTCTGTATGTCGTTTGTCTGTAACGCATGTATTGTGGCTAAACAGTAAGTCGTGGGAAGTTGGCGATGGTACTGTTGGATAGGACAGTGACGAGTTTCTGTAGGCTGTCAATAGTAACCATGTCTCTATCTGCAGTGGTTTGGCAGCAATTTTGAATGCAAAGTTTTCGCCTGCAGCTATCACCCGCGTGCACCGAATTACCGTGTCGTATTTTAGCGTTGATTGTAGCATTCGATACAACAGCGTCACCATAGCGTGTATGGGACTGCAGTCACCGTAGGAAATCGTTTTTTTTTGCGATCGAAAGTCGGACTCTGGCCTTCGGATATAGGCAGTATGGTCAGTCCACCCTAGCGACATTTGTGCTTTTTGTCTTATTATGAATTGTAGTTGAAAGTCGGGTGATGTGCTGTAACAGACCTAGTGGTGGAAGTGGCTGGTGGTCTGAAGCCTGGGTCGTGTCTTGTGGTTAACACTCTGGCTGTTACCAGTGAACCAGAAGTTGCAAACCATGACGAGGACGGTATCGGACAACTTGCCAACGGCAATATGTATGTATGCGCGCACGGCGCATCACTTGATTTACTTAGGTAATTTCTGTTTCATTTTAAGCACGAGTGAAATATCACATTACATAATTGTTTCTGGTACTGGTACAGCAATTACGATGAAATTAAATTATTGTCGAGCAGCGTATTGCAGTTTACGAGCATGGAAGCTCTGAAGGGCGGCATGGAAGATAAGAGTAAACGCATGTGTAACGATATGAAAGTGGATTTAGTAGTCTAGTTAAGAAAGTAGATTTCTACTGAGTGTACAATGTCGATGGGACGAAATCCACCGCGATGGCTGCAGTGCTGGGGCACTAAGACGGTCTGAAAGCTAGGTTATAGAAGGGTCGTATTGTGGTTGGTGGTGTATTTTGCTGGCTGCAGGTCATCGCACGAGGCATCTCACAAGCATGCGGACGAGCGGGCTGGGTCTAAGATCCGCTGGCCGTGGGAGAAACTTGTCAATGATGACCTCGACAACCGCACTACGGACACCACTCGACTCTCGCGGTATGGTATACGTCCTTAGTAGTTAGTAAGTTAGTAATTAATTAGTTAAGTAAGTAGGCCTACAGTGTTTTTTCCTTATTACGCAATGGTGTGATCCGGACGCCCTTCCCGATTACCACCAAAATCTTGTACAGTACTGGAAATGTCAGTCAAATCCACGTCTAAGTTCTTTTGCATTTCTGCTGACGGACCAACAGATGAATAAATGAACGGCACCAGTCACATAGGCTAGCCACTGGCGGATGTAACAGGCAGTGGAGTAATTTGGTAAGAGGCGAAATCGACGGTTGATGCTGCCGCTTGGTGAATCGGAAGCATGTGTTGGCTGGGGGTTTGACCCTAAAATCTCCCCTTTCTTGGGAGGTCAGGAACGCAGCGTATCATTCGATTCACAAATGTATTTGCCAGGTGGCATCTTAATCTGTCAAACGGTTTAAACGCCAAGTCTCACCATTTTATGTAACTGTTATAAAGCGCTAATTGGCTTCATCAAATACTAATTTGTAAATATTTCTTAATTTTTCTGTTGCTAGTGTTATCTTTTATACTGTAAAAAAAGTTTTAAAGTGGACAATTTGGGCGTAAGTGTAAGGTCATAAACAGAGTAATGTATGCTATATAGCGTTTGTGAGAATTTGACGCTAAGAAGTGAGGCTGAGATACTGCGACATGGGTAGGCTATGGGTAGTGAGTGACAGCGAAAGCTGGGACGTCAACAGGCACATTGCGCGATGCACTAGCCCAGTATCCGTGTTCTTGCAGTGCTAACTGGTGTATGGCTGCAGAGGAATATTAAAACGGAGATCATCGCCACCTTTTAGGCTTTATGGCCCAGGAAAGACGTTACGTTTTTACGGTTTTTAGCCGACCGTACTTACGCAACGGTCGAGCTTATGGTACGAGTTGTCGTCTGTTTGTCTGTCTGTCCGTTTGTCTCTCCGCCCATTACAGATGTATTGTGGCTAAGCGATGTGAGATAGGGCCTATGGTTGCTATTGATCACTAATAGCAAATCGCATAATGCCCTTTCAGGTGAGACGAAAATCATCGACCTTGGATGACCTTGAAGGTCACTGACAACCAGTACAGCTGGGCTTGTTGTTTGGGATCATCGACTATGTAGATTATCTTGTCAACATTATGCCTAAAACTTACCTGCGGATAATATACGCGACTAAACTGCAGGCTATTATGTTCATTCCCGTTTGACGATCAGACAGTGAAATGTCACGTCGACGAATCTGTCTGCTGACTTTATTTGGCATCCGTGAGTTGAATTCAGTGACCCCTTAGAGGCGTCATGCGTCGAAAAAGTTGGGCAAGAGGGGAGGGGTGCACGGGGGGTTGCAAGTTGAAATTTTCCCACAGACGGCTGCAAATTTGTGGCAAGGGAGACCGTGGGTTTGGGTGCGCAGTATTTCAACTTAGTCTCTATTTTTACCTCTGCCAAGGAGGTAATGTTTTTGCCAGACTTTGTTTGTTTTTCTGTCTGTGTGTGTGTACAAGATAACTCAAAAAGTTATGGCCGGATCTTACTGAAATTTTGAGGGTATGTCGGGTATGGCATAAGATACAAGTGATTACATTTTGGGAGTGATCTGGCAGGAATCTTGGATTCTGGATCACTTTCAAATTTTCGTTACCATTGCGTTAAAGGGGGCATGAGCAGAACCGCTGCAAAACCGAAGATGGTGACGCCACCTAGCGAAAAGCATTGCTTTGGCGGAGGTACCTGCGAGCTATGATTGCTTTCTAGTTATATTTGGGGTTGTTAGGTCTAGCTTTGGGGTTTTTCAACCTCAAGGTTTGCATTTTTGGACAAAAATTTTCAACAGAGTGCTGTAAGTAGTAGTCCCACTGAATTCAGTATTATATATTCATATTTTTGTATATTTATATTTATTCAGTTCAGTGAGTAGTCCTAGTAGTAGTGTGATAGACTCTCGCGTAAACACGGCTTGCATGGTGTAAAAATGGAATTAAAAATAAATAGGTGCTGTGCGTCTGAATAGGACGACCGCGTGATATGTCGGTACTGGGCCAAAAGTAATTATTCTCACTGCTATTGGAACGCCTAGCCTACGACGCCAACGCGACTCAACTGTCCCCGATTGTCGGAGACAGTTGACTCACGACGGCGTCGTAGGTGCGAATTGGCTATATGTCACGTGTTGTTGTTGTTGCTATTTTTATGGTCAGAAGCAGCAGGCGAGGCGAGTCTGACGCTGCCGGGGAAAACCCACGACTGGGAGTGCAGCGGTTTTCCTACGATGAAGACGGGTTTATCGCGTGTCGGGCTGATGGGAACCTGGTACTCGGCGTGAGTGAACAAGACACTGACGGTAATGTCAGTCTGATGCGTCGCCAAGCTGATGACATCCGCCAGCGATGGACCATTAACGACAACGGGTAGGCTGTTTTTACGCGCGACAGCACATAATGCTTAGCGCATACGTTGCCTATCGTATCTGCCCGTCTGTCTGTCTGTTCGTCTGTCACAACGCAGTACCGATTCAAGCCCAAGTGAGATAGAGATTCCTCCGGAAAGCTTGTCAGTGGTGCTACCACAACGATGACCTTGAACGACCTTGAAATCCACACAGCGATTTTTTGCGATTTTTAGGCTGCGACACCTACTTCGGCAGTGATTTGCGCCTACATTACTATACGTATAGACTAAGATAACCTAAGCAGTAAGCACTGAACTTTCAGCGTAAAACATGGATTTTAACGGTTTAAGTTTCAGCCCCTTACGTTTGTGTGTGGCTCGGTAGTCTAACGGTAACGTGCCGGACTTGTAATCCTGAGGTCACTCAGGGGCGCAGGTTCGACTCCGCACCGGGACACTGCCGGGTAACGACCTTAGGCAAGTTGTTCAC
>Ga0056128_1006558_pt1 | contig 14686 bp, 13 predicted proteins | sample WorMetLIZISLAND2_FD_71113 | JGI IMG/M metagenome (GOLD analysis project Ga0056128, IMG submission 71113) | Marine gutless worms symbiont microbial communities from Max Planck institute for Marine Microbiology, Germany - Olavius geniculatus... ...
TCTGCCGTAGGCCAGACCAGACCTCCACCAAGCGCTGCTTCAGTTCATCCACATCTAACCTAAGCTGGTACCCCGTTTTATGAAATATCGTAAGCCCGTAACACACTACGATACTGAGTACCTTTTGACAATTTTCTCAGCTAATCATTATTATTATTAGGCACAGTTTGTTGGAGTTATTTCAAAACGTAATAGGGGTCCGGTTTTTTTTGAGACACAGTGTACTATATTTTTAATTTTATGTTTTAATTACGTATGGAGGAATATAATATTTTGTTGAGAATGTTGTGCGACTGGGTCGTTGCAGGCGGGACCAATGGAGGAAGGTATTCCACCGGCCGAGGCCAGTGAAAGATTGCAGATATTTCAGGTATTATGTAATATATCACATTCTTTCTAGCGGTACATAAAATCATTTTTAGATTAGACTATGAAGTTTTTTTAAACGTTAAAGGTCGCGTATAGCTTTTTGTGGGAAGCCCATTTCGTCACGTGCCGTATGAGATCACACAGTGTTACCTGCCACCGGACACAGATGAACGCGTCCCGCCTTAACTCAGTCAGACAGGCCCCGGTACGCGATTTACCTACCCCACAGGGATGGAAGGCTGAGTTGACCATGGTGTTGGTTATATACCGAGATGGTTAACCTGTTCACAAAATCACCGATCCAAGTAGTTATAACCACTTGATGGTGAGTGACCCGACCGGGAGTCGATCGATATCCACGACCTCTTGATTGTAAGTCCAACACACTAACCACGCTAGCGACTAGATCAGATTAAACTGGTGACTGGTACTTCTAACAAAGTGGGGGTTGTTGACACGTGACGTTACAGGTTCAGTTCGACGACATGTGGCAAAAGTTCACGACGTACTCGGGCGGCGAGGTACTGTTCGGCTTACCGTCGACCGATTACCCGTCGCTACACAACCACCGCAAGGAGCTTGCGCTGCTGCAGAAGCTGTACGGTCTGTACAACGCCGTCATGCTCAGCATCGATGGTTACTACGACATACACTGGGAGGATGTCGACATCGATAAGATCAACAACGAGCTCACCGAGTTTCAGAATCGGTGAGAAACAACGAAACTTTATCTTTGTTCTTAACAAAACTGTCGTCAAATTCATCAAATCTCAGTTTTCCTCGCAAGTATTTCTGCTCGTCGCTAGATTTGAGAAAGTCGGTAGGCAATAAAAGAGGTAATAATTTCATAAACTCTGATTAGTGATGATTTGATATATCGGAAATATCGATGTATCGTTTTGGATATCGATATATTGTATCGTATGGTATCGTCGAAAAAAATATCGATTTTTTCAACAATACGATACGATACTATTTATTGATATCGAAAACGATATATTGATATTTCCGATTTTTTTATATATTGCGATATTTTACACCAAACGTTTTTTTTCACTATATCCAAATCATAATGTCGGTAATTTTGCACAGTAAATAACTTAACATCGAATGAAGTTACCTACTTAGTTTTCCTATTTGTCACTGTAATGTCTGGAGTGTTAAGGTGCGTTCTCACTGCGCGCGTTAACGCGCGTCACGCCGCGTAACGCATCACGCGCCTTACCGCGCGCACGCCGCGTAAAGCCCATCACGCGCTTTATCGCACGTCAACACATAATTATGCAAAAGTTCCACTTACTCGTGTACTAGGCTGTATGCAAATTAGGTTACGCTGAAAAGCGGCAAAGCGCAAATACAAAATGTTTGACAGTGAAGAAGACGTGATGTTAATAGGACTGTACGTAATTTCAAATAAGAAAAAAAATCAGTGCACATCAAAAAAAAACTGGCAAGCATACCTGAAGCAGAAGATCGAATGCATGGATCCATGACTTCCGGACCTTGGCAGCTATGTATTTATGATAATGTGAATTTGGCTAGGACACTGTGATTGGTTGGCCCATGAATATGCAATACGCGTTGACGCGCGTTGCGCGGCGTGACGCGCGTTAACGCGCGCAGTGAGAACGCACCTTTAAAGTGTTCATAGTTTCACTGCACTCAAGCATGACAACTGATAGCGTCTCGCGTTTGTATATTGCAAGTAGGCCTACATTCATTCAGAACACGCCGACGATCACAGTCATGGAACAAGTACGTTTTTACACGGTCTTCTGTGTACTATATGCCTCGTTAAACTCACACTGTGGACCGTGTTGAAAGCTATACGTGATCTGCGCTGAACGAAAATTGGTCTGGTGTAGATGCAAGAAGTTGCCGAAGGGTCTGAAGGACTGGCAAGCATACTTTGATCTGAAACAAAAGATCGACGACTTCAGCGAGAGCTGTCCGCTGCTGGAGATGATGTCCAACAAAGCGATGCAGAGACGTCATTGGGACCGCATCGCAAACCTCACCGGATATCCCTTCGACGTCGAGTCTGAGAACTTTCTGCTTCGACACGTCATGGAGGCGCCACTGCTCAAGTACAAGGACGATATCGAGGTCAGTAGCCGGTAACATGAGCGATGCTATTGTACAAAACAACGGAACATCACTGCGCGGACACACAAACTAGGAGCTGTTATTGGAGATGTGGAACAGATGGGTTTTAACTTGTCCGCATTACTAGTATTGCCCGTCCCTCTGCTCCCAACTCAATACCTAAAAGGCATACAACTGATGTAAAAGTTCTCCCCCTCCCTTTGACAGAAGTAATCGGTATGCCAATTTTCATTTTAGACGGTCAGATGTTAGGGTTTTCAACTGGCTTATTTTTACAGTTACTAGTCTGACTAATCCGAATCGTCAGAATCAGGCAACAGTAAATTTATTGTATAAATAAATTTACCAACAAAACAACATATCAAGGTATTTTTGAAATACTGGCGCTATGTATGCTAAATTATTATTGTCATTAATGTTGTGAGGAGGATGATTATAATTACAATAATTCTAGCGGTAGATCGATGATTTTGCTGTTATCGCTGGAAAGTTGCTAGAGGTAGATCGGGTAGATACATTATTGGGAAGATGGTAGAATATATATGCCTGGTAGACATAGAAGGTCTATAAGCCATGCCACGACACTGTCACGTATTTAAATCAGGCTTATTCAGTATTATATCAGAGTCCATCTCAAGCCAAAGCTGTTTTTTTATAACACGGACTTAGAACTGTATTGTTTTTGAACAAATTTTATTTAATGTTTGGTAATTGATAACATTTCAATTCTAACTACAGTCTTAGTAATGCAATGAAAAAATGTGGCTGCATTTTTACATTAACAATGAGGTAAATGTAATTAAATAAATGGCGATCTACTGCTAGTAATTTTCTGCTCTCTAGTGCGAGATCGCCGATCTACCGTTAGCACTGACCTTATAATTATAATCCTTTTCCTCACAACATTAATGACGATACGTGACGTGTCGCAGGACATCTGCATATCGGCGAACAAAGAAAAGGACATAGAGGCGAAGCTGAAACAGGTGATCGCCGAGTGGAGCGCTCAGAACTTGTCGTTTGGAACGTTCAAGTCTCGAGGCGAGTTGCTGCTGAGAGGTGCTGAGACCGCCGAGATCATCTCTCATCTTGAAGACAGCATGATGGTTCTCAGTTCACTGCTCAGTAACAGGTCTCGCGCGCCTTTTTCGCCATCATCTGCTCAACTAATTAGTGACATCGTAGTACAAAAAGACAAACAAGCAAACAGAAAACAACTGCACTAACGTAAATTTGAGCTAGAAGATAGTACTAGCAAATGTCATCTTTCAATTAACACGACATAAACAATAAATAAAAAATAAATAATAAGCAACTCTAACGATGAGCAGGTCAGTGTTTCAGTGTGATCAATTTAAAGTTGTAATTCACTGGGGCCTGTTCAACCAGATTTTGGCGTGTTTATATGCATTGCCCATAGAAACTGAAGCGTGTAGATCGAAGTTAAGTGATATTTTTGTAAGTCGGACGAGGTGTCTGACGTGGTATTTCGCGTTCTTGTAATTGTTTTTTATCTTGCGGCGCGTCAGAAATTCTCGGTGTTATTACTGTGGTTATTTGCCACTGTCACATTTCTGCACCATAATCTATTTACAGTGCATTTATTTTTGTTTTTTTTGTGTGTTTTGAAATTGGGTTAATAACATTTCCAACCTTGGATTTGTAATGCTGTCGAATTCGAATACAAATACGAGCGCATTTAGGAGCGCGAATATAAGCCTGCCTAGTCTGGTGGACAGACTGACCAAAAGAAGCCAGTGCTTTTGTAGTCTGTGTTGTGTGATGATAAAGCTAACTAACTGACGAAAAGTGCAATACGGTACTTAACGGGAGTATTTATCTATCTGTCGCATGCGTCTTGTGGTCGTTTCTGGTGAAGGTACAATGTTCCGTATCGTAAGTCAATCCAGGACTGGATGTTCAAGCTGACGACGACGTCTGACATCATTGAGAAGTGGATGACGGTTCAGAATCTCTGGGTTTACCTTGAAGCTGTGTTCGTCGGTGGCGATATCGCTAAGCAACTCCCAGCCGTATGTTGACACACTGTCTCTATATCTTTAGTACGGTAGGCTAGTGGTAGACTTTGTAAATGGAATTTGAGTTGGTTATTCTTTACCTCAGTTGAGGCTATGCGATTTCAGGATTCAGACTGAACTAATTGGCTGACTGGGTGGTAATTCTGCGCCGATTGTTCTAATAGGCCGCAATGCGCGTTTTGTTCGTCCGTCCGTCCGCTCGTCTCTCTGTCCCGTACGGGCTACTAACGCCAATAAGGCTGCGTTCACACAGACATGAGTACGAGTACGAGTCCAGGTTTACGTTTATGGCCCGTAGAAGCTTCACTCGTACGAGTGGAGCGTTCACGGTCACTTCTACAAGCACATAACTCAACGCGTGTCGGCCATAGTGAATTAAATCGAATCGAGGAAATGCTTCGCGAATGAACAACAATATTTCATCACATCGCTTATAATTTTATCAACTGCGCATCTCTAACGATGAATAATTTTACAATGACCTCAGTTTTGACGTCAAATATGTGTCATAGCTTTTGTACATTACATTATTGTTATTTACGGGTAGTTTACTTCGCACGGTTTGGATAAAAACATGACCGGCACAGAAACTACTCGTTCGAGTGAAATTTACAGGTAACCCGTACTTCTGTGTGTGTGAACGGCCGCCATTAAAATATACGCAAACTGGTGTTTGCCGGAACTCGTATACGGGAACCCGTACAGTGCCGGACTCGTACTCGTGTTTATGTGAACGCAGCCTAAGTCGCCGTATCTCAGAAACGGTGCGAGATAGGGCCAAGGTTACTATTAATCAATAATAGGAAGTCGTACACGCGTTTTCGATTGGCACCGAAACTTCCGAAAGCAATGATCTTAGATGACCTTGAACACCCTCGGCACACGTTTCAAGCGTGAATTGCGTCGAAATCAATAACGATAAACCAGGACAGCCTGCACAATAAATTTTCAGCATTAAACGTAGATTTCAACAGTCCGAGTCCAAACCTCGTAGCTTCAAGGAGGCCTGCGTAAAATTTAGCACAAATTAAAGTCACTTCAATCGTAATGTATTTGAGCCAATTTTAGAACACAAAGTGGCACCAAGCCGCCTATCAGTTACCACTGGTTAATTCGGACGATGAAGTCGGCTGATGACTGGCGTTGGACGGTTGCAGGAAGCAAAGCGTTTCCAGGCGATCGACAAAGCGTGGCTGCGAATCATGCAGAAAGCGCACGATGATCTGAACGTCGTGCAGTGCTGTGTCGGCGACGAGACCCTTCTACATCTGCTACCACATCTACTCGAACAGCTCGAAGTCTGCCAGAAATCTCTCACCGGGTTCGTGTTTATATAGGGCTGTGCTCTTTGCAGAATATGAATTCGGTTCAGTTCTTAGTTTGGTTTTGCGAATAAAAACGCGGTTTTTGGTTCTGGTTTCGGTTTTGCAAAACCCGTGGTTTTCGGTTTGGTTTTCAGTTTTTACTCTGAATAAAGGCCGAATTTGGCTAATGATTACGATATATCTACTCGACCGTAAAGTTAGACGTAAGTTACAAAGAGAAACAGACAACTGTACGTGTTTGCGTGTCGGATCATTGCATGGTAATGTGTGTGCAGATATCTGGAAAGTAAGCGACTCGTTTTTCCTCGATTCTTTTTCGTCTCTGACCCGGCACTGCTTGAGATTCTCGGTCAAGCCAGCGATTGCCACACCATTCAGGCAAGCTGCTCTTGCAGCCGATATCAGCAGTATAATAGTAGTGCTTTTGTGGCTAGCTGATGCAGTTAGACATCGGTAAAATATTGCATTTTGTGTGGTCTATCATCAGCCTTAGATTGGGCTCCGTATTCCGCAAGCTAACTACCGGTTATGAAGATGAGTGCCTCATTAAAATAGCTGCAGAACTGCGTTGATTTTTTTGAATAAATATATTTTAGGCCTTTTTGGCGCCCTCGTTAGAAGGGAATCCACTCACTCAGCAACACGAAATTTTGTCACAAACAAAAAACTAGAAACCTTGTGGTAGCCACAGTGAAGATTTCGTGATCTTAGCCTGCACTCTTTTGCTAGGGCTGCAGAGTGTGACGCACGTACAGATGGACGGACAGACAGACAGACGAACGGACGGACGGACCAACGGACGCATCGACGATAGTTAAGACGTGTGAAGCATCGCATGCTGTCGCGCGTAAAATGCTTGGCTAACAGTTAAAATTACGTTAATTAATATTTGGTTAAACAATTCGGTTAAAAACTGAGCATAACGATCGAGCTGTTGGCGTTTGATTGACAGCCTCATCTGCTGAGTATTGCTGAGAACATCAACGAAGCTGAGTTTAACGCGAAGGAATACGAACGTATCGACGCCGTCATCTCAAAGGAGGGCGAAAGAATCGAGGTCATTGTCATCTCTGACCTTTGACCCCTGACATATCGAATTTCTGATTATCGTACGTCGTATTACAATGCCGGCTAAATCTGGACAATCAGTTTTTTTTTGTTTATTGTCGTAAAAAATAAAAAAAATGAAATGGCGTTATTGGATCACTCCAGTTTTGAAGTAAAAAAACATAAAGTGGTTATGTGCTTTAAAGCTTGTATGCAGAGAAAAGTAAATATTAAATAACGTTATTTTAAAACATTCTGTCTGTATTAAGAGTAGTAGCTTTAAGTACAACTTATTTTTAATTAAAGGTGCTACATTTTAGTCTATTTTTAAAAAGGTTACGAAAGTTTAAAGCAGTTAGGTTTTTATTGCAAAGAACAATATGGCTGCTTAAAATTTTCATTTTGTGCCTGGGCTGTCTCAAAATCAGGGTTTTCAGCCCAAATGTTTTTTTTATATTTTTTAACGACAATTTTTCGACAAGAAGATTTTTCAATATTTTTCAACAAGGAAAAGTTCAGGGGGATTGCTTTTTTCCTGATCCCTTGCCACGACGCCTAGTTTACTGTCGGCGCTTAAGGCACTGGCGACTAAACGGCGGACGGCCGCATGCATGTCAGCATTAGGCCGCGACATTTGTGCCTGTTGAAGTAATCTGGCGGTCGTGCAGTGATCGTTGGCTTCCAATGTGACTCTGTGATGCAGCTGGAGGTGCCAGTGCGCTGTGCCGGCAATGTCGAGGTCTGGCTCGGTGAGTTGTTGACGCAACAGGTAAAAGCTCTGCACGCAATCATTCGCTCCGCGTCCATGATCATCAACGACCAGGAGTTCGAGCTGCTTACCTTCATCAACGAGTCCATCGCGCAGGTGTTAAGGCCTGTTTGCACTATACGGCTGCGCGTTGCATTGCGTTGCGAGTGATAGTGACAGATCGCGTTAATGCTCGTTTACACGCTTTCTATCGCGTCAACGCCATAACTATCTTTCACTGTCGCTCGCAGCGTAACGCAACGAGCAGCAGTAGTGGAAATGCTACTTTACACATAACGTCCGTCAGTTTGCTTCACACGTGCACGTTATTTATTCGACTCTCTCAAATATTTCAGTTTCCTTTACACCGGGCGTAAACGCTACACAACTAGAAAGTGCATTTTTAGTCCGCCCGGAAACGATAGTTTTCGGGAGGGCTTATGCTTTGCTGGAATTTAATTTTATTTTCTTTTTCCCCTCCCGTAATCTCCGAGCTACGTGGGCCGATCGCCGCGAAATTTTGCATGATACTTGGAAGTATGTTCGATTTTATAATCTCTGTCCAAAATTTTTGGGGAGTCTCCCCCAAAAATTTTTAGGAGCCAAAAACATGCAAAATTTGGCCCGATTTCAGTCGACTTCAAAGTTCGGCGGCGAATATCTTCGTAAGGGATGAAGATATTCGAACTCGGTGAGTTACTTGATCGACAGCGATTCCTCCCGCGTTAGGTGAAATAAATCTGGTGAAGTTTGGTCCAGTAGCCTTGGAGATCTCGATGTCGAATTGTACCCACTCAAAGTGCATTTATAGGAAGACCATATTTCGGCCCCTAGGGTGTGCTACGCCCCCAAATTTTTACACGCGCTAGAGAATGACCAACTCTTACTAGCGCACCCCCCACCGGGGATGAACCCCCTTACAATTTTTTTAAAATGGGGTAAAAATTGGCCTTAATTGTAGCGAATTGATAACGTGCGTACAAATTTTGGGGTGCACCGGTCCCTTAAAATTTGGGATAGCGAAAAATGTCCAAAATTTGGCGCGATTTAGGACAACTTTTAACTTTGAGCGCGAATATCTCTGGAACGGATGGAGTTATCGACAGGTGGTAAATGGCGTTATCAACTACCGTCTTTTTCGCGTTGAACAAAAGAAATTTGGTGAACTTTAGTCCACTAACGACAACGGTTAGTTCGCTAATGTCTACCTACCTTAATCGACTATTTCGGAAGACCATATTTCGGCCCTTAGGGGGTGCTGCGCCCCAAATTTTTACACGCGCCATAGAATGACCAAGTCTTGCTATCGCACCTTCCACCGGGGACGGGGGCTTTCCTTACAATTTTTTCAAAAGGGGGGGGGGTCAAAAATTGGCCTTAATTGTAGCAAATTAGCCACTATAACTTTTAAGCCAAAAGGAGTAGCCTAATGAAATTTTACCACGTGACGTAATGATAAGTGGGGCTGATAACGTGCGTACAAATTTTGGGGTGCACTGCCCTCTTAAAATTTGGGATAACGAAAAATGTCCAAAATTCGGCGTGATTTAGGACATCTTTCAACTTTGAGCGCGAATATTTCTGGAACGGATGGAGATATCGACAAGCGGTAAACGGCGTTATCAACTACCTTCTTCCCGCGTTGAACAAAAGAAATTTGGTGAACTTTGGTCCACTAGGGACAACGGTTAGTTGGCTAATGTTTACCTACCCTAGGTCGACACTGCGCGTTCTGCGTATTTTAATGCGTTGGAGTTTTGGCCACGTGACTTTGCTACAAGAGGAATGTGAGCCCCTTAAATTGTCCCCCAATCGGACTTAGGGCGCCGGGCGGACTCACGTTGGGCTTTGCCCCAAACTTCTTTTTCAGTGAAATATAGTAACTGCTGATTGATCGCTGATCGCTGCTGTTTTTTGTTTCCTTGTCATAATTTTAATTCTTACTAAACTCTCGTCGTTGACCAGTTTTTGAAGTTAGTTTTTCTTTGCGCATTAAACGTATTTGTCAGCGAATTTTTCCAACATGCTCTGCGTACAGGAATAAACGCGTTAACTTGTAGAAACGCAATAACACCTTTGCAAAGTATTTCTGCCCCCGCTGTTTTTCTGTTATACCCTAGCTCAGCGACGGCGTTAACTGTTTGGTGGTACTACGGTGTGGCGTGGCAGGTCGGCCTGCTGGCCCTGCAGTTCGTGTGGACTCGCGACTCGGAGGAGGCTCTGACCAACTGCCAGTACGACAAGAAGATCATGCAGGCGACCAACCAGCAGTTTCTCGACATTCTCAACATGCTCATTTCGCAGACGACTCGCGATCTCACCAAAATTGACACGATCCGCTTTGAAACGCTCATTACCATCCACGTCCACCAGCGAGACATTTTCGACGACCTGGTAGCCTACCTACCACTTACCAATATCTAACGCTAGATCCGCGTGTCATATGTGATGAATGATATAGGGGAAACGTCCGGGTATCGCAAAACGGGAAAGGGAAACGTCCAGGGGGAACATGTCCGGGCGAAAATGTCTTACACCCCTTTCGACATGGCCGTCTCTTGCACAGCAGGGTTCGCCATAGCCAAGGTCTACTATTTGTGGCATCGTGGCAGGGGAAGGGCAGAAGAGCCCTATTCCTAAATTTTGTGCTGTGAGACAACTGTCGGAAAGTTTTTTGGATGCTTCTTGTCTATAAAGTTTTGCCCAAAAGTGCAAAATTTGGGGCTAAAAATCTTCGTTCTGGAAAAATTTAGGGGCAGAATGAAAATTTTGAGCACTCATAATCTCTCCTGTCGAAAATTTTAAGGCTGCCTGTTGGAATATCATTACAACATTACAAATATCCGTCGGATATTTGTAATGTTTGACGGAAAATTGCAACTTCTTGCCGCTAACTTTTTAAACCCAGGGGATCTATGTAATCGTAAACAAGCGGAAAGATTCTTGCACTCACAGTAGCCTACAGACGAAAAACGTTTGCAGTTAATGGAATTATTGTCGTGTAGCACCGCACGCTGTACTGTGCGACACCAGGGCGTTATGGTTAACTATTATAACCTTCAATATTCAAGTCGTACACGAAGTACGCTGCCAAAACAAGTACGAGAAATTTGAGCTAATGCTCACGAGACGCGCGAAAGCCTATAGCAGTTCCGGTTCAGTAGTTTAGCTGAAAATTGGGGTGTTCACGCTAAGTTAATATACAAATACCAAATTGTCTGTCTGGATTGCATAACGATAGTTCTGTGGCGTCACCTTGTGAATGATATAGACTTGTGTCGCAGCCCGAAATCGCCAAAAAAATCCGTAAAACCTCCTATTTTAGCGTTCAAGGTCATTCAAGGTCGTTGAATTTGGCGCCAATCGAGAGCCAGTGGACGACTTCTTATTAATGATTAATAGTAACCTAGGCTCTATTTCGCTATTGAGATACAGCGACTTATTGGCCAAAAAATCGCAAATTTTGCTCACCCCCTCTCATTTAGCGCCCTCGTTCGGGATTACCCCTTTCGAATTTATGGAAAACTTTTACGGTTTCTAAAACTAGAGTCGTCCGGGCAGCCGACGGTGAAAATTTGGTAATCCTAGCTTGCACCGCTTTTGACTGATCCACCCGTGTGACAGACGAACAGACGGACGGACGGACAGAATTGCGATGACTAAGACGCACTGAAAGCACGGAAAAATTGTATTGTTATCGGCGGTCAGAAGGTTGCCGACTGCGGCGCCGATTGCTTGTTTTAGTCGTATGCGTAAAAGCGTGTGCACGAAGCGACAGAAATCTGAACTGAACTGAACTGAAATCAGTTGCGTTGCACTGATTCAACTGGCCATGCATTTCATTTTATTTCAGTTTGTTTCGCGAAGTGTTCAGGCGAACTCAGTTTAGTTCGTTCGCTCCGTAGTTTGTACGCGCCTTAAGAGTTAGCACACGTTGATAAACTTGATATTCGAGTTGAAGCTATAGATAGTCCTACACGAATGTTCGTGGTGGCGCGTTTGAGTCCAAAGGCCCGATTCACAGACAATGTCATAACATTTATTTTAAGATTCCTCTTAAGACCGTCATAAGTCTGAAGTTAAGATATCCCAAGATCATCCCACGACATGTTAAGTAAATGCACAGAATTTGTCCTACACGAACAACAGATCTCTTACAGAATTGCAAGATTTAGTCTTTAGAGATGTCGTAAGAATGTTAAGATACGTCGTGAGTGTCGTAAATGCTCGGTGAATTAGTTGTCGTAAGACTACTACTGTAAGTGTGAAAATTGTCTTAAGTTTATCTTAAGATTTTCTGTAAATCGGGCGCCAGGTTCGCATGAAGATCAAAAGCCCGAAAGACTTCGAATGGCTGAAACAGGCGCGCTTCTACTTCCGTGAAGATGATGACAAGTGTGTTGTAGCTATCTGCGACGTGGACTCCATCTATCAAAACGAGTTCCTTGGCTGCACTGATCGCCTTGTCATCACCCCACTCACCGACAGGTAACATCTCAACTTAACTCAACTCACCTGTACTCAATCTTTCAGACAACGTCTTACCTGTATTGTATTGTCGCTGGGCAACTTTATTATTATGCGTTTGCACGACCGTTTAACTAGGATCAAAGTAATTAGTCAAAATGCGCAATCACTAACTTTTTGTTTATGTTGCAGTAAACTAGGTTTAAAACGGTATAGCTCTTTGTGAGAAGCCCGTCTCAGAGCTACGGAGCGTCACCTGCCGTATGGAATCACACGGTTAGTTGCAACCGGACACAGGTGAACGCCCCCCCCCCTATTAACCTCAGCCAGACAGACCGGTACTCCATTTGCCTACCCCGGAAAGATGGAAGGCTGAGTTGACCTTGGTGCCCGTTATATACGTAAATGGTTTACTTGTCCTCATTGACCCGCAGGAACTTGATCTCGACCCGACTGGAAGTTAAATCTACACTCACTACTTCTCGAATATCCCAGCGTTACGCTACTAACTAAGGCACCAAACGATTGTTGTGCGTTGCCGCTACAGGTGCTACATAACGCTGAGTCAAGCGTTGGGCATGTCACTGGGCGGAGCTCCAGCAGGACCGGCTGGCACTGGTAAAACGGAGACCACCAAGGACATGGGCAAGGCACTGGGCAAGTACGTGGTCGTCTTCAACTGCTCCGACCAGATGGACTTCCGTGGCCTCGGCCGCATCTTCAAGGGCCTGGCGCAGTCTGGATCGTGGGGCTGCTTTGACGAGTTCAACCGGATTGAGTTGCCCGTTCTATCGGTGGCCGCACAGCAGATATACATTGTACTCATGGCGAAGAAAGAACGCAAGAAAGAGTTCATCTTCTCTGACGGTGACGTCGTGCCGCTCAACCCCGAGTTTGGGCTCTTCTTGACGATGGTGAGTGAGCACTGTCCAAGTTCGTGGCTTTCGTGTGTTGTCTGCATGGGGAGAGGCCTACACGAAATGGTCTAACGTGATGAACAATTTAGTTTCTTTATACCCAAGTGAGTCGTGTCAGAAAGGGTGGGGGCAATTTTTTCTAACTTTTTGCTTTCCGTAATTTGTCTAAAAATCTTCTCGTAGAAAATTTTCGTCAAAAGATGCAAAATTTGGGGCTGAAAACACCATTTGGGGAAAATTTATGAGCAAAATTGAACTTTCAGAATCCTGTCGAAAATATGCAGCATCTGTCAAAAAAATGCGCCTTTCCGTCTTGCCAGCTTTTTTAATCCACAACGCTGCGGCTTATCCGCGGTCGCACTCGTACTGTCTATCTCTAACATTTCGCCTGCAGTGGTATAACGGGTTGATAATAATTCTAGCGTGCATTCATACGTGTGTCTGGAGTGCGTATGTTCATAGTGTTCATTAAACAGTCGCTTATCTCAATTCCGACCGACCGTGGTTTAGCGCAGACTAAAACTATCTTTTATTATCTTTTATTATATGTCTCTGTAGAACCCCGGCTACGCAGGACGTCAGGAGCTGCCTGAGAATCTCAAGGTGCAGTTTCGGTCAGTCGCCATGATGGTGCCTGATCGACAGATCATTATGCGCGTCAAGCTGGCCAGCAACGGCTTTCTCGAGAACGTTATTCTGGCGCAGAAGTTTTACGTCCTCTACAAACTGTGTGAGGAACAGCTGTCGAAACAGGTCGGCACTGACGGTCTGTTATATGCTTTTGCTTTTGACAGCTTCTTGTTCACTTTGGTCGGACAGAAAATTTTTTTTTTTATAATACCGTTAATGATCACCTCATGTTGTAATTATTTACTAATTTATTGCCAAGCGGTTCGTCCCAAAAGGGTATTTTCGTCGTAACCTTTTTTACTGCTGCAGCAAATTTTTATAGGCCACATTTCCTTCATTTCCTCTGAATAACTGCGTCGTAGGATTATACCAAGATCAGTAGTCTGTAATTAATCAGACGAGCCATTCGCTCACTATCAGATGTCGTACGCACAACAATTTTGTGGCGTGTATTTTTATGGCTCACATTATAGTTTTTCGCTTCTATTGGTGTTGTCGTGCCCAGACTGCTGAAAGCTTACACCCCATTTATACGATCAAGCAATCATCAAGCAAATGTCGAGCAAACATCAAGCAATTAAAACACATGCCATGCACGTGTATTTTGAATGCATTTGCTGGATGTTTGCTCGATGTTTGTTTGATCTTGTAAACAGGGTATTACTGAGCGCATGTTGCTGCACTGCACGACAACGCCATCATCAGTTTATTACGACTTAACTTATCATAGAGTAGTTTTAATTAGCTTAACCCTTTGAACCCTGGTGCCCTGTATTTTCCCGACCATAACCCTGGGCTCCCGGGGACTTTTTCTACATATTTTGTAAGGTCAATATAAATAGCAGAATCATCCTAGTTGTGCACACCTGTATTACTTTTATAAGATTTATAAAGTAACTGAACATTTTGACACTTAACTTATGTAATTTAGGCATATATTGACATTTAGGGCCTACTCAACGCAGACGGCAACATTTTGCAACAACGCGAAAATAAAGAGTGTATCCAAAGTCCAAACTGTCCAAATGGTCTACATTA
>Ga0056128_1006561_pt1 | contig 14683 bp, 10 predicted proteins | sample WorMetLIZISLAND2_FD_71113 | JGI IMG/M metagenome (GOLD analysis project Ga0056128, IMG submission 71113) | Marine gutless worms symbiont microbial communities from Max Planck institute for Marine Microbiology, Germany - Olavius geniculatus... ...
CCCTTCTTAAATACCGGAGTAACTACTGCAGTACGCCAAATCATAGGTACAGAACCAGACTGAACTGAAATATTGAAGATAACTGACAAAGGGAAAGCTATGTTGGGGCCAACAGACTTATTGTAGATATCTGAGTAAGTAAGTAACAAGGTAAGGTTAATAAAATAGTTTACTGCATAATTATTTTATGACAGCAAATACGTTAAGGACTTAATTTATAATTTTGCCTCCGAGTATCCAGAACTCTTCCTAAGTCATCAGCTCAGTTGTGAGTCATATTTTCAGAACTTTTTGTAAGCTTTTCTTACTGTCACTTTTTTCTTAAGTCTGATCTTTTGGTGGATTCTGAAGCATTTTCTATAATATCAGATATCAGCTATCAGCTGATATCAGCTGTAATGAGTTCTTTGTGTTTGCCAGCTGTGAGCGTCATTCCTGGCGGTGATTTGAGACTTTTGATCGTTGTTGTATGCTATTATAGAGAAGTTGTTACCATCCTCAGTATTATTGAATGTCGACCATTAGGTTCTGTGGCATCTGGATGCTTTTCGGCGGAACTTTCGGCTGCTGAGTGGTCACGCCTGCATGGGTCGATCTTGTGTATTCTGCGCTCTCAAAGTCAGTTCTTGCTCATTTATTTGTTTTATCACACGTTAGCTTGTGTATCAAAAGCTGTATAGCTTTATTGCTGGTGGCTTGGTAGCGTATACCGATTAGTAAGTTTCACTTACGATCACAAGGTCACGAGTTCAACTGCCAGTCGCGTTGCTATCAAGTGGTTAAGTACTTGGATGATTAATTGTCAGCGTCTGCAGACAGGTAAACCGTCTCAGTATCATAACCAGCCACTATGAATTATGATCAACTCAGCCTTCTGTCTCTCCACGGTGGATGAATCAAGTATCGGTCTGCTTGGCTGTGGCTAAGTGGGGCATGTTTACCTGACTCTGGTGGCAAGCAACACTGTGTGATCCCATATGGCAGGTGACACTTCGTAGCTCGTGAGATGTGTTTTCCTATATATCTTTTTAACCTTTGACCTTTAGTTTTTGGCTTGGTAGTGTAGCGGCTGGGAAGGTAACCATAGGTCTGGCGTCGCACTGGCTATGCGTCTTGGCCACAGATACGAAGATGAGCACCCTATCTATGCACTTTTCAATGATCATCAATTAGGTCACAGGTACGATGACTGTGTATAGTGTGGCCATCAAGTAGTGGTCGACTCACCTGTTGTGGTCACGTGGTTTGTCTACAGGTGATGTTTACTCAGTTGCAGTACAGCAGTTCGTCGGTGTTGAGGGCTTCTAACCTTAGGCAAGCGCTCGCACACTCGTTCGCCGATCAACAGAGATACCAACTGGGAGGAATGGACGACGCCGCAGAGTGCTTTGTATGCAGTTCATTTACTTATTTATTGTTCTATTTGCTTGATGTGCATTTTACTAGCATCATTGGTTCTATAGCCTTCTTATGTGCAGAACTACTAGATTTAAGCAAGATATGTGGGTCAAGTGTTGACGTGAAATGCGGACATCCGCCTAGCTATTCACTCACAGCACCTAGGGAAAAGTCTACTTTTATATTAGGTCAAAATCGTGTTTGCATAAGAGTGGGATACAATAAGTTAGTTTTGGAAGGGTAACCGGACACTTCAAACTCAAGACAGTTCGGACCTAAGACACTTACCTAACTTAAAGTCTGAACTGTCTTAGGTCCAAAGTGTTTTAAGACACTTCAGATCTAGGTCCAAATGTCTGGACACTTCGGACCTAAAAACCGTCATTTAGGGAAAAATTATGGGGGAAAATTGAAATTATCTGCACCCATGATTTTGACATCACTGAGCGGCAGAACTGTTATTTCAAACGTTTACTGTAGGCCTAATTAGTTGGACAATTGGACAACTGGATAAACTGTCAGTCGCAGTTACAGAAATGGGTATAATATGTGCTTTATATATGCTACTTTTATTTGGTCAATAATGACAATGTTGAATTAAATGGATTGACCATTTGTTGCGACTCGATGTATGTTCTCATATCTTAATATCGTAAGCCTATTTGAATCAGTTTCATGCTGCTATAGGTCTACAAAATGTGATTGACTTTGCAAACAAGTCATCATTTTCTCACACAACAAGACGTAACCCTGTGCAAGTAACTAAGCAGTTAACTTTAATTTTTAGTCAAAAAACCCATTAGACCACTATAAATGTCTGAGACACTTGGGTCCGAAGTGTCCGGTAAGCTTCGGGAGAGCAGAATTGTCGCACCTGGAAAAGCAGCTCCATTATGTTTCCGGCAACTTTTGTCCTTGCTGTGTGTAATGAAGACTGAATAGCTGTTTGGATTGTTCTGCAGGAGAATATTTTATCGCGGCTTCACAAGCACTTGGCTCACGGCGTCGACGAAGGTTCTTGTCAGGAGTTACATTGCATTCCGCATCAGAAGTTTGCCATGACCGTCGTTGAACAGGTAGTCACGTGACTCACGTCAATTTATGTAATAGTAACGATAGCAGCCTGATGCTTTGATAGGCCTACCTGTTTGCATCTCAGCTATATACGTAGATTCCTCAGAAAATGCCAACCTAGATTTCAGTGGCGTAGCCAAGGGGGGAGGGGCCAGGGGGCCCAGGCCCCCAATCCTTCAGACAAAACATAAGCATACGTATAAGCTCCAAAAAATTTGCCAATTTGGTCAGTTTATTTTCGGGAAAATAGTTAAAATTGTTGCCACTCGATGTCATCTTTTAAAGCTGAAATGCACCAAATTCGATTTCGGCTGGGGCTCCGCCGCAGACCCTGCTGGGGGAGCTCACAGCGCTTCCCCAGACCCCCTAGCTGGATTTTAGGGGGTCCTACTTCTAAGGGAAAGAAAGGGAGAGGGAAAAGCGAGGCATGGTAAGGGAGTGGAGGGGTAAAGGGGGCAGGAAAGAAAAAGATAAATTGGAAAAAGGCGGAAAGGGAAAGGGAGACGAGGTCCCCTTCCCCCAATTGAAATTTTTGGCTACGCCACTGCTAATTTTGATGAATGTTTTTGGCTAACCATGCAGGAGGTCAAAATTATAAAGATGGTTATGATTTGCATTTTATGCCAAAAATTTTACGTGCAGGTTCTCCTCAAATTTGGGTACCATTTCAAAACACGTTATTATTTTTTGCACATTATACACTGATTTCCCTGGTGGGAGCACCGATGCTGTGGTGCTTGACATAAGCTTCACTCAAATTACTTGTTTGCTTGGCTGCTGTATTCTACACTATAGACTGATCGATTGTATACGCGTGTGTGTGACTGTAGTCGGTCTGTGAATGTGGCGCTGTGGCTGAACCGTTTCCGTTCACTGAATTCGTTCGCTACGTCTCGACCACTGCCTTGGCGTTAGTATCTTGTTGTCACTGTTGTTACGCCACCCGCAACGATAGTTCGGGAATACAGCAGTTCTTTTTCTTTTATGTTCATCACAAGATCTTCGAGGTCTGTGGGCCGATCTCCACGAAATTTTGTCACATGTTCGGAAGCATGTTCAGTTTATAAATGCTTGTCCAAAAATTTGGGGTCTGCCCCCAAAAATTTTTTTGGGGGGTGAGGGGCATGCTAAATTTGGCCCGATTTTGGACCTCTTCACACTTTGAGTGCGAATATCTCCGGAACAGATAGAGATATCAAAAATCTGAAAACCAGATGCAAGACACCGTTTTCTCCCGCGTTCAACGAAAAAAGTTAAGTGAACTTTGGTCCACTAACCACGGCGATTTAAAGGTGCAATTGTGGCCAGAAAATTGACTTTTTTGGAATACCATATTTCGGCCCATAGGGGATGTTGTGCCCGAAAATTTTCACACGTGTTATAGAATGTCCAAGTCTTGCTAGCTAACACCCCACCGGAGACAAGGGTCCCCTTTACAATTCTTTGCAAACGGGGTGTTAAAATTGGCTTAAAATGTAGCATATGAGCCACCATAACTTTGGAGCTAAGGGGAATAGCCCCACGAAACTTTGCGACGTGATGTGCTGCTAGATGGGGGTGTTCACCCATGTACAACTTTTGGGGGCACCGCCCCTTTAAAATTTGGGAGGGCAAAAAAACGTCCAAAATTTGGCGTAATTTAGAACAATTTTCAAATTTGAGCGCCAATATCTCTAGAACGGATAGAGTTATCGACAAGTGGTAAATGGCGTTATAAACTACTGTCCCTTCTGCATTGAACATAAAAAATTGATAAACTTTGGTCCACCAACCACGAAGTTGTGTTTACTCAATTTGACCTACCCAACATCGACAGTTCGTGCGTTTTCGGACAACTTTAGACTTTGATCGCATCTCAAGAATGGATAGAGATATCGATAAACAGAAAACGGCGTTTACAACTACGATCGATTCCACGTCGAACGCAGAAACATTGGTGAACTTGGGTTCACAAGCAACAAAGTTCTGTTGTTTCATTTCAAACCACCCAAGTTTAACATTGCGCTTGCTATACATGTATATGATAATGCAGTTTCGGACCACCTGACTTTGCTGCGAACAAAATTTTGACCTCTTAACTGTCCCCAATCGGACTTACGGTGCTGGGCGGCCTCACGTTAGGCTCTGCCCTATATTTCTAGTCGATGATGTATGCCTAGCTATTGGTGGTATTTTTACTGTCCATGGTAGTAACGACAGCATTGTTTTCAGCGTCATCGCTAGGTTTTATTGTTTTTCTGTTTCTCTGTTACCATAATAACGCGTGCCTCAACTCGACAACCTTAAACGCTATACCGAATTTCAATGTCAGACACTCAAAAGTCAAGTTCGCCGTCACTCAGTTTTTTGTGTGCGTCATACTGTGACTACCTTTTTTACAGTTTAGCTTGACAGTCTAGGTTATAATAATAATCGCGTATGAATTATGCATGTGTGATGTAACCTTTGTTTTTAACTGTTGCTTGACTATCTGATTCTGTGCAAACTTTGTTTTAGGCTTATCTGTTTGTCCTTTATTTCGTTAGAAAATAGCAGAATTTGCAATAGGCCTATACGTAATAAACTTGACCAAACCAAAAAAGAGTAAATGTCGCAGATATTAAACGGTGTCTTTTCATTCAAATTGGCTTTAAAACGTCGACTGTACAGAGAGTTTTGGTTGTTTATAAAGCTCACTAAGAATTTTTTAATGTTTTTTACACTGAGCCTATAGTTTGGTATATTAGACGGTGCATAAAGGACTAATGTTTATGAACTCATATGCATGTAGATCGCTACGGCATCTTGGTAGTAGAGTGTGCAGTTTCGGTCAGCTGCTGAGCAATGCCAGTAACGTCGGTGAACGGCGACTTTGTCCCGTGAGTTTCATTGCTGTATCTTTCTTTCTCTGTCTAATGACGATCTGTTATGCTGGTTCTATGGAGTCATCGATTCAGTGTATTTTTCGCACGCTTTGGTTAGGATTATATTTAGAATCTGGCGGTTTTGCTTGGTTATTCAGCATTTTGTTTATAATTTTTTTTGCATCAGTCTGAGTGTTCGTTTTCAGCTTGATCGAACATACTCCGAAACAATAGAAAGATTTTGATGAAATTTCGTGGACGGGTTGCACATTGACCCAACAAAAAACTGGTTCGAATTTGGTACCAGTTATAGTGTATTCTGGTCTCTGGACCACTATCCATGACTCTTTACCATTAGGAGATAGGACGTAAGCTGATATTTTACAGCATACTTCAGCAGGTTACAAACGAATTTTTATGATATTTTGCAAAGCGATGAAAATCACGTATTATTATTCAATTTTGGTAGCGATCCCATTTAAAATCTGGCTTTGAATTTGGATCCATGTCCGGGAATTGTTGTGAGTAATTTCTGATGTAGGCCTACGTTTTGTACAAAGCGCCGGTGTGTTAATGTATTGCAGAAGAGCTGTGGTGGTTCGGTGTGGATGAGACGTGCCCTGACAAACACTCCTGATGTAGTGGCCGTCGGTCTTGTCTGGGATTCCAACAGACCCACGTTTGATCACATCTTCACTGTCTTCACAGTCATCGAGACCGTCCTTCATCCGGCAGATGTATGCGTTCATTGAACATTTGTTGTTGTACTGAATGCAAATTGCAGTTTCGGAAATTATTTCGTTTTACTCATTTCGCTCATGTCTTCCTGATTATGGCTGCAGAATTTAATGAATAATTGTATAATTAATCATTAAAGGTGTTTAAGATTAAATTTTTGCTCTTAAATTTTTGCTGAACAAAAGTCGTTGGTTTTTGATTCCTACGTAAAACAAGAAATCTGAGCTAATGCTCATAGGACGTGTGAGAACCAATAGCAGTTTCTGTCCACAAGTTCTCTTAATCCATTTTGTCACAATTCACTCTTCTGCAGCCAAAAATTTTTAAAAATCACTAAAACCCGTATTTTTGGTGTTAGGTCATTCAAGGTTATTGATGTTAATACAACCAAAGAGCACGTCACCAGTGCTTATTTGATAAGCAACATATCTGTGCCTATCTGCAATCTGTGGCTATCTGCAACCATTTTCATCCTAGACAAGCCAGTATCGGAAAATAACCACTTTTTGTCGGGTACCCCTATTTGACACCCTCTGATGACCTTGAAATATAGAAATATAGAAAGCGAGTTCCTCTTTCTCTCTTTCGTTTGAGAAGACCCCGTGAACCCAGCGGCATGAAATTTTGTTTTGAAATACGAGATACTCTATGCTATCATAGGTGAAAACCCGAAGTCTTTACGCTGTGTATCAAAAAACATCCCTGACATTTTTGACTGTAACTTGAAAACCAATTATCACATTTTGGTAATTTTTGGTACAGATATTCCTGACACAACTTGCCATCAAATGATCATTTAGTTTCCCACTTCACTCAATGTATGCTTCTGCACTACCTATTAAAATCTGATAATTGGTTTTCAAGTTACATTCAAAAATGTTGGGGATGTTTTTTTGATACACAATGTATCTCATCAGGTCTTGGATTGGTATCGGGTTGTGACAGATGGACAGAATTACCATAGCTAATACGCGCTATCATAACTAAGCAGCAAAGTAAACAAGCTTAACAGTAGATTATTTGAAGATAATTAGCCTTTTTATAAGCGATGTCTACTTACTTAGTAAGGCTTAATTTTTCATAATTTGTTATGACTTGTTACGTTCTGTATCCGTTTTTGGAACCCATTGTTGTTATAACTGTGTTTTTAGTTGCCGAATCCGACTGATATCAGTATTTGTCAGTGATCTATAGGCGTTTATGTATTATGTTTATGTTTATGGTATTTTGTAATTCATACTTTGTGAGCCGATAATAAAATGTTTTTATACAATAAAGGAAAGTGAACGTGTTTGTTATCTTTTATTTTCAGATGTTTTATTCGCTTGTGGATGCTGAATGGGCTTCGTCTACCAAGTTTGATCTCGTTGGTTTAGTCTGCTACTACGGACATCATTACTCCACGTTCTTCTTCCATTCCAAGATGAAAATCTGGATTCTTTTTGACGACTCTCACGTCAAAAAGGTGCAAGTTTTGCAGATGTCGTTATTTATTTTTATCTAAAAATTGTTAACCAGTGCCAGATATTTTAACAGTTTTTTTCGTATTAACTAGAAGTAGTCAGAGATCTCAAACCTCCGCCAAGAACGGTGCTGCCACAGATTGCCTCACTTTGCAAGGAGTGGAATTTGCAAGGAAACCGTCTTGCAATAGGCCTAAAGATTACATTTTTCCACACTGTTACTATAAGTAACTTGAAAATAAATGTGCAGACATCTGACATCATCAGCTAATTTAGAACGTTCAGATCATCTTGTGGTCTGAATGTAAACCTACAGTTAATTTTGGCAGGCGGCAGGCCAAATTAGTGTTCGAAAATTACCGGTAAGATTGGGAATGTTACCGTTACCGTAAATTACCGGTAATTTACCTTGCAAAGTCCAGTGGTAATTTACCACTAAATTTCCGGTAAATTACCCATATTTTACCTTTAACAGAAGTGCATCCCACTGAAAAAGTCTCAGAATAGCTGTTAACGTACGTAAGTAGACGACTTTGGCGCTTTAGTTTCAAAATCAAATTGATTGGACTATTATGGCACTTAATGTGTGTAAAATAAAATAAAAGTAAAAAAAGTAAAATAATTTACTGGTAATTTTGCAATTTTACTTTACCGTAAGTTACCGGTAATGTTACGGAAGCTTTAAACCCTAGGCCAAATACTGTCGTTGACGGAACTGTGATAGACAGAACATAGATGGCCTATAGGCCACGGACATATGCATTCCTTGCAAAGTCCATTCCTTGCAAATTCAACGGATGCGAATTTTGGGGCCTTTCCTTGAATTTGTTTTCTTGCAATTTTCTCCTGCTTTCCTTGCAAATTTTATTCCTTGCAAATTCAGCACCCCCGTTGCCACCTGACGAAAAAAGGACTTAATAATGCAGCTGCTAATGGTGAAGAATTTTGGATAATAAACCCGAATTGAGAGAAAGATCTGGATACTCACCAAAATCTAATCACTTAAGTCAGAGGACAATCATTTTCGCAAAATTTAGATGGCAGCACCTGCGTATTTTTGGACGTTAGGGCGCTCTAGTAATAATTGTATTATTATTTTTAAGCCCTCTGTACTCTGTTCCCGAGGGAGCCTTAAAATTGACTAAAGTAATACAAAGGTGGGTACGATCTTCAGACCGTACAGTCAGCGGCCGGCAAAACAGCATTGAAGCGCTGCACCAAAACAGAAATCCTCTGAAATAGATAGCACAAGACGATTGTCTCGACTGATGATAGATTAGCCTATTATTATTATTAGTCATGATTTTTCAGTAACCTATCGGACAAGCAAACAGACAGACAGAGCGTAAAACGTAGTCTTTTTTCGTGGTAGGTTGTTCTCACTGCTGAGTTTGTTTGCTGTGGTTTGTCTAGCTCGGGTCAGACTGGCGCAGCGTCGCTGATCTGTGCATGATTGGACATTATCAACCGCTGCTGCTGCTCTACGCAAACCCAAATGTCGAACCAATAGACGTGACTTTGGCTCCAGACCGAAACGTTTTCATACCGGAACAGCTGCCAGATATCCCTCAAGGTCTGAAACTGAAACAATGTGTTTAAACAATAAACAATCCACAACACATTTTACAACAATCATTTACTCCTTCCCTTTATTAGCTTAGAATTATTATTTGAGAAACACAACACATCAGAAGAAATTCATGACAGCATGTCCCGTATTTTACTCATTGCTGTTAATTTTTATTACACATATATTGTTGCATGACAGTTATTCGCTAGGCTGTATATTCTTTGTACATGTTGTATTCTTTCATGCAGGATTCAATATAGTACATTTACGTTGTCTCAAGCGTCTACTCCCGGGTAGGTAAGTCGAGTACCAATGTGCTTAGCTGGGTTGAAGCAGGTCGTGTTGGGTGACAGGTAATGCTGTGTGATTTCATATGGCAGGTGATGCTCTGTTGCTCGGAGATTGGTTTCCATGCAGAACTGTAGGCTACACACCTTTCGCCTTAAGAGAGTATACTGTTGATATAATTTACATTAAGATCAGAAACTGTGGCGTGTTGGGGGCACCTTACTTACTTACTTAGCTTGCATGTAGGCATATCGTGCATATGTTTTTGACAGACTGTTTGGGAGACAGTCAGTCATGCAGACATCAAGGACACCACCACATAGCTGTTCGAGACAATCATCGTATGCACCAGTTGACATCTTCTACTACCACCACCGCGGTTCCTTCTCAGACTTCCACGTCAGAGAAGACTTCTTCCGGCAGCTCAGACCCGGTAGTCGTGTCGCGCGATGAGCCCGCGATGACGTCACAGATGATGACGTCGGAAATGACGTCACAGCCGGTTGGTCGTCAGCCTAGCTACCTGAACGCCGTCAGTCGAGCCGACGAGCTCTGCTACCGAGACATCGTTCCACGCTGCCGTCGGTCTGCCGGCTGCCGGGATGTTGGTCGGCTCGAAAGAGGGTCGTCGTCGCTGCTGGGAATGTACGCGATATCGGAGACCGAAGAGTGCCAACAGCAGCAGCAACAGCAGCAGCAAGCGTCGAGTTCAGTGATGGCCCCTCAGCGCCGCTCGGTCGACTCCAGTCCGGTTGCAATGACGACGAAACAGACTGCTGATACTAACAAGGTACAGTGTACGTAACAACGTGATCTTTCTGCAGTCAGGTCAGGTCACTGCGTAGTCGTGAGGCCGTAGCGTCGCTCTTCCACCGTGACCGCGCTTAATAGCCAGCTTTCATTGATCAGCAGGTGGGCGGTTGTTGTCTCGTCGGAGCTGGTCTATCCACCTGCCACGAGGACGACCGGGACGACGTTTCCATGTAGGGTCAGGGAGGCGTCCCTGAGACAATCTGACGCACTGTAGAGTGCCTTGTGGGCTGGAACTTCGTCGCCAAGCCTCGCTAGATGTCCGAAGATGGCTGAGCGACGGCAACAGATGGTGGTCGATAGAGAAGGGAGACTGGTGCGAGCGGCAATCTCTTCGTTCCGTACGAATTGATGCCATTTCTGCAGTGAGGGGCTGTTATGTATGAGACTTAGCCTGCTGCTCTGGCTTACCTCCCTTGCTTTCCGTTGTGCATTGTATTTGGACGAGATTGCTGTTGCAGCATTAGCAATTCTGCTTAGGCCTATTCTTACACGTTTTTCGGATAGCGTGGTCTGTCCATCTGTCACATGTGTGCACCCTGCTAAAACCGTATGACGAATCTAGATGCTATTTAGCAAGTACACTTGTGGGATTTAGTGACACTTTGTCTTTTATGGGCGTCCCTGACCTCTCAGGGAAACTGGAGATTTTTGGGTTGAATCCCGAGTCAAAATATGAAGCTGCAAATTGCAGCCAATCCGTCAGTTTTATGCTGCTACCTGGCAAATGCACATGAGGAGTTAGTAATGCCGCCTTACCAAATCACTTTGGCTTTTGTTGTACATTGATGCCAGAAAATTTGTGGGGCCTCACATTTTTTACCAAACAAGGCCTAATTGGGTTTGAACGCGGCCGTATTTTCAGTAAACCTATATAGGTTGTGCTACAAAACTGTTGTAGCTGTAAAGACGTAAGACGTTTTTGTTTCATTTCAGGTGGAGACGAGGGCTGTTGGGCGCGGAACGTCTAGATCGAGCAACGCTGCTGACTTGTGGGAGTGGTGTAAGTGGACGGCCACGGACGATGGCGCTGCCGACATCGAGACTTACATCCGACGAGATGACGTCAGGCGGCTGCTTCAACTACGCAATCAGAAGATGTCGAAGCATTACCCTGCCGTCGCTGCTCAGGGTTCCTCAAGGCTGCAGCAGGGTTTGCCCGTCAGCCACTACATCTCGGAGGACCCTGTAGTTCTTCGGAAGGATTCGCCGTACGGCTGTAACCCTAGTTTGCTGAATGGTTCGCGTCCGGGATCAGTTGAATCCTACCCGGGTTATCCCACCGTGCGATGCTCCAGCGTTGACGCCTCGGACTCGGTGTCGGTCGGCTCGCATAAGGACTCCGGTTACCGGAGCGAGGACGACCGACAGAGCGGCAAAGATTCTGCGACGGGTAGCCCAACGTCGGACTTTGCTGCCGTCGGCGAAGGCGGAGGCACAAAATTCCCCGTCGCCTCCGCCGACGTTCCGTCCATCTGCTCGTCGTTCGAGAGTCTCTTCTCCGTCCAGTCGAGTTGCAGTCTACCGGTTGCTGTGGAAACGTCGTCGTCGTCACGTATTCGTACGATTCCAGAAGGTCTGCCACCGCTAGCAGTGCAAGATCACCCTTCTGCTTCGTCCTCCTCCAATGCAGCCAGGCTGCGCCAGCATGCAAAGAAGCTCTTCTCTCGGCCGGCCGGAGCAATTTGCAGACATCGGCAGCCGGTGAAACCTGACAATGCTGCCGCTGCTGCTGTGAATTCAAAGTGTCGGCCCGATTCTACTGCTTCTTGTCGCCACCGCGAAGTTGATTTCGTCAATCGGCCAGGTTCTAGCAGACAGTTTCCCGGTTCAGCCGGTGGTTACGTTCGGCATGCTGAGTCGGAGCCGGCAATCAATCGCCTCGCTGGTGCCGCCGAACTGCAGCCGAATTCATTGGAAGATCAGCGACGTCAAAAACCTGTGGCCAGTTTCATCTATTCTTCCGCTCAAAGATCGGTGCTTCCACCTACCGACCAGTCTTCGCGGCGTGATCAGTCAAAAAGCAATGCCCTCCAGCAGCGAGTCTTGGGACAAGGATATCTCAGGGATACTGGCGTTCTTCCGTCGCTATGGCAACCAACGACAGCAAGTCACGTGACACATTTAACGAATAAGTACCCGTGAAAATAACGCCTCCACATCAACATTTTCAGTTATCTTCACTTTTATTGTTTGTTACCACCAAACGGTGTCCAGATAAAAAATGTATCTAATCTTTATTAGCATCAGTAGATAGAAATATACAAAACTAAAGGTGTACTGTATTTTCTTAGAAAAGTAAAAGTGTGGTAGGTAATTTAAAAAGAAAATCAGATCCGGCGTTGTTCTGATTATTTTTGCCAAAATATTGCAGATACACTTTAAAATTGTCAATTTGATGTTAACAGATAAAAGGTTACTTTTGCAATAATATGTGTATATGTTCTCTCAAAACTTGCATGAACTGAATAAATAGAATTTTCTTCTTGCATGCAGTTTACTTTGTCATAGCGTATTTCGACATTACGTGCAACGTAAAACAAAGTGTTTATTCAAGTCATAGGCCTATATGTGACATACTTTGTTTTTTCGTTGGAAATAAAAAGTTACAGTACATGCACATAAAACTGAAATTACTTTGTTGCAAAGTTTTTCCCGAAAGTTAGAGGTAGCAGATAATTCAATGAAAATCAGATTCAGCATCGTTTTGGTAATCTCCATACCGAAAGGTGTCTTGGCATTTTGCATAAGTTACTAGGCCTATAGATGTCACATATTTAACTGTTTTTTTATTTGTACAGTATATCTGCTTATTCTTGTTCGGTAAGCTAAGACATGTCACCTAGACGAGGTCATTGTTGAAAGACTGAACTTGATTGATGAGGGTAGATTTCATTTGTACTTAGATTTAAGTGATTTATTTGTTAGCAGAGTTTTTAGATTTTAGTTTGCTAATGATTAAAGTAACACGAGCATTTTTGTTAAAATAACTTAGTCAATACACTGTACCTTAGTTTCTGATTTTTCCCACTAAAAAAGAAGCGAAGTGTTTTTACAAAACTCAGAAATCCACGAGTGGTCAACTTTTCATGTTTTTGTCTCAAGCAATCCAGTAAGCTGCTGTGCAATTTATCATGTGATTTTTGCTACCATTTGGTCGTTAGTCATTTGTAGAAGTAGCTGGTATTTTTGTAGTGCTGTTCTTGTCTCGCTCTGTTACTCATCTGTAACAATATGATGCGTACTTTTTTATTTTTTTACAAATTACTGGTTATTGCTCAAAAATCTTTGTAAGTCACAAGTACTGTAAATGCGACTTTCTTTAGTAGGCCCAATGCTTTGCAACAATCTCATTTTCTCCCCTATTTTATTTTCTCCCTTTCATGCAACGGTCACGTGACATCACAGTGGCATGTATGCTCATCGAGTTTCTTTGCCATTTAAGGCGTGCATTATGCTAGGTTTGGTACATTGAACATTCTGTGTACTGCATAATGTACTGTGTTTGCAGTATTTTAGACAGGACAGTTACTGTTCACTTCACTGTCCGTAGAAAGCCACCTGTGGTTATGGCTTATTTGTACAGGCGTATGCTTTTAAATGTGTGTATAATTTAAGTTCTTTTGATATGTTAATTTTTTATTATTGTACACTTTGTCCCGTAAAAAAGTGGTGCATCTAGCTCAATCGATATCTTTGTCAATTTTTAACTGATTTTCAAATTTTTTTCACTGGCGTGCTCTCTGAAAATTTTGCAACAAATCTGTTATTTAAAATTCCGTCACACTAAAAACGTGTCGCTACACTACCTTGTGAAACACGAATGCTATAAACCAGCATGTTTTGTGTGTGCTGAAGCAATCTTGTTCAGTAATAGACTACTATCAGAGACCTTGTGCGTGGCACACAGTAACTGCGGTAAGAGAATTCAGTTAAGTTTCATCGATTTGAACTGTAGAATCGACGATTATCACACTGGCCAATTTCACCAATTTCAGTGCGCTGTCTGTTACCAACAGCGACTATCTGAACATCATTCTTCTGCGAAAGAAGCGTTTTGGCTCCAACATTTTGCGCCATGCAGTTGCCATTTTCCAAACTGTTCAGTGTAGATAATGCAAACAGCATTCTGTCATTAAATCGAAAGAAAACAGCATTAATCATCAACATTTCTGAACAGCTATATCTTGGTTAACAGTTTGCTTCAGTCAGCGCTTTAGCAGGCGTCTCTTAAACAGCGATGTGCACGAGACCTTCTGAGCCGAGACCGAGACGAGACCCGAGACTCATGTTTCCGAGACCAAAACGAGACTAGACGTTGCAGCTTCCGAGACGCTGGCCGAGACCTTGAAGCTTCCGAGACTTTCGAGTCTCGGGAGTATCAACGTATCGCCGAGACGTTTTCCGTGACGTATGGTGAAACACAATGACACTGAAAAAAATTACACGGATTAATTAACTCGCACCATGGTTAAGGGTAAGAGCTTTCTATTTGTGAT
>Ga0056128_1006563_pt1 | contig 14679 bp, 16 predicted proteins | sample WorMetLIZISLAND2_FD_71113 | JGI IMG/M metagenome (GOLD analysis project Ga0056128, IMG submission 71113) | Marine gutless worms symbiont microbial communities from Max Planck institute for Marine Microbiology, Germany - Olavius geniculatus... ...
GCCTAATTTTATAGTATATACATATATATGCATTACATATTTTATTGTATTTTTGTATTTTATACTGGAGTTTGTAATTTTTTATATCGTTTTGTACGGTGCAATTAGATGCTATTTTTTGCAACTGATGCAATAAAACTTACATGTTTTGCTTACTTTCTTACTTACTACTACTAGTACTATTATTACAGTTGTTTTTGTTGTCGTTGTTGTTTAGGCTACAGTGAAGCTGGGAGAGATAGAGTCCCAGCTACAGCGTGCTGGTATGGGTAGTATGACTGCGGAGAGGTATTCTTATCTGGCCACGGCTGTGGTTGATGTTTCAACTCCTGCTATACACTCGGCACAGACGCTCATAGCAAAAGTTGGAGGAGCCAATGCACCTATAGCACAGGGTATCCAGTCCACGGTAACTACTACAAATACTACTACTACTACTACTACTACTAGGTGTACTACTGCTACACAGTGTCTCAAGAAACAAGCCACTTTTAATTTTTAAGCAGCTTCATGAAACATTGGCCAGTTTTAATAATTTTAGGCGTGCAACATCGCTAAGAAAGTTTGCTTACCTCATCTTAATACTGTGTCGCTATACTACCTTGTGAAATTTGGAAGTCGTAGTCTGGCTATCTACAACAATGAATTTCACTGGGTAGTGCGTGCGAAAGCTCAAAAATGATTAACTGAATAGGCGTTAGCGATAAATATGATTGGCACTTATTGGCTCTCAAAAAGTCACACGTGTCACATCACGTAGTCTTTTTACAGCGTGTGCTCAAAATGTCATTCTCGAGCACGAATGCAACCAGCGGTGGACGTTGACGCCACTCGCCAACAGCACGTTCAGTAACTACATAACGCAGAACGGCTCACTCTCTGATGATGTATCATTTCAGTTCGTTGATGTAAGATCGTAAAATGAGTACAATTAGTGTCAAATAAGCAACAGTGTTTTTAATGATTTTGTGGTCTCACAGTGATGTTCTGAGTCGGTCGGTTGTAGTTACTGCTGGCAGATGTTGTGGTAGTTGTAGTAGTTATTGCTGTTGTTGTAGTTGTCGACGCTGGAGGCTCGTCGTAACCGACTGCAGTTGATGTGCAATGGCAGATTCGACGTCAACAAATATTCAGAACAAGTCATTCATCTTTTCAATGACATCGACAAGGTTAGCCATGGGATACTACTACAGCACTACTACTACTACAAAATATTACTACTACTACTGCAACTACTACTATTATAAGGTGCTTCAGAACATGTCATTCTCCTCTTCAGCGATATCAACAAGGTTAATACCAATAGTAAGGGTGACCACTCACCTGGAAAATCTGGAGAAGTCAGGGAATTCTAAAGTAGTCAGGGATAAACTGTTAGAAAAAATAATGAAACTACAAGTATTAGGCATATTCACACTAAACAGTCCTTATTTACATTACTTCTGTTAGAAAAAATTCGCTGGCTATGCTCATGTGTCTTTCCGCCGCTGTTACAGCCACGATTCATTAAGTGATAAATGCAGAAACTGTGTAGGGCTACATGTCTTGCATTTGGCTCACCATGTATTTTTATTTAGCTGGCATTAGTATGCCATCATGCACACAATAGTTGTAGTAGTAATTGTAGTACTAGTAGTAATTGTTATTGTTGTAGTTGTCAAGCTGGTACTCAGCGGTTGGTGATGCAATGGTGAAACAGTACACTGACATGGGCGTCAATCTCACCACTGCACAAGACTACACTGACACTCACCAGACGCTACTCACAGACCTCAAGGTACACTACAGCTGGCTGGTAATACTAGCCGACCGCTAAGTACATGAAAGATTAAGTTCTTCTCGAGCCATGAGGCTCATAGTTCTGTGCTGATCTCCGTTTCTTCAGCCTTCGGCCAGACTCCAGCTTACACTGCGAAATGACTATGGATACGGGGCTAGTGCATCGTGTGGTGTGCCTGTTTACAATCATGTACGTTTTAGTTTTCACTGGTACTCATTGCGCCTACCCACAGAGGGATGGCCAGGCTGAGTTGATGTTATGGTACACCCCAGTGATACTATTGGTATTATTATTAGGCGAAATCGCTTCTTGGAGTGCAAACAATTCCGCCTGTTGCTACACATTTCTTCATGGCGTGGTCTGTCTGTCTGTCTATCTGTCTGTCTGTCTATCGTCTGTCAGATTGGTGCATCCAGCTTAAACCTTTCAACGGATTTAGCAGGTACATTTATGGGGTCCAGTGAGATCGGAGATTTGGGGTTGAACCCCTATCCAAAACATGCAATTGCAATTTCTGTTGCTGCTGCTACTACTACTACTACTACTGCTGCTGCTGCTGCTGCTGCTACTACTACCATTACTACATCGTGTTTGCAGGCCAAGACGGCAGAACTGAACGCAGTTAACGTGAAAGTTGAAGAACTGCTAAGATCGGGTGTCGAGAAGGACGTGTCAGCTGGTAAAGAAGTCAGCGAGAAGCTAAAGACTTTGCTGACACAGTTCGACAAACTGTCGGCAACTGTCGACAAGAGAATCAAGATGGCCGCCAACAACGTCAGCTTTCAGAAGCGCGTTCAGCAGGTCCGCTGCGACTGCTTTGCTTATTTATTTTTGTTTATTAGGCCGCCCATAAGCAGTACCGAAAGGCCTTATGTTTTCATTTTGTTTCTTCTACTTTATTTTTTTATTGTAATTTTCCATTCTTTCGAAAAACAAACAGCAAACAAAGAGCAAAATTGTGGACAGGACGGCCCTTATCTGGAAGGAATTGAGACTGAATGTTAGCGAGATCCCTGCTCCAAATATCTAGTTTGTTGTTTTGTTAATTGCATTTATTGTGTAGTGCTTTGTCGCTAGTGGTTTGTGTGGTATTTGGTCTGTAGACAAAGGGTATTTTTTGCAGGAAAAATTTTTCCCAGACTTATTCCCGTTGGACAGTTTTCCTCCCGGACGTTTTCCATAACCATGAATTTAATTTGCCAGATATAAAATGGAGCGGAATTTTTGATCATTTGTAGGAATTGCAGTAGTAATTTTTTTTTGTCATGGAATGTGTCACAAAGTCATGATTGGTTGTTTTCTCTCCCACTTTTTTCACCTTTTTGTGAAATGTCAGATTTTGTGGCGTATTCTAGCATTTTCTGTGTGTGCGCATGTGCCATTAGGGAACGTGCACGCCACATTTGAAGTCTAGCTTTTGTGTTGTTGTAGTTGCAGTAGTAGTTGTAGTAGTTGTTGTAGTGTATTAGTGGTTTGTTGTAGTTGTCGGTTGACATGGACTCGCTGGAGCTATATCTCCGCATGGATAAGCTGGACCCTGCTTTGGTGCCGGAGAACTCTGTAAAACACAAGGATGAGGCTTATCAGAAGATGAACACCGATTGGACGGACGTTGACAGCAAGGCTAAACAGCTGGTCAAAGACCTCACAGACGTGCGATAATTTCTATCAGTTGTAGTTGTAGTTGTTGTAGTAGTAGTTGTTTAGTAGTTATAATAATTGTCGTAGTAATAGTGGTTGACAGGAAAGCTAAACAACTTACTAATGACCTCAGGGAAGTGAGCTAAATTATATTATTGAAGCCTAGCTTTTGTATAGTTGTTGTTGTAGTTGTTGACGTAGTTGTTGTAGTAGTGGTTGTATTAATAGTTGATAGCAGGGTTAAATAAATCGTCAAAGACCTAACAAAGATGAGATAATTTTTGTCAGTTGTAGTTGTAATAGTTGTTGTAATTGTTGTAGTAGATGTTGTAGTAGTGGTTGACAGCAACTCGTGAAAGCCCTCACACAATTTTTTAGGCCTGTAATTTTTTTTATATAATCCTCCCTAATAATTCGGAGAGAAATGACAGGTTGTATACAGGCCTAAACTTCTTTGGATCGCTGACGTCAAGTTTATTCTTTTTTAGCAGTGGACGAACCACTGCGTGCTTAAACTCGGACAGAAAAATACCAGACGCCAGCGACTTGTTGAAAAGCAGCGCAGTGAAAAGCGACAACAGCTGGCTTACGTTCTTCACTAGCCAAGTTGGAATTGGATCCAACTGGCATATCTTGTTCAGTGCTAAACCCATCATCTTTTCTACTTCGTCGTATGTCACGGCAGTCCACTGGGAAAGTGTTGGCGTCACCTTGAGTGGAACATCATACAGTGGCGTTGTCGCAGTGGAAGCTCGAACGGAGTCGATTTTGTCCTTGAAATACGTGGCGAACTCGTCAGCAGTTCGCCAAGTATTCCATGTAGTGCACGCCACAGCTTGAAATTTAAAAAGGTGGCTTCAGTGATTTGTTTTTGTTGCAATTTGGATTGTGATGCATATTTCAACATTAAATTGCGCTGAAATTAGTCTAGATAGACCAGGAAAACCTGCGTACGAAATTTTAGCATAGAATGTAGATTTTTAACCATCTGAGTTTTACAGATGTGTGGTTAATTTCTGTTATTGAAGCCTAGCTATTGTGTTGTTGTTGTTGTTGTAATAGTAGTAATTTTTGTAGTTGTAGTTGTTGATTTTTAGCAAGTTGGTGAGAACGAAGAGCTAAAAGTTTGTGCGGAATTCAGCAAGAGCACTGTAGAAGCACTGTAGTAGTTGTAGTAATAGTAGTATAGTAGTAGCAGTGGTAGTGGTAGTGGTCGTGGTAGTTGTTGTAGTTGTAGTTGTTGTTTTTGCAGCAAGCCGGTGACGACGAGGAGCTAAAAGTCTGCGTAGAATTCAGCAAGAGCGCTGTAGAAGCTTTGGTGCAGCATTTGAATGATCGACGAAGTATTCTAACTGAGTACTTCGAACGTTGGAAAACATACACGGACAACGGGAAAGAGTTCAGAACACAGTGGCAACAGTTTGTCACCGACGCCAGGCAGGTCTGTAGTAGTTGTTGTAGTAGTAGTAGTAGTAGTAGTAGTAGTAGTAGTAGCAGCAGCAGTAGCAGTGCTAATTGTTGTTGTTGTTGTAGATGATGGACTGGATAATGAAAACCGAGGACGGGTTTTTCCCCAAGCTGGCCGGTGAACTGGGTTCGTCGTTGTCTGATATCAAACAACACCAGAAACGACTTGAAGACTTTAAACCAAACATTGTGGTCAGTATGTTTTACCGAAAGTATTATTGTAATATATTCTGATATATTGTTTCATTCTCATTAGTTTACTGGCAGATGGTGTGAATGAATTGACTGCATTAAGTGATTGTACAAAAAGTCTCTCACATTGAAGGCACGTCGGCTATTATTACTATTACTAGCTAATATTACTATTATGAGCTAATGTTACAATTATTATGTGCTTCTATTAGTTTTAGTTATCATGAGCTTTTATTACATTTATGCAGCCGCTTTTGGCGGTAACACGCTTCATCCAATAACGAAGTTACTCTATGCTGGGCCGGGTTAATACTGCGATGGGCAGGTAAACCGTCTTGGTATGTAACCAGCCGCTTAGGTCAACTTAGCCTTCTATTCCTCCAGGGTAGATAAATCGAGTACCAGCCTATCTGGCTGGGGTTAAGGCGGGGCGCATTCACCTGTGTCAGGTGGCAGGTAACATGTGTGATCCCATATGGCAGGTGACGCTCCGTAGCTCTGAGATTCCCATTAAGAGCTGTATCACCACCTTTAACCTTTTTGTAGGCCACATTACATGTGTTGTTCGTTCCTTCATCTGTCCGCACATCTTCTGTATGGTCTCCCGACTGAAAAAAAACGAAAGACACAAATAACCAAAATTCGTGTAAGAGCTGTTCGTAACAGAAGCAATTGGTGCGCCAGTGTTCGTTTCTGAATGCCAAAAATTAAGGTTAGGGTCAGGGTTAGTGTTGGGGCAGGCTTGATGTGATTTAAGTAAGTTAGAAGTAAGTAAGTAGCAATTTATATAGCGCCAAAATCTCACAAGAGAATCAGTTACTCGATTTAAATCATGATTTGTGTAGAAAGCAGAAGACGAGATGGCCAGGCTGCTGAAGACAGCTGAGCTGCTATCACTGAAAGGCAATACTCGAGGTCAGAGAGACGAACTTGTGAATGAAATGCTGAAAGTTCACACGCGTTTCACGGCACGCCTTGGAGAGTACAGATTCCTGCTCAACATGGCCGAACAGTTCTTCACCAACCTAGCACAGGTTAGTAGTAATTGTGGTGGTGGTAGTAGCAGTAGTAGTAGTAGCTGTTGTTGTATTAGTGCGTAATAGTAGTAGTAGTACAGATTCTTGCTAAACATGGCAGAACAGTGCTTAACCAGCCTAGCACAGGCTAGTAGTAGTAGTTGTAGTAGTAATACAAATTTCTGCTAAACGTGGCCGAACAGTTCTTCACCAATTTAGCACAAGTGAGTAGTAATAATTGCAGTAGCAGTAGTCACAGCAGCAGCAAAATGAAACTTTGCCAGTTCATGGGATCGGGGCAGCTCAATAGTATGAAGCTTTGACAGTCTGAAGGACGAATAGTCCGAAAGGTTTTGGGTTCTTTCTTATACACTTTTAACTACATAAGTTGACTCAATCTCCACATTTTTTCTCAGCTAAGAGGAGGGTTATGGTTAAGGTTAGGGTTAGCGTAAGGGTTAGAATTAGTCAAAGTGCATGTTGCAGTGTATATTTTTGAACTATTGAATTTTCTGACTATTGAACCTTGGGATTACTGAAAAATAAACGATGAGATGTAGGTTCAGTTGTATAATCCAGGTCTTAAAATGTGGAGTTCCTTTCCCAAGAAAATGTGAGTGCCTAAAATGTCTAAAATTTGGCACCATTCGGACAACTTCATAACTTGATTGCAAATTTCTCTAGAATGGATGAAGATATCCGAAATCGGGAAACTAATTGATTGACCGTGATTCCTTCTGTGTTTGACGAAAAAAGTTGAATAACTTTAGTCCACCAACAACACAGTTTTAAAAGTCAAATCATACTCATTCAAATTGACTTTTTTGGAGGAGTTATTTTGGCCTTTGGGGAAAAAGGCTGGCTTCTAGAATTTTTACACATGCGTACAGAGGTAACATGCTGAGTTGGCATCACTAAGCTGTGTGCTAATGTATGCTAATTTATGCTGATGTTGTGCAGCTGGATGAGCTGATAAAAAGCACGGAGGCGGCGTATGCTAGTGAGGAGATGCCAAAGGATGTTTCTGCGGCCCAGACAGCATTGAGACAGCACAACGATGCACGCAACAAACTGGAACAATTGATAAACTTCACCAGTGACGAAGCCGACCAGATCATTATACGCGTCAGACAACAGGTAGATTAGCAGTGGTAGTAGCAGTAGTAGCAGCAGCGACGGCGGCAGCAGCAGCATCCTGTGGTAGTATGATTATTGTCTGTCCAATGCTATGCATAGCATTGGACAGAGTATAAAATCACCTTTGTATCTGTGCGTCTGTGCGTCCAACATTTCTTAAGCTATCTTCCTTCCACCTTCCCTTTCCCTTTCCCTTCCCTTCTCCTTCCCTTTCCCCTTCCCCTTCTCCTTTCCCCTTGTTCTTTCCCCTTACCTTTTCCCTTTCCCCTTTCCCATTTTTTACCCCCTTTACTTCCCCTTTTTCATCCCTTTTTCCTTTTCCTTTCCCTTTCCCTTTCCCTTGCCCTTTCCTCTTGTCCTTTTTCCTTTCCCTTCCGCTTCCTCTTCTCTTTACTTTCCGCTTCTTTTTTCCTTTACTTACTCTTCTCCTTCCCTTCCCCTTTTCCTTCTTTTTCTCCGTCTTTTTTCTTTCCCTGTCCCTTTTCCTTTTTCCTCCCCTTCCCTTCTCTGTTACCCTTTCCCTTTCCTCTTTTTCCTTGCCTTCCTTTTTCCATTTCCATTTCGCTTCCCTTTAACTTTCTTTCCTTTTCTTCTTCCTCTTTCCCTTCCTTTTCCCTTTCCACTTTCCTTTTCTTTTTCGTTTTCCTCCCTTCCCCTTTCCTTTTTCTCTTTCCCTTCTTCCATCTTTCTTTCGTGACCGATGACGTCACGTGACCCCAAAAGGTCAAACTCGTGACCCCATTATTTTTGAGGCGCCATATCACACCTCACACTATAGTGTGAGTGTTGTAAGGACGACCTTTAAAGTCTATGGTAAAAGGCAAAATTTGACCCTCAGCCAACCAAAAACCCCTGAACCGATCGTCACCAAATTTGAATGGCGTGATTACGTCGTAGACTCCTACCACCAAAAAATTTGGGTTCAATCCGCCCAAGGGTTTTTGCTTCCCATATAGGTGAAACATACACCCCTCCTGTTCGAAATTTACTATACATTTTTTGTTCTTGAACTCGCCTACAGGCGTTCAGTTTGTTAGACCAATTTTACGCTTAATACGTCAAATGACGCGGTTATGCGCAAGGAAGTGCTTTTTTAATGTTACCAAATAAAAATTTAATTTTTGGCTTATTTATTTGAAAAATTCGAAAACTTCCAACTTCCAACTTCCGGATGACGTCACTACTTAGAAGGTTGTACTAAAAATAGCCATTACGAGCCTAGGGGCACCGTGCTAAAAATAGGTATAACGTGCCTACACGCACCCACCGACTTCCAGATGACGTCATACCACGCGCCGAGAAGGCGGTAGCTCACCCGCCTACCTGGGTCTTTACAAATTGCTGACGCCAGGGCGAAGAACTTCCGGTTAGGGTTGACGACCTGGTTTAGGAGCGCTATTTTTAGAAGATGACGATAACTTCCGACTAGGGTTAGGGTTAGGGTTAGGGTTAGGGTTAAGGCTAGGGTTGGAACGGTGCCAAGTGGCTTTCACCCGTCACGAACTACAGCGAAAAGTTAGGGTTATGCTGGAGTGAGTCATGAAAATAAATATTTTTTGCTGACACACTCGTCAAAATAGCTATTCTTGGTAGGGTTGAGTCACCGTTTTGGAGGCCGAGATAAGGTTTTAACATGGGGACAGACCACCCGCTGTGGGGCAGAGACCTTAAGTAGTATCTACTTTGGTGGTGTGTGGTATATCCTGGCGTGGTGTGTAGTATTATTTTGTAGTACTATCCTGGCATGGTTTGTAGGATTCGGAGTCGCTGGCTAAGGACGAAGTACAAAAGGTCCTTCAGTTGACAGAGGACAAGCGGCATGCTTGGGAAAAGGCATGGGATGACCAGAGACGTCGTCTGGAACAAAACTTCCAAGTCTGCCAGTTCCGCTTTGACCTCAAACAGGTAGTATTAGTAGTAGTAGTAGTCACATTTTGTAGTAGTATCCTGTAGTAGTATCTCTGGAGGGGTATGACTAATTACCACAATGGACCACAGCAAACCACAGCGGGTTCTACAAGCTAACTAAAACGCACCACAGTGGACCATAACGACGAAGAAGACGACGTAGAAGACGACGTTAAAGATGAACGAACGGCGCAGACGACGGATACGGTAAGACAAACGGACGGTATGTCGATGGCCAAGGCCAAGATCGGCGATTGGATGGCAAAGGCGAATGGGCTGCGATGTGGAGTTGACGACGTCGAAGTTGAACGAGATGGAAAGTCAACGAAAAAATGAACAGACAGCGAAGACGACAGCAAAAGCGGAGAGATATCTCTTTTCTTTGCCATCGGTGCGTCCTTCGCGCCGTCTTCTACGTCGTTTTCTCTGACGTCTTCGCCATCCATCCAAAATAATTGGGGGTTTGCCGTAATCCGTTGTGGTCAGTTTGTGGCCCGTTGTGGTATGTTGTGGCCCAGTTGTGGTTTGTTGTGGTAATTAGTCATACCGTCTCGGGAAGGCATGGGATGGCAACAGAACTTTTAAGTCTGCCAGTTCCGTTTCGACCTTAAACAGATAGCCTAACAGATGTAGTAGTAGTAGTAGTAAGTATTTTTAGTAGTATCCTGTAGTAGTATCTCATGAGAAAGCGTTAAACGGGCAGAGACGACGTAGTACTCAAACTACTGCTACTACTACAACTACTACTACACGATGTGTTGTAGTTGCAAGACGAGCTTGACGAGCTACAGCGACAGCTGGATATGCGTCAGGGTAACTATGGGAACTCTCTGTCCTCAGTTCAGCTGATCGCCGAAGCTTTTAACGCACTCGTAAAGGCCGCAGACGGCGTGGAGGGCCGGGTGCGGGAGTTTATTACCACCGCAGACAGAATGATGAAGGACCCGGCGCTGGATTCGCGTCGTATCCGGCACGAGGTGGACGAAACGGAGAGACGATGGAGAACTTTCTATAACAGCATCCGAGCCTACGGACTAGCGCTCGCAGACTCTGCCAAGTTCTTTGAGAACTGGCAAGCGGTAACTACTACACCGTTACTACTACACTGTAATCCATACCCCATAAGAAGCATCGGCGGTGTGCTCATCTCTCAGACATTGGCCGTTGAGTTGTAGGTGGATATACCACTTTGTCCGTGGCATATGGTCAGTGCGACGCCAGACCTACGGTTACCTTCCGAGCCGCAGAGCGTCACCGCCATTTGACCACCAGTACCAAATTATACACAAAGCATTATTACACGAAATTGCTTTTTGCAGCGCACACAATTGCACCTAATGCTACACACTTCTCCGTAGCGTGGTCTGCCTGTCTGTCATCTGTCACATTCGTGCATTACGCCTACACCATTTGACGGATTTAGATGTTATTTGACAGGTACACTTGCTGGGTCCGGTGACACATTGTGTTAGATGGGGGACCCTGATCCCCCAGGGGGGAGGGAAAATTTGGGGATTGAACCCCCAGCCAAAACATAAGTTGCAAATTGCAGCCAAACCGTCAGTCCTATGCTGCCATTTCGCAAGTACAAACGAAAAGTTGGGCGGACTTTCCACAATGATATCATTTGTTGTCATGCTACTGTGGATCTTGTTATTGCGTGTAGTTTTCTCTTTTGTTTATTGTGGAGCCTAATGGAATGCCTATTTTTAGCTCACAATGTCAATTGCATCTGTCAGATTTGCTGCTTCTACCTACATGTACTACTGTTACTATTACTACTATACGTGTTACTATTACAGTTGTTGTTGTTGTTGTAGTGTGAGGGGTGGATCGGAGAGGCAGCTATATTCCTGCAGGGAATCAGTCGTGAGGCTCCCCACTGTGCTACTACTGATGATGTGGATCGACTAATAAAGAAGATTGAAAACTATCGAATGGAAGGCTACAAAGACCAGGACGCCAGATTGAATGCCATGGACCGCATTGTTACCGATCTCTACGGTATGTCCGTTACTACTACTATTACTACGACACATACTATTACTACACTTAGTACTACTACTACTACTACTATCACCACTACTAATTTTGTTACAAGTTACAATTTCTACTTTATGCATGGTGCTTAATGAGTCACATTATCTGTCTCGTATAATTTCCATCTGTCTGTTTATTCTATATGGCGTGGTTTCTTGGGCCAAAGTAACCCTTGTGCCAATTTTCAGCTCACATAAAGTGCACAAAGTGAAAATTGCTGACGTATTAAACTTACAGCTTGCAGAGTTAGTTTATCTACAGGCAGAGCTAGAAACGTCCGCTTGATTCTGTTGTCAAATTGCTGAACGACTCAGTAACTTGTTGCGTCAGACTAGCTTATCATTATCATCACAGTTATCGTTATGGCTAGGTGGCGTAACGTTTAGGACGTTAACTAACGATTTAAAGGCCGTGGCTTTAACTCCCAGTCAGATGGCTATTAAATGGCTGACTATCTGTCTGTGGACAGGTGAACCATTTCGGTATATAATCAACACTATGTCAACTCAGTCTTTCATCCTTCCGGCGTAGGTAAATCGAGTACTGGTCTGTCTGGCAACGGTTAAGGCGCGGCACGTTCAGCTGTGTCGGGTGGCAAGTACTACTGCGTGATCTCATATGGCAGGTGACGCTCCGTAGCTCTGAGATGGCTTTCACATGAAGTGCTATTGATAACTTGTATTTTTGACTTTTGTGGCTGGCAGGGTCGGTTGCTGGTCCGGAGAAGCTTCAGCCACTGCTTGACAAGAATCAGGATATGTTCAATGCTTTCGTAAAAGCTGTTGAAGAGCTGGCCGTGCTGCGTAATAACCTTAACAAGACCGAGGTATGTAGTAGTAGTAGTAGTAGTAGAAGAAGTGGTACTAGTATGTTATAGCTGTTAAAAAGCTGGCCGTACTGCGTAGTAATTTCAATAAAGGCCGAGGTATCACTGCTGTACATGTAGTAGTAATCTAGCATAGTTGTAGTAGTAACTTAGTGCTACACGAGAACTGTTGTAGCAGTGGTAGTTGTTTTAGTTGTAGTATTGGTCACGTAGCTTAGAGTTTGCAGGCTGCATCTTTTTCGAGTCATTAAAGAGCAACATCAACCTTGCGTTTTAGGTCAACTCAGCCTCTTACGCTCAGCTGGACAAGAAATGATTAGTAGCTTACGAGTTGCAAGGTGAGGGCCTAGTGTGGCTGATTGGGTAGAAATTGTGTCAGATTTTAGTTCAGAAGGTTAAAGGTCAGGGTCTTGCATAGGGTCACGTGGTGGACATATTTTTAAAGTTATAGCTACAACAGAATTTGTAGAAGCAGAATATTGTATCATTCGGTTGTTATTGTCTATTGGACGAACACTATAGGGATGTATCTTTGGTGTAGTGGCTACTAGGCAGGAAATACTACTACTACTGCTACTACGACTACTACTACAGTGAATGTGTTTGTAGCAAATCCTGGCTCAAGTGGGTGCAGTGGTTGAACAGAAAGCACCTCGACAGCCTCGCTTTGTGCAACCGCTTAACAATGCGGAGCTGATGGACGGACACCCGTACGTAACTACTACAACTACTACTACTACTACAACAATAACAGTTACTGTTTCTAGTAGTAGTAGTAGTAGTTGTTGTTGTTGTTGTTGTTGTTGCTGTTGCTGTTGTTTGTTGCTTTGTACAACCGCTTAACAACGTCGACCTGATGGATGGACGCCTGTACAAACTACTACAAACTATACAACAACAATAACTACTGCTACTGCTACTACTACTACGAATATTAGTAGTAGCCTGTTGCTTTGTACAACTGCTTAGCGACGTCAAGCTCATGGATGGATGGACACATGTACGTAACTACTACAGCTACTACTACAAACTACAACAACAACTACTACTACTATTACTCACACTACTACTACATTCGTAAGTCGGCTGCTATATGCCCTACTGCTCTCCCTAGCGGCTCAGCCAAATGCCTCAGATTCGGCCACTGGCTGAACTTGTGCACTCTAAATATGCACTTACTCACTCACTTACTTACTTGCTTAGTGCTGTGAGTATGTAGGTTCAACAACGTCGAACTTATGGACGGACATCTGTGAGTAGGTTTTACTACTACACGCACTGCTGCTACTACTACTAATAGGTCTATTCTGTTGCTGCTTTGTACAGTTACTTCTACTACTACAACAACAATTATTACTCACAGTCACACTACTACTACTACTACGACACCCGTAATTAGACAGCGAACCAAGACCAAAATTTGGGATAAGAAGGACCTTTGCCTGGAAAAATACGAGGCCAAATTTCAGCGAGATCTGTTGAAGGGATTAGGAGGGAAAGACATTTTAGATTTCCTCCAATTGGACTTCGTAGTCGGGCGGTCCACGTTGGGCCCTGTCCCGAATTTCTAGTTTAATCAACTGATGTGGTCTACGGTGCTGATGCTACTTCACTTTGTCCCAAAAAGTGGTGCACCAAACTCGATCGATCATTTTGGACGGATTGTCAAAATTTTTTCGCTGGCAGAATCTTTGGGAAATTTGTGATAAAACTGTCATTTAAAATTTCACCACACCGAAAACGGGTTGGAACACTACCTTGTAAAACACGAATGCGGTAAACTATCATGTTTTGTGTGTGCTGAACCAGTATTGCTGACTTATAGTCTACAAGAGATCTCGAGTATTTCACACAGCAACTGGAGTAATAGAATTGAATAAAGTTTCGTTGATTCAAACTACATGATCGATGAATATTCCGAATATATTTTTGCAAGGTAGTGTAACAACACGTATTGGATGTGATGGGTCTTTAGTGACATTTTTATCGCAAATTTAGCCAGTGAAAGAATTTTTAAAATCAGTTGACTTTTTGCAAAGTTGTTGGTCAAGCTTGGTGTACCAGTTTTTGTCGGACACCGTGTACTAGAGTATACTACTACAGGACTACAAGACGCTGGGTTGTGTGTAGGTTTACACGTGATCTGATCACGTGGTTTAAACACGGTGCTGGGGAAGGATACAGGGCTGAGTTATTGCTGCTGTTAGGGAGGGATAGAAGGCCGAGTTTCTATGGCATTGTATTGTAGGTTTACGTTTGAGTGTCGCCTGGAGTGTGACACGGCCAGTCCGTTGATCGAATGGTACAAAGACGGTGCCGCAATGACTCACGGAACGACAGATTACAAGGACGGGCTTTGCCGTCTCACCCTGGACATAGTAGGGCCCAACGATACTGCAACCTATACGTGCAAGGCCACTACGTCCGCGGGCAGTGCTGAAACCACCGCCAGCGTCAGGGTTAAAGGTAAGTGCTGCCGTGAAGGATAGAAGGCTGAGTTGACCGGTGGAGATGCACTCTGGACACCCTGGATTGTGTGTCTAGTAGTCCAAAGGTGTATACTGCAACATGCATTTTCACAAACTTTAGCCCTCACCCTAACCCAAACGCTCACTCTAGCCCTAAGTTTGACCCTAATTCTAACCCTGCTCTAAGTTGAGAGGAAATGTGGA
>Ga0056128_1006569_pt1 | contig 14675 bp, 13 predicted proteins | sample WorMetLIZISLAND2_FD_71113 | JGI IMG/M metagenome (GOLD analysis project Ga0056128, IMG submission 71113) | Marine gutless worms symbiont microbial communities from Max Planck institute for Marine Microbiology, Germany - Olavius geniculatus... ...
ATAGACGGAATGACTATCCGATTTTGAATATCTTCATCCGTTTCGGAGATATTCGCCGCCGAACTTCGAAGTCGTCCGAAATCGGGCCAAATTTTGCATGTTTTTCGCCCCGAAATTTTTTTGGGGTGCGCCCCCCCCAAAAAAAAAATTTTGGACTGGCATTATAAAATTCGGCCTAGTACTGACCATCGTACAAAATTTCGCGCCGGTCGGCTTACGCATCTCGGAGATCTCGCGTTGAATAAAAAAACATCATGCGTAAAACATAAGTCCTTCCGAAAACTATCGTTTTCGGGCGGACTAAAAAGAGAAATTTTCTTTTGGTCATCTAGGGGTGGGCCCCAGTTGCCGCCTTCGACCCTTCGTAAAGGAACGGACGTGTGGCGACCACTTAGCGTGCCTCTTACCTTTAAAACCATCAACTCAACTCAACTCAACTCGGGTTTAATAAAAAACGATAGCCGATGGCTAAAAATATACAAACATAAAAGTAGCAACTACACATAGCTAATAAAGCATACAAAATACAAAATAGTCCATACTCAACATTCTTTTAAGTCTGGTTCACATCGCACCGCCCCAAGTGTTAAAAATGTTAAATGTTGTTCACAGTTCTTAATGGTAACCCATCTCAAAGCTATACGGAACATCACCTGCTACATGGGATCACACTCTTTAAATGCGATGGTTAACCTGCCACCCGACACAGGTGAACGCATTTCAAGTTTACGCCAGCCATACAGACCGGTACTCGATTTACCTACCCCGGAGGGATGGAATGCTGAGTTGACCTTGGTGATCGGTTATATTGAGATGAGATTGGTTACCTGTGCTGAAACAGTCACCTATCCACCACTAGTAACTATTTGATAGCGACCCGACCGACCGAGAATCGAATTCACGACATTATACGTCAACATGTACATCTGCATATCTGTACATGATTTGTATATTTCGCTACTTATGTGTATATATTCAGCTATGCGGCTTTCGAGCTGCAAGTGTGTTTAATAAACTCAGTTAAGTTCAGTCTAACGTCCTAACCTCTGCGTCTCCAAGACGCCTGTTAACAGTATGAAAAGACGCGTGTGAAATGGTTGTTGGCTGCAGAAATGAGTTCGGCGGGCCTGATAGCGTTCCTGGCCGTGCTAATCGTCTTCATCATCGTGGTCGTGGTCATGGCGGTCGCCGTGTCGTTCTGTCACAAACGTCGCACGCAGGCGAGAGCAGCGCGCCAGCAGCCGCAAATGTACCCACTTCCGCGCATGCAGCACACCTACACGCGCTTCTAAACATCGCCTCCGCCGCATCTTCAGTTTCATTAACAATTGCTGTGTTTTTTTCGCATTTGTGTCGCCACGATTTGGCGCCGGGGCACGAAACAAATACCCCATTTACACGAAAAAGCTGGCTTGACAAACGCTCGTCCAGCACTTATCAAGCACTCGTCGAGCTGGTTGATGAGAGCTTGTCGAAGCAGGTTGATGCAGCATTACGGACTAGATGCTAGAATTTTCAAACATTTTTGGTATTGCAAGCATTCATCGAGCTGCTTCGATAAGCACTCGTCAAACCAACCCGATGAGTGCTTGACGTGCGCTTAATGAGTGCTTAATGAGAGCTCGATGAGCTATGCTGTTGCAATTTATACACTTGAACCGACTTGATTAGTGCTTGACGACCGCTCGTCAATGTAGCTTGGGCTCGTCGAGCCAGCTTCATCATGTAAACCGGCTATAAGGCCTTTAGACTCCCGTGCTTTCTGTTGCAGTCTGGCAAAAATGCAGAAACCAGGAAAATAATATAATATTTTTATTTTCACGACATTCCATGAAATATTACAACGCAACTCATAAAAAGCAAAGTGACACACCAAAGAGTATCCACACGAAAACCGAATAGACTACTGCAGCATTACGGTCTAGATGCTAACAGGTTTGTTTCAGTAAAATTCTGAAAGCAAATATTTTGGAGGTCCAATAAACGTTTTTGGGGACGGAGGTCTTCTAGAGACGGACTGCAAACAGGAAGCAGAGAACATTTTTACCCTGAGAGATAATAACTTTAAAAAGACACTACACAGAATAAGTTGTTTTTATTTGATATCAGGCCGTGGAGAGGAATCTCTGAAGCGACCTGAAAAAAATGAACAGTTGGAAGTCGGAGGGGACGTGCCTCGGTGCGCCATTAGTTGGTGACGCCAATATTTATTTATTATAATTTTCTTGCATTAAGTACACACAACGCACAATAAGTAAAAGAAAAAAACAATGTAACTCGTAAGTCCTACTTAATTGGGGTATACTGCAGGTACGGTATCTAAAATAATTTCTTTCAAAAACAAAGAAAAGTAAATCGGTTGCAAAAATACACTGTGAGGCATAAAAACACACCAAAATTTTGTTTATCATAACTTGAAGAAAAGTGATCCAATTTTCATAAGTTTTGGTACGAATATTCCTTATACAACTGGCCATCAAACGATTGTTTAGTTTTTCACCTCACCCAATGTCTGTTTCTGCACTACCTGGGGAAAGAAAACGAAGAAAATATTATTTTAGCATTTTAGCCACTTTGGTATTATTGCTTAACCAAAACAACACACAAAACACACATTTTGTCCATATTTTCATCATTTTAGCTGATAGTTTATCTAACTGTCCATTTTCAACTGTGTACAAAAATGTTAGAAATGTTGGCATACGAACATGGACTCGACTCCGAGACACTTTCTCCTTTCATTGGTAGCAGCGTCGATAACGTTCTGCTCCAGACCAATCCAGACTTCACCAGTTGCTTCTTGAATTCATCAATATTCCTGAATGTTATGCCTATTTAATAGACATGCTGTTACACAACAGTCAAATCTTGGTATTGATTGGCTGTTGGTGGCCACAGATCTGGAAAGATAAAATTTATTAAAGTTTTTTTTATATTTTAATGCATATTTTGTCTGTTGTTTTTCCCAGGTAGTGCACAAGCAGACGTTGGGTGAGGTAAGAAACTGAACGGGCATTTGATGTCCAGCTGTGTTAAAAATGTGTGTACCAAAAATTATTAAAATTGGATAACCCTTCTTCCAGTTATGGTAAAAAAATTTTTGGTGTGTTTTTACGCCTCCCGGTAAAACAGCTGTGTCACTCAGTGTGTAGCTGTGTATGTCGAATGTCGATAGCAGCAAAGCTACAAGAAGCCCAGCTGCCGCTAGGATAGCCGATCGTACTGGTTGTCAGTAACTGTCAATAGGTCATCCAAGATTGATGATTTTCATTTCATCTGAAAGGGCGTATGCCACTTCCTATTAGTGACTATGGTAACATTGGTCGGATCTTTCACAGTTTCCGAGATATGGCCATTCTTTGTGAAAAACGCACATATTTCCACCCTCTCATTTAATGCCCAATTTGAAAATGTTCCCCTTGCACTAAATGCTGAAATTTTGCATGCCTGAGTTTCACACACATGGCTATTTATTCGTGTAAAAGTTTTCAATTACGACCTTATACTGTCCACAATGTACATCCTTGCCCACAATGTACATCCGTTACAGATGGACAGAGACGGACGGAGGACAACCATGCCGATAGCTCGACCGTTACTTAAGTACGGTCGGCTAAAACTGAGCTAAAGCTAGCATGTTGTTTTCGTTGTGCCTAAAAGCGTGTACAGTGCGACAGAAATGAACTTAACTGCACTGACATATTTCAGTTCAGCTTGGTTCACTTCTATCGCTTAATAGTACCTTCATTTCCTGGACGGAAGTGAACAGAGATTTCAGTTTAGTTCGGTTCTTTTTCGGTTACTTTGTACACAGCTTAAGCCAGTTCTTTCTGCTGTATTATAACGTTCCGTCTACAATTGTTGTAACATAGCGTGTTATCATGCGTCCGTCCTAACAGGCCACATTACGGGTCTTGCCCGTCCGTTCGTCTGTCTGTTTTGTCCGCATGTCCCGCACCGACTCGTAACTCGAAAAAGTGACAAAGCATAGAAAAAAGAAAATTGATGTGAACGTTCTCGAGGACAGGAGTAACCGGTGTGCCAATTCTTAAAAAGTTCAAAGGTCAAAGTCACCGGACGTCAAAGAACTCCTATATCATAATGATTCTTATTCTATACTTGATCAAATTTATCGCCGAATGTGCATGATAGCCGAGGGGACGGCCGCATAATATGCCGGCACTCGGCCGACGTATGATTTTTTTGTTAGTAGCTGTAGTTTTATCGCTGGTGATATTTATTTCTATTTTCATTTTTACTGAATTTGACGAGATACAAGACAGCTATTAAGCATTTTGCAGGAACTTAAGCCCTGTAACAGGCTTAATAACGAACTCGGTATCGCTATTGCTGCCATTTTTGTAGTAAATTATGATTATCACATTGCAACTTTTCGCAGTAAATTTTTGAAGTTATTGTTTGGAGTGAAAGTTAATTTATTGACGTCTTTAATTAAATTAAACGTCTTTTTTATTTATTTTAATCATTATGCGACAATCCTAGCTAATGAGCCACATTTTATTTACTGGTCTTGCCATCCGTCCGTCCGTCTGCTTGCCCTGTCCATCGTCTGCGAGCTCCTTTTAACTCAAAAACAAAAACAAAACTTACATGAGCTTTTCTGATGGTAGGGCCTATAAAACTAAGCAGTGTGACAATTTTTTAGATCAAAAGATCACCCGACGTCAAAAACAACAAAAATGCCTTACGAAAACTACAAATCTCGCATCATTGTTAACTTGTCGCTCAGTGGCAAACAGCCCGATCAGGCGCAATGCAGTAGGCAGTAGACGAACCGCTGCATACATGTTGGCACATGGCATGGCCACATCTCTGCGTGTTTGGTGAATAATGGTTTGTGTGTAGTTTTTGTATCCTAAGTCGTTCCTTGAAATGCATCAGAATGCCAAGCTCCACATCACCCTGCTGGAAAGTGGAAACGCAGACTCCTTAGCTGCAGGATTTGTAGTAGAAACCAGAAAGAAAAGCAGAGATGCAGAATGAACACCGCAGACCAGCTCATATCCCAGAAATCGCTTATATTACTGACTGCAGATCAGTCTACGGCACAGCAGATCACTAACATAAACAATTTATGTGACAAGCTGATCTGCGATGGTATGTGGTGACAAATGAGCAATTTCTGAGATCTCCAGTTGATCTGTGGTGTGATTTATGGTGTTTTGGCAGTAGATCAAAGCCAGGTGTCCACCAGGTGCCAACTTATCTTCCAAATCATTGCAGACTTACGTCATGACATATAGTGCTTCGACACAACAACATGTACACATTGTTTTCTAGTGTGTTCGAAATCATGTACAGTACACTCCTATACAGAAGAAAGTTTGATATGGCTAGCCGACAAGTGTTTCAGAAGTGAAGAGCCACGGATTCTAAGTCACTTGCTAACAGAAGCTGAAGGATTACGTTAAATATTTTATGTACCTGTACTAGTACTAGGCCACTGGAATGAGCCAGATAACATACTTAAGCTAAATAGCAAAAAAGCAGTATCCGGCTGGTAGCCTGTTACTCAGGGGACTGCACATAGTATGACAGACAGTGCCTACTTCTAAAACGACGTGTAGGCACCATGGCTATACATTAAGTCATATCTGCCATATCCAGCGTACATTAATGTGGCATCGGTCTGCTGAATGGTGGCAGTTTGTTCACTGGGCGCAGCTTGCATGAGTCCACCGAGTGCAGGGTTAGTCTGAGCTGCAGTATAGTTCATGTTCTGGTATGACTGGCCCATGTCACCCATGAAGAAGCTAGCATTGGCTGGTGACGGCGGCATATAGCTGGCAGGAGCCGCTTGGCTAGTTGACGGCACATTCTGACCAGGTGTCAATTCCGCCGAGAGGTAAGTGCTGGTCGAGGGATCAAGTCCAAAAGTCCAGGGGGTGATGGGACTGGGACCAAACAGCGCTGCTGAACTAGACACTGCACCAGTCTTCAGCTGGGATGGTGATGGATTCACCAGCTTTGACGGTCCTAGGCCTAAGCTGTCTTGAGCTGTGAACGTCGGCTCTTCAAATTTCAGCTTTTCAAACCTTGTCATTCCAGAATTTCCCCTGGAACTGCTCAAGTTCCGAGCTCCACGGATCCAGCCATCCGTTCCCTGCCCACCTCGACTGCTAGTACTCAAAGTGTCCGGCATGTTTCTGAGGAATGTTTCTGAAGTGTAACCTCTTCCTCCACGGAAACCTCGAGCAGGTGGAGCACCAGATCTTCCACGATGATGGCTGCTGGAGAACTCCGACTTGTTCCTGTCAAAAAACTCGAAGTGATTCCATTCATAAACGTCTGGGCCGTGGTTTGACCAGGCTGCGGGAGGACTTTGGTTCCTTGGACCACGCCACCTTGGCTCCCCTCTCCAGCCACCACTGCCATTCCATTTGCCCCTCCCTCGAAGAATGCCACTGCCCTGGACATCTGCGCCCCACCGTAGTGGTTGGAACCTGGCCCGCTCCATCTGTTCCAGGCTATGCATCTCTCGCTCCTGAGCAATGACATCCTGCATGCGAAATACTGCAGTCACAGGATCCTCGTCGACTTCCACCGTTGCTGACATTTTGATGGCTTCGTCCTCCGCTGTCCACAGACGCAGAGACTTCAACACACGCTCTGCGGCCGCGTTCCTTGCTGCCTTCTTTGTCTTACCTACAGCCACACATGTAACAAGCCTTAAGTAGAAAATTTTTAAAAACGCATTTTCATGTAAAACAAATTGCTTGTAAATGTCAAAAATAATAAATGACCCTTTTTGCTTGATGCCCCGATGTTCACATTCATTAAATTTTCGTCTGCAAACATAAATGAGGAAATGAAGCTGCAAATCCAATACACCACAAAAATTAATGGAAAACAATCAATTAATTTTTTGAGATTAATCAACAAAAGATTTTAATTGGTACCAGCCCTATTTATTACAACTGCACCTACAGTGTTGTCACAAATACCTCCATCAAGTACCAGTAGTATTTAAATACTACTAGAGGTTTTCTTAAACATTATGCGCTATAATAAATTTACATTGTACTTCTTTGCTCACTTTAACTATCAAACACTGCATCTGGTGTTTAAATACTGACCAGTGTTCACTGTTCAAATATTTGACGTGTCAGAAATAAAACAGGTGTGAGATGAAAACATACAGAATGAACTTATTCTTCAATAATGCACATATTCTAACATTAGATACATTGCCAGACTCAGTAGCTGCAGTGTTTAAATACAGAGACAATATTCACCAAAATATTCAAACACTCGACAGCAGTGCTTACCAACGCCGACGAAGTGTCGACCGTCGAGCGACACAGCAACCGTGAATGCCGTGTATGCAGTGTGTCGAACTGGAGTCTCAGAGAGATCACAGAATCTCACTCGGTCACGCAGTAATATGTTCAGCTTCGCCACCGCATTCTTGTTTGCTCCTACCAGAACAGAACAACACACTCTTGATCATTGTACTATTGTTTAAAGACATTTATTAATTTTCTACTATTCACTAGCATTACTTGGATGTATACCCTATTACTGTATCAGCCTAGTATGAACAATTTTTTATAAACAATTTTTTTGCACAGACTAAAGAGCATAGTATAAAAACCATCTTTAAATCAAGCAATCATTTCAAGTGTCTGCAGATTGAGAGAGAATGAGAACTAGCTGACCGGCAAGTTTGGGGTCTTGTTGCTGCAAGGCTGATATCTGCATGTTGTTAATAGACGCTCTCCACTCAGACTTTACCCGTTGCTCACGTGAAGCAAATGATCCACTGGAGTTAAGTTCCTCCAATGCATTTGCTGCTGCATTCATCTTAGCATCGGTCTTTGTTCTACCAAGTCCTGAATATGTCTTCTCCAACACTGTCACCCTGCAACATGAGCAACTACTACTACAAAAGTGACAATACTGCAGCTGATACTACTACAATTGTGTTACTACTACCATAGTCTTAGATCTACCACATCCTATATATTTGTTCTCCAACATTATCACCCTAAAACATATGAGTGAGTGAGTGAGTAAGGTTTAACATCCCACCCGACACAGTATAGGTCATTTCGGAGACGACCTTTCCAGGCGGAATGCACACAAACACATAATAACGGAACAGTAAGTTTAACCTTTACAGAAACAATAAACACAAAATACAAAAAACAAGCTAAACCTAAAAGTGTAAGAACTCCATTATATGCGTGCATATGTAATTAACATAATGTTCGTTCTAATAATCTTCCTTGTTATCCGCCAGACAGACATCAATGTGATAACGCTGTCTATTGGAAAACAGGGGGACCTAAAACATATGCTGCTACTGCTGTTGATACTACCACTGCTACAATGTACTACATGGCATATTATGAGGGTCAATGAAAAAAGCAGCGCAACATATATAGCCTAATTATAACCCAATAACAATTTGTACAATACTGCAGTGCTGCGTTGAATGGTACTAACAAGTGGCACAATGTCAGTGACATTCACAATCATGCCCATCTACATCAGACTACAAACTTTTTCAACACCTTTCGTAACTTATATGGAAATGGCTGGCTGGAAGATCCCAAGATCAAGAACAATGTTCAACAATAGAAATGGAGCTCTGGGGAAATGCTGGACCAAGTGTGCTGCAGTTGCAAGAGACATGGTTCAAAGTCAAAGACTGACAAAATTATACATATGTTGGTTAACTGTGTCAGGTTACAAATTTCCCTCAAACAATTATATTCTTTCTCACCTCACAACAAGGCCAGTTTTTTTCCCAATATCTTTACATTCCTAATATGTAAGAATCTTCTGAACTCAAACAAAGAATACCTTTTATGCCACCACACAAGTGTATGCATACAAGTTATACTTCACGTTGCTGGCTACTAGCCGATAAATACCATAAGTTGTTCACAGTAATGTCTAGCAAGTAATTCCTCACTGTTACTACTAGAGGATCTTTCATTCAGTACCACACAAAATGGCTTGACTTATCTAGGGAGCAATTTCTTCGTACTTAGCTGAGTAGAAGTGTGAGGTATTGGCCGCATCATTAAGCTCATAGACAGCCTCCGGAAAGTAATCAGACATGACAAGCAATGGATTACGGCCCGGTTGAACCAGGAGCTCAGCCTCTCTCTCCAACTTCACTTTGTACGACTGCCAGACGTGTTCATTGCCCTCATAGACTGGCATCCCATCTAACGACACAGTTCCAGTTCCAAGCATGTTGCATTCTATTCAAACTAACAATTGCACACATGTACTACTGGTACGTGGAAATAGTCAGAAACAACTAGTAGGTACAATCTACTGCAAACGCTGCAAATTTGCAGATATTTCTCAGAATGCCTCATTTCATTTTGTGCAGGTTTCTTATACTCCCATGGCTGCAGAAACTGGGGACTGTCAGAAACCAGGCACACCAAAATTACAACTACCAAACTCTTTAAAAATTCCACGAAATGCATGACTGAGCAAAACTAGCACAACGACTGTGCAGAAATGTTACAGAAACACTGCATACGTTTAGCAGTTATTTGTTTACATTACTCAGACATACAACATTTTCGGTTTACATGTTCAGAATGTCGGAATACAGCATATAAACTTTCCACTAAATGTTGAAAATATACCCAAAGATTATAGAATTTTCAAAACTCAACAAGATGTTGCACTTCCCCCAGTGAATAGTCAAGGTGCCTACTAGCAGTGATTGCCTGGGAACTCAACCTCTTACTCACATACAGCAGACTTATTACTCACTTTCGGCGGAACCGAACTCGATGTTGTAAAGCTTGCACAGAGCATTACGTGCAGCACGTGCCTTAGCTAACTTCTTGCTTGTACCGGCTGCTCGGAATGTCTCATTGTCGATGGTGACAGACATTGCAAACAATGGATGGAGCTGGTCCCCAGTCTCAGCTAACAGCTCATACCGTGCATCCAGTTGCAGCTCTACGATAATCGTCAGTGAAGTCTTTCCAACAAACCGTGACCACAAATCCTCATCTTCATCCAACGTCACTGCATCACTGCTTTCATCATCAAGCGACTCATTTGGGAGATTTCCACCACCACTTTCGGCCAAATTCTCCATGTCCAACGAAACAGATTCATCCACCGGAGAATACTGCTTGTTGAAATTGTAAAACAGTTTTGATGACTCCATGCAATCGGCGGAAAAGTCGTCGGAAGAACAGACATCGATAATGTCGGTCGGTTTCAACGTCATTGCTTCAAGTATGCCGTGCTTGATCAAAGCTAACTCCGCTGCCATTATCTTTGCCTTAATCTTTGATGGACCAATCCCTTGATACACCTAACACATTGAGCAATACAACAGTTAAATGTTTGGGCTCCTAGAAGGATGTGTGCTACAGAAAAAATTTAAAAGTCTAAATGAAAGCAACAAAATTAATTATGGGTCTTTCTGGCCATACTTATGAAGAAAGACTAGGTGTTTTGCAATTGCCAACTTTAAGATATAGGCAATTAAGAGGGGATATGATTCAGTTATGTAAATATGTAAATAACAAGTATGATACCAATTTTGTGTTACAGTTGCTGTATAAATCTATGTTAGTAAAGTTTTATGATACCAGGGGACATACAGGGTGTGGCAAAAAAGTAGACCCCAAAAGTTTTTCGCCATTTTCTCAGCAACAGTTTGGGATTTTAATATGAAATTTTACAGCTTTATTTAAGGAAACCTTCTACATCTAATTGCCAAGTAAAATGTGATTCTGTTAAAAACGACGAAGTTATAGACTTCTTAACATGACCGCCTACCAATTTTTCAGCATTAAAAAATGTTCAAGCTAAAAATGCTATTTAATTCTCCAAAACTGGTTACACGTTACTGCTGACGACGTCACAGTGACGTTTTGATAAACAGTAATTTATAATGTTTATAAATTATCACTAAATTATCATTCCTTTAAAGCAATCGCCAGCTGCCTACCAGATTCATCTTCCAGTAGGATGGCGCTTTAGCACACACAGCACACACAGTGCGCAGTGCACAGAACTGGCCAGCTGTCCACATATCATCACAAAAGACCAACAGCCTCCAAATTCACCGAATATAAACCCAATGGACTATCACGTATGGGTGCAATGTTGGAGGCTTACAACAAGCTTAAATCAAAGCCGAAAACAAGCCCTGAACTCAAGGAAGCACTTCAGGTTATCTGGGGCAATCTGCCACAGGGACCGATTGACAAGGCTGTAAAAGATTTCTCAAATAAGGCGACTGGAAGCTGGTGTTGTAGCTTGGAGCTTGTGATGAACACTTCAAACATTCGCAGTGACAATGGTATTCTGGCATCTGATCATTATTTAAATGTGTTGTTTCAACAATGTTATTAAATTGGTGTTGTAGCCGGCACATTTTTGAATGCTGAAAAATCAGTAAGTGGTCATGCTAAAAAGTCTGTAACTTCATCATTTTCAACAGAATCATTTTACTCAGCAGTTAGATGTAAAAGGTTTCAGTAAATAAATCCGTAAAATTTCAAATTAAAATTCCAAACAGTTGCTGAGAAAACGGCGAAAAACTTTAGGGTCCACTTTTTTGCTGCACCCTGTAGATATAAACTGGTGCCCCAGTTGTGTAAATATGATCTCCGTAAACACTTTTTTGTAAATAGACTATTTAAGCTATGGAACTCGCTACCTGATGATGTTGCATCGGCATGCAGTGTTAGTAGTTTCAAAAGATGTTTAGATGTGCTCTAGCATGGTTTTAGTTTGCATTATGATTACAAATCCATCATCTAGTACCAGAAGTCAGTGAAAAAATAGCAATTAGTTTAGTTTTTTGTTGATATTTGTGTCAAAGTGGTGTCTACTTCGGACGGAAATAGAGGCCTTTGGCCTGCTTCCGGCTATTTGTTATGATGATGATGATGATGATAGCAAAGACCTGGAGCCCGATTCACAAACATTGTTGTAAGACATGTCATAAAATTATCATAACTGAACATTTAAGACGTCTCAAGATTATCTTACGACATGTCGTAAATGAAGTCGCAGAATTTATCTTTAATGACAGTAACTTTTTTCACGAAGGTGACTTGTTGTCATGGTAACTATAGTCGTCTGTGAGCCACTGACCAGTCAGTAAGTAAAAGCGGTCATTTTAGAGTTAAATTTTTAATGCTTAATTTTAGAAATTTTTAATATTCCAACTACACAATTTCAAGTAGGCACACATGGTGTTAACACAGGTGTTTATTTATTTATTTATTTTTTTATTTGTTTAGATTTTTTTATGTATTGAATGTTTTACTCTATTTTCTTATTTTTATTGTTTATTAATATTTGGTAGTTTTTAAAGACAGTAAGCCTATTAAAAGCTGTACGATGGTGAGAGAGGTGAAGTATTTGTAGCATTTCTTGGCCATGGCATGCTCTGCTGCACTGCCTTGACAGTGCATAGTAGCGATTAGCTTACTCGCGAATAGTAGTGATAAAATTAATGCCTTTCTTTCATACGCATTAGCTATTTAACTAAACTACAGTAAATAGTTGTATAGGCTTACAACGAACGAAAAAGAGCCAGCAACAATCATCAGCGCACATGCAGCGGTGGACTATGCAGTTTCAGTATTGCGGTACTATCGAGTATCGCGATACCGAGTATATGAATCGTTTTCAGGTACTGCACTGCACAACACTACGCTGTATTATTTTTCTATTCTACTTCCATTGTCAATCACATGGCTACGGCGTAGCAATGGTCAATCACCAGTGAAAAGTACTGTTTATTCATCCATTAATTAATATATCCAGCAAAAAGACCACACACAACAAATATAGTACAAATTTAGCATTTCTAGATTACAAGTGTAATTGAATTAGAGGTCTTATGAATCGATACGAAAAAGTTTTTCGTGTTGGATACAATTGCAATCGGAAATTTCGATTGTCGTAAGACATCTAAAAAGTGGTCGTAAGATTTTTGTCGTAAAATTGTCGTAAGATGTTTCGTGAATTAGCACATTGTCGTAAGACCGCGAACGTGCGCAAAATGTCACAAAATTGTCGTAAAATTGTCCTAAGATTTTTGTGAATTTGGTCCCTAGAGCCCTCAGTCAAGTTCACCAGCCAATTCAATTAAATCAATGTTATAGTCATGTAAGTTCTGTTCAGAAACTATTAGGATAGGAAAGCCATGACCTATCCGTCTTTTGCCATTATAGGGTGAAAGTGTGCCTAAATATTAACTTACCTTTAAGCAATTTGGTAGATCTAAAACCATACAACCTACCACTGTTTCAGATGCCTCCACTGCCCATGCATCATACTGTGACAACATGCTTAAGAAAGTAAGTAAATATGTACTACATTCAATGTCAACGGGAAAGCCCGCTGAATCTGAGATGCAAATCAATAGAATAAGCTAAATGACTTATACAGATCTAAGGCACTGAAGTTAGCTATGTACTACAGCATCACTGTTGACGCAATGCAAATTGATTAACAGTCAATGCTTAAAGTCTCTCAAAAAGCAGGATGTCAAAGACAGCAATAGTAAAAACTCCAGTGAAATAGTACACAATGTTGACTACCTTTTCATCAACTCTGACTTCCATAACATAGATCTGGTCTTCAGCCGAGCCGTAAGCTGCAGCAACGTGGTACGAGACATCGGGATACATCTCCGCCAGCTGCACGAGGTGATTCTTGCATTTACGCCGACGTGGTACCTTCTGCACAGGCTCCGAGCCATCGACATCTGTTGTTGACGAACTGTCTATTCCTGCTGTTGACTAACAAACACAAAAAAGTCAAATGCCAAAAAAGTTTACCAAACCATTATTAGATCAGTCATATGAATGCAATGCGCCAGCAATTCGGTTTATCACACTTGGTGGCTTGGTGGCTCAGCAGTTAGGGTGTTGGATATGAAATGGAAAGGTTCATGGTTCAATGCCCAGCTGATGCGCTATTAAGTAACAGCTTTGGGCAAGTTGTTCACACTACTTGGTGCAAGCGTCTAGTAGTTAGTGTCGATTCGTAACTTTCAGGTTGCGGTTTGATTCTCACTGCTGTCATTTGCAAGCAACCTTGAGCAAGTTGCTAACCTACTATGTGCTCAGGTCAACTCAGCCTCCTACCCTCCGTGGGATGGGAAATAAGTAGTAGCTTACAGGCTATGGGGTGAAGGCCTAATGTGGCTGATTAGGTAGTAGTATGTCTGCTTGCTGCAAACCATGGGTCCAGTTGTTCGCTGACACGGGCAATGGATGGCCACATAGTGCGCTGCGGTATCATTAGCTCATGCCAATCAGCGGGACGAGTGAAGATGACGGGAACTATTCATTACTATGGGTAGTTTGCGATCAGCTTTTCCAGTGATTGCGAATGCTAAATAACTGACAGAATACGGCACTGTGATGAACAAACCTGCAAGAAACATATTCCGCTCGTTTTTCAATCGAATTTGTCATACAACGATTAAACGAGTAAAGTTTTAGATTAAAAATTGTTAAAATGCGCCATCATTCACTGTAGCAAAGCGCAATGATATCTCGTATGCACTAAAGTAGTTTGCCACATTAGGGCTGTGCTGTTTTCAATAACTTATTACTGAAGTGCACTTTTCGAACCAAGTTATTATGTTCTAGAGAAACAATTCATCACATTTTTATTTTCCTGGGGAGAGGGCA
>Ga0056128_1006575_pt1 | contig 14669 bp, 6 predicted proteins | sample WorMetLIZISLAND2_FD_71113 | JGI IMG/M metagenome (GOLD analysis project Ga0056128, IMG submission 71113) | Marine gutless worms symbiont microbial communities from Max Planck institute for Marine Microbiology, Germany - Olavius geniculatus... ...
TTTGAAACAGTTAATTTTTATATTATAGTTAACCAGTGGTAAAAGTTTCAAGACTAGGCTGTTGTCATTTTTGATAAAGCTTTAACCATTAAAATTGCAATTTAGAGAGGCTTCAACCAGTAACCAATGCAAGCTTTTAAACATGCCTCCTTTTACTTAAGAATCTCAGTTCCTGGGTGACAGCTTTTTTCCAGTGCTTGTAACAGTCATGCCCGGATTATTTTAAGTTTGGGAATTGCATGTATGTTCCGCATTGAATGTCTGTAATTTCTGCTTGGAGTTAGAAATCATACTTGCAGGCATCGGGAAGCAGCTTTGTGAATGCTAACGGGAGCTATTTGGCATCAACGAGTGTCATGTCACCTCACATGTCGTCGTGGCACATGCCACTCAATCAGGTGATGGGTGCTCAGGGTGGTGCTGACACGTTGAGCAGCAGTTTGAATGACAGTTATCTCTCGTCGTACTTCTCTCGATCAGCTGCGCTCAGCACCGATGCACAGCAGGTCCATAGCTTTGTGTGGTAATTTGAGTCAGTTATGATAGGACAACTGTTGATAGTTAACTTTTCGAACATTATCAAGTGATTACCTTCGCCAAGGAGGTAATGTTTTTGCCAGACTTTGTCTGTTTGTCCGTCTGTCTGTGAGTCAGCAAGATAACTCAAAAAGATATCTACGGATCTTTTTGAAATTTTCTGGAAATGTAGGGAATGGCAAAAACTACCAGTGATTCAATTTTGGGGGTGATCCGGAAGGAATCCTGGATTCCTTCCGGATCACTTTGAAATTTTTGTTACCGTTGCTTTCAATCGGGCATAAGGGAAACCGCGGCCAAACCGATGATGGTGCTGCCACCAGCGAACAACATGGTGTTGAATCACGTTTTTTGGGGTCACATAGAACTAGGTCAATGTAGAAAATGCAACTATAGTTTGAAACGCACTCAAAACTTCCGCTTGTTTATTTTCGTCGGACAAGCTGTGTTGAATCAATATGCTTGGCGGAGGTCTGCGCTCTCCAGGTGCTTTTGTAGTTAATCATTAATTTTTATCAAAACTAGGAGTGTGATCATTGTCCCAGAACATGTATGTTTATGTTTATATATGTTATTACTTACTTTGCTGTCACACGTTTTCGTGTTTATCAACATAAACAACTTAATGGTTTCTACTCTGTAATGCTTTGTAAGTGATTCGACTTTGGTCAGTCTGCGTATATTTATGTTGATCGGGAAAACTTGATCGAGGGGATGTCAAAAGAAGATCTGGTGGGATTGCATCAGAGGGAACATGAATGGGTTTGGCTTCTTTCATGATGACGACTTCTACACCGTGTCCCAAAAAAACATTCCGCTTTGTGATTGTTTATATCTTTGCCAAATATTAACCGATTTAAAAAAAAAATTTTGGTGCATTCTGTGGACAGTTAGCAATAAAGTGGTTATTAAATATTCCACCACATGTTAACTGTGTCGCTGCGCTACTTTGTGAAGTACAAATGCAAGAAAAACTAACAATAATAGACAACAAGTGTGTTGCTAAACAAAATACACTTCTGACCAAAAATGCCGATGCTACACTCTGTTAGATTTGTTTCCGTAGATATCTGGCATATTGAACGATATATTTTTTGGCCTTTGTGGTTTAGCAAGCCTACTATATCATCCACAGTGATCACGTTCTCTTCAGTATGTGTATGCTTCAGTCTGCCAGTCTCATGCCTTTGGTTGGTGCTGAATTTTTTCCAAATTTCTGTTAATAACATTCCCACTCTTTCCCTGTTGCACTTTATCTTCAAAAATTCTCCCAGTATTCTCCCAAAACTGTATTTTTTTGAACTGGTACAAGTTCTTAATCAGAGCTTTGTCTCCACTGCTAAATGGCACGTTACATCACTGTTATATCGTCAGTGCATTAAAAATTATTACTTACAACAATATCATCTGATTTTGTTTACAAAAATCATAAGTGTATTTAAAACTAAACATAATTTATTTTTTGTATAAAAATTAGTAAAAATTGTTGCAGAAATTGATTTTTAACATGTATTATAGTGATTTTAGTGATTTTTGAACATTTATGTTTTACATGGTAATGTAGCGACACAGTTAAAGTGTGATGAGACATTTAACAACTACTTTATTGCTAATTGTCCACAGTAACTGACAGTGAAAGAATTTTGACAATCAGTTAATATTTGGCGAAGATATGGAAAATGACAAAGTAGGACATTTTTACGGACACAGTGTAGAAGAAAGTGGCCATTAGTCTGGCTGTCTTTTACGGTCTGCTGGCTAATGTTATCCAAAATTTGGGTGCGACTGCGGACAACTTGGGATTTTTATCACAAATATCTCTGGAATGCAACATGATGTTGACAGTTAGAAAATGGCATTACAAAATACAATTTTTCCGGCATATGATGGATTTAACTAGCTGTGATTCAAAAATTGTGCATAATTGGACCAAAGTTTAGGCACACCCTGCAAGTTGTGCAGAAGGTTGTTGTGCTGTGTACTGGATCGTCTGGTATTGTGATGTTGTGTGTGTTAAATGTACATTGCATCTACAGCGACCAAGTGCGATGTCATTTGGTTCTTACCAGCAGTTCTGTGAGCAGCGTCGTCACACCACCGCCACTAATGCAGTCACCGCCGGTGATGTAGGCATAGGCTTTGACATCCAGTTACCTTCTCGCTACCCTGCCGCTGCTGCTGCTGCTGCTGGCACTAGTCTCTCGCCTAGACCTCCCCCTCAGTCAAACTTCTACAGTGCTGCGCCTGGACCGGGCATCGTTCAACCACATCATCCAGCCCAGCTTCCTTCATCGTTCTTCACCGGTCCTAATCTTACCAGCCGACCCATGCCAGGTATAACTGTATGCGATGTTAATAACAGGGTTAAGTCAGTACCAGTAAGTGAATAAGAGTAATTTATGTAGCATGCTAATTGTAAGTAACCTGGTTGAGTTGCGTCTGTAAGTAGATAGAGAACGATGTAGCACTTTGTGGCCACTACTGCTGCTGTTGTTAATGCTTTAAGTGTTTATTTAACAAGCCAATATTTCTTAAGTTTTTTTCAGGTTGTGCCGCACACATGCCTTAGCAGAAGCATAAGAGCATTGAGCAGGTCTTACAAAAAATATACAATGCTTGCTGGTTTTTTTCAGCATTTATGAGAATTTTAGAATACATCTTTACCTAGAGCCAGTTTATTCGTTAAGTGGTTAGTTTCTTGTGGGTTTTTTGTGTGCATTCTCCCTTGGTTTTTGTGAGTTTGATTGTCAGTACTGGTCTAATAGATTGTGGACAAACGCCTTTTTCTGAGACACTGTTTAAGTCGGTGAGCTTAGTTATAGTACTAATTTCATGATCGTGACTCTGGTATTGGCATGCTCAGGTTTATCCCGTGATGATGACCTTGATCTCAATCTAAACGAGTTGAATCTGGAGTGCTTGGAGGAACCAGCGGACAATCCAGGCATTGGTGGAAATGTATTTGCTGCCTCTGCAAATTTCTCACCATCTGGTATGCTGATAACTGAGTACTTCCACTTCACATGATGCAGTTGTTTGACACTTGTTAGATAGTTACCTCCGCCAAGGAAGTAATGTTTTTGCCAGACTTTGTTTGTTTGTCTGTTTGTCTGTGTGTCAGCAAGATAACTGAAAAAGTTCTGGACGGATCTTTCTGAAATTTTGAGGAAATGTCGGGCATGGCAACAACTACCAGTGATTCAATTTTGGGGGTGATCCGGAAGGAATCCTGGATTCTGGATCACTTTGAAATTTTTGTTATTGCTTTAAAGGGGGCATAAGAGAAACCCCTGTCAAACCGATGATGGTGCTGCCACCTGGCGAATAACATAGCCTTGGCAGAGGTATGCGGGCTATGACTGCTTTCTAGTTTCTTATTTTGACTGTTTCTTATTTATTATTGCTTTTTTAGTGCTTTGGTGCGATTGTTGTAAATTTGACCCATGACAAATTTACTCTAGCAAACTCCAAATGTTCTTGTAAGAACTTTGTGTGACTCAGCACAGAAGATTGATCAGTTAAGCTGAAGCACTGTGGTACGATATTATTGCTGATAGCTGGAAGAGTTCTTACTTGTGGTAATAGCAATAGTTTATGACACAGCATAGTGTCAGCCACTGCAGGAGTTTACATGGTTTTTTGATGCATGCAGTGCACAAAGTGGTAATTAGCTTCAGCCACTGATCTGCCTAAATGAATAGGCAGCTATATTGTCCATATTTGCCATCACAGTTTATTACTAGCTAGTCAGAAAGTCAATAATCATTTTACTGACTTGCAAAGGGTAGAAGGCTGAGTTGACATGGGCGGATGGCTTATCTGATCATAGACAGCGAACTTTAAAGTATTAGCGAGGCACATCATAAAGCAAAGTTTTTTTGAAGACCAGTCTGACCTGCAGTAGCCGGAGAATAGTGGGCTGGCTAAAGCAGAATGATATGTGTGTATATTGTTGTATGTATACGTGTGCTGGGTAGGGTTTGGTGGACTGGCAGCAATGCTCCCAACTGATGCTGAAATGAAGGCGCAGTCATCACTGCTGAATGGCAGCAGTGTTGTTAGTAGACCTCCCCTTGCACCTATTGGCTTACCGGAACAACTGCGTCTGCAGCAGCAACAGCAGCAGATGCAGCAGCAAGGGGTATGATGATGTTGCCGGTGATTTGTGAACTTATCTTGTCAAGTGGTTGGTTGGATTTACTGTTTAGTCCGTAGTGGGGATGTTAATCTGGGGCACTACTAGAAGATTTGCATAGTATAGCATGTAGCTGATCATCTCTAGTGCTTCCTGAGTCAGCGAGGATTAAACCCACTGCCATTGTTGTCCAGCTCCATTAACAGCCAGCGTCTAAACCAACTATGTCAGTGTGCCAGTGTAGTAACAGGGTAACAGGGCATATTGCTACAAGGAACTCTTCATTCTTTCCTGGAGGTTACTGGTGCCATCTCTAGTACTATTATACTGAGCCATGGAGGGATGGCCAGGCTGAGTTAGCCTGGGTGGTTTGGTTGAATACCAAGACAGTATACCTGCAGACCCCCATCTTAGTACTAACCCAACTGAACAATAGAGTAAATTGGCTTGAGTGAACACATCAGTTTTGCATGAAGGTAACGGATTACTTTTTCGCCAAATGTGTTCTGTCACATCTAAAATGCTCTGGATATGTTTCTCTAATTGGTGGGCAGGGTTTTCCCCCAAGAACTCCACCCCACAGGTTTGGATGTTGGGCCCTTTTTACAACTCATTTAAGATGTTACTACTGAGAGACAGTCACTTTTTTACCAGCTTATTTGAAATTCTTTGCATGGTGTTTGATATGCTGAGCATATACGTGATGTTTCATAAAAAGGACCCCTTTTTCTTTCTTTCATAATTTCCTCAAATGATGATCAATTTACACAAAATTTTTACTAGTTGTAACTGAAGAAATACTAATTCAAAATATTTCAACAAAATATTTTTTGCTAGTCGTTACGTAACGCTGATGTCATAATGTGTCACGGGTACAAACATGCTAGTCTCAACTGGTGCTGTTACTTGCTATCCTCTTCTGTTGGTGAAAAATCTGGTTTCTTCATGACAAATTCTTGAAGTTTTACAGTTGCAGCTACAAAAACATGCAAAACAATCACATATGACACATGTTACATGTTCGAGCAAGACAGTGCACTAGCACATTGAGCTTGCAAACTGGTTGCATTTTTGAATCACAAGACACCTGATTTCATGATCCCATGTTGCTTAGTGCTGACACGATGAACATTCTTAAGTTTACCATTAAAGCAGGGTAGCAACTGACAGCACCAGTTGAGACTAGCAAGTTTGTACCCGTGACACATTATGACGTCAGCGTTATGTCACAACTAGCAGAGAATATTTAATCAACTGCCATATTTTGTTGAAATATTCTGAATTGTATTTCTTCAGCTACAACTGGTAAAAATTTTGTGTAAATTGATCATCATTTGAGTAAATTATGAAAAAAACGATATCCTTCATAGGAGTTTGCAGAGGATACGGACAGAAACAGAAACAGGGTCTTTTTTTTATAAAACACCACGTAGAATACATTACATCTGTACATTTCAGATGACTGCATCATTGTTCTCGCATCCTCCACCGGGTTTGATGGGAGGACAGCCACAGCCAGGTGGTCTTCAGCTGCAGCAGTCAGAGCTATCTTTCTACGCTGCTCCCGGTGAAGTCCCCGGTGATGAGATAGTACGACTGCAGCAGGAACTGCTTGCTAAGAAGCAGGCGATACTCAGATGGGAGGAAGGCATGAAGCAAGCTTACAGCGTGAGCTTTCAGCTTCTAATACGATTTATTTATCATCTGCTGCGGCCAGTGGTTATGCTGTAGTGTCTGTCTTTTGTTTGTTTGTTTCTTTTTTGTGTTTATTTTGCTAGATTACTCGGAGAGTTATGAGCAGATTTTAATGAAGTCTTACCGCTATTCTTGGCTCACTGATCGATCTTAGGTTCGTGGACAACTCTGAACATTTCATGGCTGATGTACTGGCAACATGCCAGATAGAGCCTAGCCACTAGCCCAGCCTGTACTGTGTAGCCAGACTGATGTACATTGTAGCTGGGATCGTCTGCTATGTAGGCGTGTGAGGCTTGGAAGAATGAAGCCGAGAAACAGGAACGACTTCTGAGACAAGTGGAAGAGGAGCGAACCAAGGCTTTGGCACAGAGAGACAGCGTATGTTCACCTATATGCTATCAGTATTCTTATGCAGTGTTAAGTGCTTAGTGAAGCATGGCTCACTCACTCAATATTCTTTTCTTCGATCCATTCTCTGATGCATTTGGTTGGACATTACGGAGGTAATTTGGCTCGTAGAATTCTGCTGCAGTAATCTCCAAAGATTTTCTTTTGTGGACCAAAAGTAAACTGGATGGTAAACTGCACAGTGTAGTGGCCTGTGACCAGGCTACATTATTTTGGGTGTGTTTAAACTTTGTTCCCATTTTCACCATTTGTAGTCTATAAATTTCACTAAATAGTGCATATCGTAAGTCAATGTATAAATGTATATTGTGTATTTACTTTTTATTTTGTGATGTTTTTCGGTGTTTTTAAAAATTTGAAATAGGTCATTTATTTGCTTTAATAGCACCTATCCCACATTCAGATTTTACAACATTTCGTAATGCATTTTATGGTTATTTATGTGTGCTGCTCATTTGTCGTAATCAGTTACTGAAAATGGTGATAGACGAGCTTAGCCAAGATTGTTCTGCTGACACAGACACTGGCACATCTAGCCGAACTGAAGCACGAACTGGACATGCTGGGCGGTGGGACGGCCACACCTGGTGCAGTGATGGTGCCACCGGTCCAAGCACTGAGAGGACTGCAGCGTAACATCGACTTTCAGCAAGTACCTCATGCCACGGTGCAGCAGCTGCATGCGACCATACAACACGACTTTGAGCTAGTCGAACAAGTATGTTCGGATTCGAATGAAAGATTGTATATACTACTGTCAAACAGATGTTGCGCTAAATGTGTTCATTTGTGGTAAAAGAGAATAAATAATAAACATTCTACATGTTAGTAAATCGCTGTAAGGCTATAGCGTTAGAGAGGCTAACAGCCACAGACTATGGAGGTCACCATCAAACCTTTTCGCCAGTCCACAAAAAAGTAATCTCAAGGTATGCACAATAATAATGCCTGACACAGCATTGTTCCTACCTGGTGATTGAACAAAGTTCAGGCTCGGCTTTGTGAGTATTTCGCGCTAATTCACCGGGACATTTTATTGACACTCCAGGGCTAGTGATGTTTGTAAATACTAAATATCTTAATATTCCACTTCAGAGGACTTTTTTTTACCACAAATCTTCCAAATTAGCTTGAGTGAACACATCAGTTTTGCATAGAGATATTGGATTACCCTTCTATCAAAGGTGTTTTGTCGCATCTAAAGTGCTACAGATACGTTTTGCTAAATCATGGGTGGGGGTTAACTGCTTCTCCCAGAACCCCTCACCCCGCTGAGTTTTAACTGTTGGGCCCTTCTTACAACTCATTTATCCGTTTTTCTTTTGATAATTATCATGAAATAGTTAGTTACCTATTTTATACTCTCGCCTATACACCATCAAATTTTGATTTTTTTTTTTTACTTGTAACCAGTTTAACTCTAAACTCATTGTTGTGACCTACTTCAATCAATCAGTTGTTTTACCTTGTTTTTAAATAAACTTTAATTGATTTGTTACTTAATTTTCTGTGCACCTAAAGGTTATAGTAATGATTTTACAATAAACTAGTTTCAGATAAAGGTTAGAGACTCTTACTGTCAGGATTATTTCATTCTGCCATTGTTTTTATCTCTGTATATTTACATCCCCTATTTTATATATTGCAGCCTGTCAGCTGATTGTTGAAACTTTCTGCTGAGTAGTTGATTGATAATAAAAATAATAATAATAATATAGTCATTTGTAAGGCGCACAATGTCAGCAGCAGTCGATTGCTGTTCTGTTGTGTTGGCAGATGATTCGCAACATCGGCGTGTGTTTGGTGTGCAAAGAGCGTCGGGCGACGGTTTGCATTAGTCCGTGCTCACACACTGTCATCTGCTACACGTGCGCCATGATTGTCACCGAGTGTCCGCAGTGTGGCATTCACGTAGCAACCACTGGGCCAACGCAGCCCACTGCGTAGCACACAGTCTGCTAGGATTAACCAATTGACTACAGCAATCGATTCGTAGATGATAGAGCGTCCGTCGTGTTTTGATCATTTGTTTAGAATGTCGTATGACAGTGAAGACGGTAGAAACTGTTGAGACTAATAATACTGCTTTTCTGTCCTGCTTTGTTTGAGGATATCCCTTTGCCTGTCCATATTTCCTGCACAGGCTTATAACTCCATATTTAATGCTTACTCTATTGATTCCTTAACTTAAATATGTTCATGAAGGTGGATTACTCCTGCATATTGGCAGAATTTTCGTTGTTATGTTTTTTTTTCAGTTCGCTAAATGCGTTCAAAATTTTTGTCAGTTTTGTTTATCGGATTAGTATCTTGTGTGTAAATATGTAATCTCCGCATTCTTGAGATTTTGCTCTGCTCATTAGTAATATATCTCGTCGAGTGTTTTCCACACACCTTTGATATTTAGCTAAAGCTTAGTGGAACTGTTGCATGTCTGAGTGTGGTGTGTTCTCAATGCATTGCTCTGTGTGCGTTTGTGTGTTAATTGCAAAACTGTTTGTTCACTGCGTGTGCTAATTTTTACTCCTTGCATGCTACGTCCCTAACGTAGCGAAGAGGAGTATATGAGATCAGTGTAATATTGAGGACCAACTGACAACCGACCTCTGTTCCTGGAAGAGCCTTCCTGGAAGAACTTCAAACAGCCATATCTCCATAACGGTGCCAGATAGATGCATGGTCACTATGGACCACCCATAGGAAGTTGACCCCCGGCTGTCGAATGGTCACGTGACCCCAAAAGGTCAAGGTCGTGACCCTATTATCTTTGAGGTGCCATATCTCCGTAACGGTGCCAGATAGACGCATGCATTGAGGTATAACAAGACAAATGGCAAGTAACGTCATCGACCATTGTTGGACATTTTTTCCTTTCAGTTCCTAAAATCGGGCAATATTTTATGAAATTTGGGAGACAATTTCCAATAACGACCTGGACGTCAGTCGTTATTAGTACAGTGAAACCCACTTAATTGCATAGGGTTCATTCGGGCTGACGTTATGCTATTATCCGGGCTATGCGATTAGGAGGGCACCTAGTGCATACGATGTTTTCCACTAAAATGAATGACGACTATACCTTTTGACCATTTATACACGTGAAATGGTTCAGATAACTTTGATAAAAAAAACAGTGAAGAAATTGTGCAATTTCGTCTGACAACAAACATTACTCGTGCGAATTTGCCGCATTTTGATAGTTATAATAGTCAGAAAAAATCACGACGCTGAACTGATACCTGGCTCACTAAAGCCAGCGACACACCACCCCAATAGACACACCACCCCGGCGTAGTTGGTGGCGTAGCATAGTGGTTAGAACGTCGGTCCTGGCCGGCGAACTTTCCCTATCCTGCGCTAGACTGATGGATGGCCGTTTGACCACTTTGTGGGTAAAGCGTCCGCTATCAGTCAGCCAACAAGGCTAACTCAGCCTGCCATCCCTCCGGGGTCAGTTAAACGAGTAGGTAACCCATTACATGGGTTACGGAAGGTGAGGACCTTTGTGTAGCTGACTGGGGCTGCCTGGCCGGCCTGCGCGCCAGCCTGTGTCTGCAGGCTGCACGCGGCGGCTGTGCGACTGGCGGTTCTGGTTAGTGACGAAAAGCGCATTAGAGGTGTGTATACGCGACAATGCGCTATACAAATTACAACCTTTACCATTTTACTCCGCATGTCCGACTGGGTGCCAGGGATGGATGTAGTAGTAGTAGTAGTAATCAAATAATAAACTTATAAGGCAGGGTGAAACCCCGTACGACATCAACTAGAGGAACAATGCATAGCGGTTGACTTTATCAAAAGCCTTTGCCATATCCAAGGCTGCAACTGAGACTGTAGAACCATTACTTGTAAAATATTATACTGTGTTACAAAACACAGCAAGAGCTTCATTACAACCCACATTGGGTTTAAACCCACACTGCAGTTCAGAGGTCACAAGGTAATCACTCAATTGTGAAAGGAGACAGTGTTCAAAAATCGCTTCCCGGCGGACTAATTAGCGCATAACCTGAAAATCGTAAATTCCTGAATGAATTAGTCAACCAGAATAACCAAACAGTGTTATCAACTGCATCTGAAAAATCGAGTTGGTGTGAGCACAATGAAGCAAAGAGTGGTTATCACTCAGCACTATGCTGCTCAGATATTTCAAAAATCACCACATGAACTCTACAAAAAATAAACCGTAACATATACAGTGTGAGTAAAAAATGATTGTCAATATTTCAATTCCAAAATTTTTATGAAAATCCATCCACAAGTTCTGAAGTAAGACGCATGAATCAACCAATGGTGAAAACGCAAGCAAAATATAACCTCACCCAGGTACAGAAATTGAGAGCATAGTCAAAACGTACTGACGCAATCACAAACGATTTGATGGTGATATAAAACGAACGTATGGCACAACGTATGGCTGAATGTCAAAATGGATTAATGCAATTTGAGAGCTCTTGTATTAATGCATTACTGCTGTGACTACATCAAAACATTAATTTCACAATGGAACATCAACTGTTTCAAGAACACAATACTTAATGGTAATTAAGATTTTACTGGAACCTAACATCGATGATATAAAAATGAGATTATTATTTTTTACAACCCCGATAGTAAAAGTTCTTCAGGGTTAAAAACAAAAGTTAAAAACAAAGCTGGAATAGCTATTGGTCCAGTGGATCAATGGAAAACAAAACTAGTCACCACTATGTGGCGCCCCTGAACTAAATACTGTGCCCCCTCTAGGAAAGATCCCGGGGATTAAAAACTAAACTAAACGTTAAAAATACTACTGGGATGACCATTAAACTATCAAAGTCTTTTCAAAAACATAGAATTTATAAGACAAGTGGGATGATTGTCTAAGGTAGCCAATGGGTGAGGTCAAGTTTCGCTAAGACTTTAGTCTAAGACTAAAGTTTTGACCTAACTTTGGTCTAAGCCCAAAGTCAAGTCCAAAGTCAAGACCAAAATGAGCTGGCAAGTTTCAATGTTAAAAGAATACAATTCTGCCTTAGCTTGATTAAACGGACGTCCCAGTTTATTATTTGAGCATAATATTTACTTTTTGTCTAGTACAATAAAGTGTGGCATCTGATAAATAATAGGCATTTTGTTATTTACTACTTACTGGTGTTAACTCAGCAGACGACACTTGCATAAATCATGACGTCATCCTTAAGCACAAAGTCAAGACCAAAGTCAAGACTTTAGTCTAAGACCTTAGACTAAAGTGTTAGCGAAACTTGACCTCACCCAATGTCACAGCAGTCTTGCATTCGAAGTACACTGCGTCCGGTAAAAAAGTAAACCCCTAGACATTTTACAATACACGGTGTTTCATAAAAAGGGACCCCTTTTTGTTTTTTTCATAATTCACTCAAATGATGATCAGTTTACATGAAACTTTTACCAGATGTAGCTGAAAAAATCCTAATTCAAAATTTTTCAACAAAATATGGCAGTTGATTAAATATTCTTTGCTAGGTGTGATGTAACGCTGACATAATGTCACAGGTACAAGCGCGCTAGTCTCAACTGGTGCTGTCAGTTGCGACCCTGCTCCGGTGGTGAAAATTCTGGTTTGTTGATGACAAATGTTTTAAGTTTAACAGTTGCAGCCACAAAAAACGTGCAAAGCGATTGCATTTACGTGTCTGTGAGGATGGCTGCACTTTCACATGTTCGAGAAAGACAGTGCATTATCACACCAAGCTTGCTTGGATCGCGAGATGCCTGATTTCATGTCCACATGTTGGTCAGTACTGACACGATGAACATCTTTCATTAGCGAACCAGATTAAGTTCACCATCGAAGCAGGATAGCAACTGACAGCACTAGTTGCGACAAGCAAGCCTGTACTCACGACACATTATGATGTCAGCATTACGTCACGACTAGCAAAGAATATTTAATCAACTGCCATATTTAGTTTGAATATTTTTAATTAGTATTTTTTTCAGCTACAACTGGTAAAAATGTCATGTAAATTGATCATCTTTTGCGTGAATTATGAAAAAAAACAAAAAGGGGTCCTTTTTACGAAACACCGTATAGAAATGTCAAATCCGAATGAATCTGAATAAAATTTCGTGCACTTAATCCCCAATAAATTGCTGAAACAAACATCAAATTTTGTGGAAAAATATTACTTTAGCAGAGTTATTAATTGTTTAATATTGATAACAGCATATCTCCGTTACCAATATGGCATTACGTAGGCTACTTCAAATTGTTTGCTTTGAAATTTGGCACATTGTCAATAGTTGACGCATTGGTGACGTAAAATTTTGCCAGAATCAGTTTATTAGTTACGCAAATGTACACAGGGGTTTATGTAACGCCACACTGGTAATGGAAATATTTTGTTATTGATATTCAACAACGAATAACTCCGCTAAAAATAATATTTTTCAACAAAAATTGGTACTCCTTTCAGCAATATATTGGGGATTACGTATGCGAAATTTCATTCAGATTCGTTTGGATTTTACATTTTTATTGTACAATATCTAGTGGTTTACTTTTTACTGAACACAGTGTAACGAGTGTCAGGAATCAAGCAAACGAAATTGGGCGTATGATGACTTGGAGATAGTATCGTCCGGAAATGTCACAGAACGACCTGTGTGGCAACTCATTCTCCATGCCACCTAGTTCCACCGCAGCAGGAGTTTCGTGATTGAAACGGTGAGTGATGGTGCGCTTTGCTGCGATGTACGTCTCTCCATTGTGACTCGCTAGGATAGCGACGGTGACATCAGCATCTTTGAGAGACACTTCGTTAGGCATCGATGGCGAATCCTGGTCGCTCACCAGAACGCGCAGAATGTTGCGTAGACATGCGATGGCCGGTCTATTCTCCCTGTTCCAGTGAAGGCTGTCGGTTGCCTACAATACAACTGGAATTAAACTATAACTGAATAGTAAAGTTTGCGTTGCTTCTATCAGTTCTATGAAATGAAAATAAAATTAACATAAATAAAACAAGTAATTTGAGCAAAGCTCATGAGACGCGCGACAGCCTTAGCAGTTCCTATTCGCATGTTGTCTTGATTTAAATCTATCTATTTTGACGCAATTCACTCTTGAAATCTACGCCACAGCCACAAATTGCAAAAAAACACTAAAACCCCTATTTTAGAAATTCAAGGTCATTCAAGGTCATTCAATGTCATCAATGTTTACACCAATAAAACGCTTGCTTGTTATGATAAGCAGCATGTCTCTGCCGATCTGCAACCGTTTTCAAGCTACACGAGCCAATAGCGGTAAAATAGCTACTTGTAGATTCTTAAAAATGTACGATCTATGCTAAAAATGTTATGCGCAAAATGTCCAGGTCTATCTCCAGCCATTTCGGCGCAATTCACTTTTAAAATGTGTGTCGCAGCCAATAATCGCAGAAAAATTCACTAAAACCCCCATTTTAAAGGTTCAAGGTCATTCAAGGTCATCGACGTTGACAGCAATAAAAAGCTTGTCACTAGTGCTTGTTATGATAAGCAGCATGTCTGTACGTGTTCGCAACCGTTTTCACGCTACACGAGATAATTGAGGTAAAATAACCACTTTTTAGGGGGGTAGCCGTCTTTGATGTCCGCCTGCACCGGCCTCCTTGAACCTAGGGGGTCGGGACTTGGACTGCTAAAATCTACGTTGAATGCTGAAAATTTCATACGCATGTTGTCTTGCTCTATCTTCAGCCATTTTGTCGCAATTCAGTGTTGAAATGTGCGCAGCATCCAAAAATTGCGAAAAATTCATTAAAAACCCCTTTTGGGGAGGTTCAAGGTCATTCAAGGTCATCGATGTTGATAAATTTAAAAAGCCTGTCACCAGTGCTTGTTATGATAAGCAGCATGTATGTACCTATCTGCAACCGTT
>Ga0056128_1006578_pt1 | contig 14666 bp, 9 predicted proteins | sample WorMetLIZISLAND2_FD_71113 | JGI IMG/M metagenome (GOLD analysis project Ga0056128, IMG submission 71113) | Marine gutless worms symbiont microbial communities from Max Planck institute for Marine Microbiology, Germany - Olavius geniculatus... ...
AAAGTCAGCTTGTAAGGACGCCATATGCATAGCCCCATCTAAGGTTACCCAAATGATTTTTGCTGTTTTAGAGGACTGATAGCATCACATCGTCCTTACACACAGTTGTAAACTGGTCAGTTTTTTTTACATATATTTGAAAATAAAAGCAAAGTACTTGCCACATGTCGGTAAGTATTGTATCTGACCCTCAAGTATTTAGCCGTACTGGAGTACTACTTGAGTACAAGTACAAGTACCAAGTACTGTATTTCTGCACTGCCTACGACACGGTTAATGATGATATCGCGATATGTTTTCGAGGTGTTACTGGAGGCCGGGGCGACGCTATCGGTTGACGATGACGGTTGGACACCTCTTCATGCAGCCGCAGCATCAGCAACCGCTGACTATGGAGTTATACGTCTCCTGGTTGATGCCGTAGTCCGTCGTGGCAAAGCAGGCGACTGTTTGCTGGACGCCAAGACCAACGACGGTCAGAACACTGCCCTTCATCTAGCCGCCGCTAACGAGAAAGCTCTGTCTCCAGCCAGGTGCGCGACGTTTGATGAAATTAGGCTAAGAATACAAAGTAAAAATGCCTATGAGATAGCGCAGCAGTTATTTTACAGTCAGCTATAGAACAGAGGCGAAAAAGAGTATGAAGAGTCTTGAATGCTCGCAGTCACTTTGAAGAGGTCGTTTTATTCCTGCTTGTATAGCGTATGCTTGTATTTCGCGCCCGCAATCAGCAACGTCGTGGGCAGGTGACGGGAAAAAGTTAAGGGCAGTTGTTTTTTCATCATTTTAATTTGTTAAAAAAATTCGTTATTCTTGGAACAATTGCTTTCAAAAATACAAAATTTGAGACTGAAAAATAACTATTTGTTTTGCGTGAAACTTAGAAACAAATTTGAAATTTTAATTACGCATGTTTATTTTGTCAGAAATTTGTAACTGCACTAGCAGCTGTCGGAGAATTGCAACTACCTTTCCGACCCACGACGCTTATGCATCATAGAATGATGACACATCAGTAGTGTAGTTTTGCGTAATACCCCGTTTACACGATCGAGCAAACGTCGAGCAAACATCGAGCTGGCTCGTCCAGTATAGCCAGCTCGTCGAGCCAGCTTGATCGTGTACACGGGGTGTAACGGCATAACGTTAGTAGATAGCCTAGGCCTATACAACCTATGAACAGTTTAAGTTACATTTATTTCTGTCCATTCATTGGCCTACACGTTTTAATGCAACTTCGACAGGTTGATAGGTGAGTTGTATCGACTGGATCCTATGGTGTTCAACAGTGAAGACGAAACGTCGTTTCACGTCGCAGCAAAAGCTCAGAACCCTGCCGTCATCACAGCGATGCTCCATACTTTCCCTACGCATTGCTCCCAGCAGCCAACTAACCTAGGTTTTGGAAAACGTTTATAAGTTTTTTTTATAGTTTTTACAAATATTTTTCTTACTTTCTAGTGTTGTAGTTTTAACAAGTTTTAGAGATTTTTTTCAGCGTTTTTTTTACGCGCGAAAGCAGCTAGACTGCTTTAGCGCGTCTTAGCCATCGCAATTCTGTCCGTCCGTCTATCCGTCTGTCCATCTGTCTGTCATACGGGTTGATCAGTCAAAAACGGTGCAAGCTAGGATCACTAAATCTTTAACGTCGGCTGCCGGGAAGACTCTAGTTTTAAGAACCGTAAAGCTTTTTCATAAATTTGGAGGAGGTCACCCCGAACGAGAACGCTAAATGAGAAGTGGTAGGAAAAATTTGCAATTTTAGCCAATAAGTCACTATATCTCAATAACGGTGCGAGATATGGTCTAGGTTACTATCAATCACTAATAAAAAGTCGTACACTGGCTATCGATTGCCACCGAATTCAATGACCTTGGATGACCTTGAACGCCAAAATAGGGGTTTTATGGATTTTTGGCGATTTCGGGCTGCTAGACACATTTCAAGAGCGAATTTCGCCAAAATCAATTATTATTAGATAGATATGAAGAAGCTGAGTTTGGAATTTTCGGCATTAAACGTAGATTTCTACGGTCAAGTCTCCATTTTCTAGGTTTAAGGAAACCTGCGCACAATAGCGGTACCCCCGTAAAAGTCGTTATTTTACCGTTGTTGGCCAGTCTTCGGTGAAAACGGTTGCAGATAGGCATGGACATGCTGCCTATCGCAACAAGCACTAGTGACGAGCTTTTCAGTCGTATCAACATTGATGACTTTCAAAAACCCTGAACTTTTATAATAAGGGTTTTTTATTGATTTTTGCAATCTTCGGCTGCAGCGCACACTCTAAGAATAAACTACGACGATGGCTAGAGATAGACTGACAGTTTGCGAACAGGAATTGCTATAGGCTTTCGCGCGTCTGGTGGGCATTAGCTCAAATTTCATGTTATGTTTTACGTTTGATCGTGTTTTCTTGTGTTTATGCGTACGGAGGACATTGGACACAAATTACGACCCAAAAACATCTTATACACCGCTTTCTTTGCCACCTGCCAAAATTTTAACCTGCTAAACAATTTTTGTCAAATTTTGTTTAAAAACTATGTTTTAAAAATACAATATTAAATGTTATGATGCTTCATTTTAAAAAAACACGGAACAAACGTAAAAATTTAAGCACCCATGTAATATGTCTGTTGGAAATTTGCTGCTGTTTGTCGAATAACTTGCCACTTTCCGCTCTCAATTTTTTCCAGCCCGCGACGCCGCCGATTACATCTACGATCCGTATTAAATTGCACAACAGACACAACAGATAAAAAACATTGGAACCATAACTTCGGATTGTTTTTTGGGAAAGTTCTGAGGTTTTTGCTGAACTAAAAATTTTAAAACCTAGGTTTTTCAAACCGATATTTATTTTCAGCGACGGAGCTGCTAGAGATCTGCGCACTGGGAGGGAACGCGCGTGCTGTGGGACTGTTGATCGAACGTGGTGCTGACTTAGACAATAACGAGGTACTGAGACAGATCGTCAACGAGTCGGTGAGATGCCCGGCCAAGACACAGTTTCTGCTCGATGTCTACCACACCGTACGTACTACAGTTACAGCACTGCGTAACTGGATTAGGATTATTAAGAGAGGAGAGGTTGTAGCGAAGTGTGGCTTTGTGGTGTAATAGTAACAGGCCGGACTGGTGACTGAAAGGTCCCAGGATCGACTCCGGGCCAATGCACTGTCAAGTAGTGACCTTGGGCAAGTTGTTCACACATACACGTGCCTCTGTCACCAAGCAGTATAATTTAGTACCGGTCAAAGGACGATGATGCTCTGTGGCTGGGAAGGTAACCGCGGACCTGGTGGAACGTAATGGCAGCCTACCACCGGGTTTGACTATGTCATCTGTGGGCTGACTGCCTGGAGACCGGGATCAGTCCCGGACCCCACGCTCGTATCGAGCATGGGTTATTTTTACCTTTATAACACTGCAGACACTGTGCTGAGAGAGAGAGAGGAGAGCGACGTAAGTTGTAAAATAAAATCACACCAAGTTACCTGTGCAACTGAGTTTTGTAGCTATTAACCAACAAAGATAATACATGATATTAACGCTAAACATGGGTTCGATGCCACCATGTTCAAGGCCAAGGCCGTTGATCTTTGAAGTCAAGACCAAGGTACCAAGTGAGCTTCAAGACCAAGGTCATTAAGTAAGTAAGTGAGTAATATAATTGTTATGACAGTTTTATACTGCGCATCAATAACCCGTTTAATTTTATTCAGACTGTAATAAACCATAAACGTGCTCAAATAAACATAGTCTTAATGTTTCAGACTGTTTGCTGCACGCTTAACGGTCAAAACTGAAAAAAGTCATCATAGTTTCAGTGTTACTTCAAGAGACCAGCGACTAAAAAATAGAAACCAATGCATCGAGGCCAAAGCCAAGGGCAAGGCCACCATTTTTTAGCCGACCGCACTTAAGTAACGGTCGAGCTGTTGTTATGGCTGTCGTCTGTCTGTCTGTCACAGATGTATTGTGGTTAAACGGTTGCATACATGCTTTTAAACGACATAAAAATCATTGACGTTAGATAAGCTTAAAAGCCGTTACGTGCTATTGTGGCTAAACGGTGCGAGATAGGGCCTAGGTTGCTATTGATTATTGACAGGAAGTCGCATATTGGCTTTTGAATGAGATACAAATCATCGACCTTGGATGACTTTGAAAGTCACTGACAATCAATACGGTCGGCTATCTTAGCGACCGCTGGGTTTCTTGTTCTTGCCGAGGTCGAGGATAGTCCTCGAGAGCCGTATATTTGATTAACGCTATTCTGCTAACCCTTTATCGCAGGTGGTTGAACACGCCCTGGTGTGGCGCTGCAGCAGAACCGGTGAGAAAATGCCGAGGTCCGACTCGGTCGAATTCAGCATCGAGTCGCGGCGCACCGTGCTGCATCTGCTGACGAAACCTTCGACGAAGGCCGACAGAAAGAACGTGATCGAATATGCGATAAAGAGCGGAGCGAGCAGATTTCTTCGGGCTATCATCAACACGCCCGGCGTGTTTAGGTTAGTATATTTATAATTTACACCGTGTTTCAAACAAAACTGAGCTATTGCATTCTTCATCATAGCTCTGCCAAACTGTGAGCGATTATTAAAATTCTTTCACCGATGGACTCAGGGAACAATTTTCCATAACAGTTTCATTTAAGTTTCCAACACACCCCAAACAATGTCTCTACTCTATATTACTTTGCAAAATAATATTTTGAATGATTTCGGTAACCGATGTAAAAAAATTTTGCAAATCGGTTTCTATTGATAAAAATATGATAACGAATACTAGCTAAATATTTTTTGGAACTTTTATTACAACGCCTTCATGACGTTTTTTAATATCCCAACGTTTCCATTTTGAGTGGCCGGTATGAAAATAACGGCGCGATTTAGAGTAGACCTACCAACAATTGCGCACAAGAAAAAATCATAATGTCAGTCACAGATTTTGTATTTAGATTCACATTTTGTTGAAGCGTGACAACACAAAATTGATGAACGTAAAAAAGTCGTGTCTTCGAAGCACCGGTTTTAGACAATACGTCAAACGAAACAAGAAATTTGAGCTAATGCTCAGGAGACGCGCGAAAGCTTATAGCAGTTTATGTTCGCAAATTGCCGTAGTCTGTCTTCAGCCATTTCGTCGCAATTAACTCTTAAAGTGCGCGGTGCAGTCAAAAATTGCAATAAAAAATGAAACCCCTTATTTTTGGAGTTCGGGGTCTTTCAAAGACATCGATGTTGATACAACTAAAAAGCGTATCACTAGGGATTGTTGTGATAGGCAGCACGTCCACGCCTATTTGAAACCGTTTTCACGGTAGACTTGCCAACAACGGTAAAATGACGACTTTTACGAGGGTACCGCTCTTTGATGCCCTCGTGCGCAGGTTTTCTTGAACCTAGAAAATCGAGACTTAGACCGTCAAAATCTACATTTAATGCTAAAAATTTCATAAGCGGCTTGTCTTGGTCTGTCTGTAGTGAATTCGGCGCAATTCGCTGTTGAAATGTGTCTCGCAGCCCAAAATCGCCAAAAATCTATAAAAAAAACCTATTTTGGCGTTTAAGGTCATTCAAGCTCATTGAATTTAGTGGCAATGGAGAGCCAGTGTACAACTTTCTATTAGTGATTAATAGTAACCTATGCCCTATCTCGCACCGTTATTGAGATACAGCGACTTATTGGCTAAAAATCGCAAATTCTTTCTACCCCTGTCACCCGCGCTTAGAAATCAGCTTTTTATTCAACGTTTACAAACGTTTTTCTATAGGGTCTAAACGCGTATTTTACAGTTTTCTTAAAAACATTTTCTTAACGCTTGTAACACATCTATGCCTACAGGTTCGATGCAGCTGCGACTTGCAACTTTCCGGAATCTCCGCCGCCTGTCGAGTATGACGTCACCGATATGACGTCATCTACGCGATCAGCCGCAGCCGCTGAAAATGACATCCAAAGAAGGTAATAGGCCTAAGCTGTGCTACCGGCCGCAATCTGGTGAAAAAGTAAAGACGGAGAAATATTTCACTGCACGCAAAAGCGACGGCAGTATAGTTTTCAGCATATTGTCAATATCTTGTCAACACGATGACGATAACGTATGAACCGCTGGCACTTAGCTTGTTGAAACTTTGCAAGAACATGTAGGCCTATCTTGAAAATCTCTAGAACCCGGTTATAGGTGATAGGTCGCGACGGTCAAGGTTTTTTGTGTATTTTGTGTCTGCATGATACTGCTTAAACCAAGCAGTCGGCCTGGATTCACGAAATGCCATTTGCTAGATGGCGCCGCTTTATTACTGCCCACGAAAACGACTGCCGTTACCCGCGGGCCGTACTCAGCTTCGAGCAAGGATTTGCGATTTTGTTTAACTTACTTTTTATCTTTATTTTGTGACATACAATGTTGACTAAAGCTCGTTGACGACGCAGAACAGTTGTGCGATTAAAAGACACACTTTTAACGTATATAGGTAAGACACATTATCGACGTCGAAATCAGGTTTTAGTACTCATTGGTGAGGAAATATGCATACCCGATAAACCTAATGCAAGAATTTTGCTGTACAATGACGTTCCTATCAGTTACGGCACTGCCGACTTTTTTGTTTGCATATTTTCTCAGACTCTTTTCTCTGTTTACTAGATTGTACTATTTTTTGGCTATACATAATTAATATTGTATAACAAATTTATTCATTCACTGGCTAAGCGAGTACGCAGTAGACATATTGAACTTAAGCCACTTCAGACAGTGCGGTAGGCCTCTATCGTACTCAGACCACGCTCAGGTGGCATAGCAGGGGCGGATCCGGAGTTTTCATTTTCAGCACTGTCGGTAGCTCCAGACAACCAGAAACTAAACATCATTAAGCTTACAGAGCAGCATGTCATATTTTTCCGATGGGCGTACCTAAATTTCTGTGCCATTTTTACCGGCTGACAAGATGTAAAAACGCTGTGCAAAGTCATGCGCCAGATAGATAAAATTTTTAAAAAATCAGTGTAATGTAAGGTAAAAGTGATGGGAAACGTTTATACCTGGCGGGAAATTACCCTAGCCGGCAACAATTCCTCAAGAATCCGACACTGACAGAGCACTAAAACGGATGATCTAGACCTATATACACGTAGGTACACTTCTTCGCAATGAGCAGCAAAAACGACTAAAAATTTATCACTTTGTCTTAAAATTTTTGCTTTCTGCTAAAAACGGTTAAGGGGAGATTTTGAGGTTTTAGGGTAGGTGGGGAGGGGGCTTGAGCGGTTGAGCCGCTAATTCCGCAACTGGACCACACCGTCGTTTGTTTGCTTCATATCACAACGCACGACTTCGGCCGAAAATTGTGTCAACAGTACCGATGCGAACTGAGTTTGGTGTGCTTCAAATTCAGTTACAGACGGTTCCGTCCGACACACCCATACCTCAGAGATATCGTAACGTATCGACGTCACTGGCGTCGGGAAGGCATTGTCAATGAACAACCGTTCCGGCAACTCACCAAACCGCTGCTCTACTTGGGCCAGTGGGTCTACTTCGTGCTCGGACTGTTCCAGCTGGCTTTCATGATCACTTTCTCCATTCTCTATCCGGACTGGACTCGCTGCCAGTCCGGTCGATGCAACACTAATGCTACAAATGATTCCTTGTCGAATGACGAAATCGGGTAAGGTTGTAAGTTCACTTTAGTTCAGAGTAGGCCTACAGTTCAGTAGGACTGTTGGATAGATTGTGTTTTTCCCCAATATTCTAAGGTTGTTTTCAAAGCGACAGAAACAAAACGAACTAAAATAATATGACGTCGTTTTGCTACCGAACTTTTCATTTTAGTTTATTTCATTTCTGCAGTGTCGCTTTAAACACACCTTAAGTTAATAGCCAAGCAGGCTCACGAACGTGCTAGCTGACGCCATAAACTCGGCTAAACACTTCGTGCTTCAGATGGCGACAGAAATGGGATAGGCTAATGGTGTTAAATCTCCATTAGCTTTTGGTGTATGTTTATGAGACTGATTATTGTTCGGCCATGATGATTTTATGATACTGCGTTAACTCTATTATGTCTGCAACTGCGTTGTGTAGCCTATTTTCCATTATAACCGTTGCACTTTGAGTAAGCCTATACATCTTATCCATAACTATATTGTCTACTATAGGTATCCGTGCCTTTTTTGGCCTGTCTGGCCTACCGCGGTCCTACTCTACAACGGATATCGGTACATGGAATGCGTCCTATCCGAGTTTCATCATCTATATTCAGTCGTCTGGTTAAAGTTTCATCATCACCATCCTTCGTCCGTAACGCACAACGTCAAGGTACCTACGCTTGCTGGAATCTGTTGTTGAAGGTGGTTAGCTTTGACGGACTATACACTGTGTCCCAAAAACATCCCCGACATATTCGACTGTAACTTGAAAACCAATTATCAGATTTTGATAATTTTTGGCACGAATATTCCTGACACAACTTGCCATTAAAAATCATTCAGTTTTCCACCTTACCCAACGTTCTTCTTGCACGACCTGGGAAGAGCACAACCAACGAATATCACTTTTTATACAATACGATATGATTGCTTATCATCATAACGTGTAAAAACACATTTTGTTCACATTTCTGACACTTTGGCTGACATTTTATTTAGTTGTCTATTTTTCAACTGCCTGTAGTAAAATTGCTTAAAGTGTTGGCCCATTGTGCAAACATGGAAAGGTGACACTTTCTCCATTCATTGACAGCAGTTTTGATAATGTTTTGCTCCAGACCAATCCAGGCTGTACCAATCGCTTCTTGACACAGAATTTATTGACGTTTTTAAAATCATTTTAACAGTATTATGCTTGGTCTGCTTTTCTCAGGTAGTGCAAAAGCAGACGTGAGGTGAGGTGGAAACTAAAACACCTATTTAATAGCCAGTTGTTTCAAGATATTTTTGCCAAAAATTATTAAAATTTGCTAATCTGTTTTTAAGATCGATAATGTCGAGAATGTTTTTTTCAGGTTTTCTGTTTACTTTAACACATAATTCGCTTAATCTGGTTTCCATAGGTAGTGCAGAAACATACATTGGGTGAGGTGGAAAACTGAACGGTCGTTTGATGGCAAGTTGTGTCAGGAATATTTATACCCAAAATTATCGAAATTTAGTAATTGCGTTTCAAGTTACAGTCGAAAATGTCGGGATGCTTTTTTGGGACACAGTGTAGCTATGTTTTCCGTGGCATTTCCGTGGCAGTTCAAGGTGACACTTTCTCCATTCATTGACAGCAGTTTTGATAATGTTTTGCTCCAGACCAATCCAGGCTGTACCAATCGCTTCTTGACACAGAATTTATTGACATTTTTAAAATTCATTTTAACAGTATTATGCTTGGTCTGCTTTTCTTAGGTAGTGCAAAAGCAGACGTGAGGTGAGGTGGAAACTAAAACACCTATTTAATAGCCAGTTGTTTCAAGATATTTTCGCTAAAAATTATTAAAATTTGCTTTTTTGCAATTTGCACCATTGAACTGTCTTTGCAGTGGCTTCTATCCCTCAAATCTGGAATTGAAATCGAGCCCAATTTCCCCTACTTTTGGGCTTAAGTTTTCCCCATTTCGGGCTTAATTCTTTCTTCCTTTAGGGGAAAGCTTTGTTAAAGGCGTAGGTTGAAAAATGGAGGAAAGTAAAAAGTAGGCCGGTGAAGTGTTGTTAAATAGGTTGCCCAATGAAAAGTGGAGAGGAAGTTTTGATCTACATTCTTAACAAAACTTCTTCCCTATTTTTCACTGGGCGCAAACTGCGTACAGGTACAGGGATAGAAGCCACTGTGTCTTATAAAACTCTGTAGCGACTGCTAAGTGCTAACATAACGTACCTTCAGTGAGGTAGTTTAACTATAAACGTTTACTTACTTTATTTACTGTTAAGTGTTTCTGCGTTTTTCTTCTTTTGAGTCGTCTGGTAAGCCTGCTTTATTGTAACTTTACTGCACTTTGCAATATCTGTTTTCAGTAGTTGCTGAAACAATGATCACGATGCTGCTGCTGCTGGTGGTGGTGGTAATGAAAATAGTAAGAGATTGAAAATTGCAACAATTTGTAGGATTTTTTCAAGGAAATTAGAATCCAGGTTTTTTGGCAAATTCTGTGGTTAGGCCTATAGGGATGTGCAAAGATGAATTTTTAAAAAAACTTCGGCGGATAAAATTCGTGAATTTTGTTTCGCGGGAATTTTCAAACGGTAAGTCACGAATTGTTGATATATGATGATGATGATGATAAGGCGAAACTTCTGGTGGCGACGCTCGACCGTTTGCCTGCATGCGGCTACCCGCTGACGCTGTACCTTTGTTTCTACGCCCACGCCAACTGGCAGCCAGAAGACCCTCGATACTACCATGTCACCACGGACCATCCACGTTACCACGTCACGGCACAAACCCTCTTCCTCAACGCTACCATGTCGCCGCTGCTTCTACCATGTCACCGCGGTGGTGCTGCTTCTCGGTTGGATCACGACCTTCATGTTTTTCTGCAGCATCTCGAAAGACATCTACATCTTCAACATGGTGCGTCGAATATCGGCATAGTCTGTACGCACGAGAACGAGAGTAGGGAACACCTGGAGTCCGAAACGCGTACAGAGCGACGTCACTGAACTGAACTTCGGCGAACTGACATTGTTCAGTTTTTGACGAACTGGTCAATAGGCAAGCAGTAATGCATTACAGTAGACACCGTCTAACGGCGTCGGTCCGGTCGGTGCCTACGTCGCTACGGGCACCTGCACGTCAACCAGTGACCAACTGTGGGTTCGTCCTGCTTGCTCGTTGGTCAGTTCGTCAAAAACTAACCGTGTCAGTTTAGTTCAGTTCAGTTACGTCGCTCTGTACACGCCTTTAAGCAGTGGAATCCTGACTGGCAGGGGGACAGGAGGCAATTGCCTTACCCTAAATTTTAGTCTATCGGAAAATATTTTTCTTGTTGAAAATTGTTTTCCAGATTATAGGCTACACGATTTTGCGCTGAACATTCGACATTTTGAGAGATTTTAGGGGTGAAGTTGAAATTTTGAACACATAATAAAATCTAACTTCTCTTTGGAATTTTGTTGCTGTCTGTCGATAACATGCAACTTTCTGTCTCAACTTTTATATTTTACGACGCCGCTGGCGTGAGGTAAAATATTAAGTTTTTGCATGCTTCGCGCTTTGCTTTAGAACTGTGATACATTGAAATATCAGTAATAAGCCGTATTTGTGAAGCAGAAACAAAATGTGACAGAATACGTTGGATACCATATGTTGCCGGAATCGTCATCTGTAAGAGTTGCAAAATTCGAAGAAAAATCTGCCACAATTATTTTGGAGATGTGGAATTTTTCGGATGACATTGTTTTTTGGCACAGTTAATAAAAGTATGCGCACACGTTCGATGGTTTGGTGGTGGTCTAACGGTAAGGACGTTGGCCTTGTTACGATCAAGGGGTCATGCATTTGACTCCTTGTCTTAGTTGAGTCGCTATCAAATGGTTAATAACTGGATGGGTGACAATCTGCGAACAGGTGAAGCATCTGGGTAATACAACTATTCAGCAAAGTTAACTCAGCCTTTCATCCTCTTGGAATACTTTTAGGTAAATCGCGTATCGGCTTGTCTGGCTCGGGTTGAGAAAGTACGCGTTCACCTCTGTCGAGTGGCAGCTGTCAGGCAACATGGTGTGATTCTATATGGCCGGTGAAGCTCCGTATAGCTGAGATTGGTTATCATTAGGAGTTACAGCCAGTTTTTAGCTTTTAATCTTTAACACGCTGGATAGGTGTTGAAAGACATCATCGTGCGCGACGTGGTCGGCAGTTTCATGGCTGTGTTTGTATTCACGGTGGTCGCGTTTTCCTCGGCGCTCTACGCTCTACGTGGTCCAGTGAGCCACAACGTGACTCGACCCCATGACTCGTACGAGATCAACGTGTACGAAGTGTTCGCCAGCGGACTGACGATGGCCGAATACATCCGATACACGATTGACGAACACGGACGACATCACTTCTTCCGGTGAGATATTAGGCTATAATTTACAAAAGGGCAACAGCGCGACATTTGCTGGCCCGTAAGAGCATCTGTGGCGTGTTGTGAAATTTACAAGTTTACTTGGTCGTTCATGCCCTTAGTTTCATATAAAAATAGTGGACAAAAGCCTCGGTGTAACGATGAGAAGGGAAAAATGACGTTAAAAAGTAAAAAAATCGCCCTCTTACACGTCTTGCCCGACCCCGCTGTCTTCCCTCTACACTCAAAAAGCTGGCGCCGTCAGTAAGGGGGGAATGTTGTCCGCGCTTTGGCGTTAAAGCATGTACCGCCGAGGAGTGCGAAAATATCCCACCCTACGGCTGGGAATACCCGCTTTCAGCTTAGCGGGGATCTGTTCATAGGGAAAAAAGTACGTTTCCCTATGACGAAGCGTGTTTGTAACCTTTTTTAAAAAAGACTTCCTTCCTTACGTTTATCATTAACAGGCCCGTCGAGAGCCACAGCGGGGCCCGGAGAAACATTCTCGCGGGGCCCCTGTGGTGAGAAAATTTGTGAACTTTTTTTATAAAAATGGCGAATTTTGGTATATGGGCCTACTTTGTATTTGTGAGCGAAGGCGGGCCTCCCAAACGTTGCGGGGCCCGGGGTAATATACCCCCTACCCTTTCTATCCCTCCTTTCTTGACGGGTCTCATCACAAAGTCGTCTGTGATTTTGAAACTCGAATTTTCAATCTGGTTGCGATTTGGTGCTGGTGTTTAGGCTGGTGTTCGCGGTGTACATTTTCTTCACGGCTCTCGTTCTGGTCAACCTGCTGATCGCAATGATGACGAACCGTTACAAGCAGGCCAGACGAGCGGCCGAATGCACGTGGCGCTTCAACGCCGTCGCTTTCGGTCTGCGCATCCAAACAGTGCTCAGCTGTCTCACACGTCGCGGCGAGGGTGCGTTCTGCCCGCCGAATCCGGTCTATCGCGACGGTCGATATCTGCTTCAAGTCCGTGATAAAACGCATCGCAGCCGGCGCCGCAGCTCAGGGGGCCAGAGTTCGACGGTCCAGCAACAACTACGCGCCGACGTCACGCGACTGGCCGCAGACGTCAGACATATACGCGACAGAATAGACTCACTCAGCGACAGCGTCGGTTAAAAAGTCGACAGGGCAGGACGTTGTTTGCAATTTTCCGACGGACAGTTGCATATTTGCGACAGCGCGCTCGAAATTTCAATTTCGCTTCTAAATTTCTCTAAAATCGAGGGTTTTTCACTTTTTAGACGCGCATTTAGGATTTTTGGTCAAAAATTTTCGGACAAAAAATTTCCAGCATTTAGGCTAATCGACAACCTATATATAGAATTTAGAAAATGCGGACATTGCCTTCTGTCTCCTTTTGCTATGTAGCGGTGGACGTATTCTTGAAATAGGTCTAATACCCCGTTTACATGATCGAGCAAACATCGAGCAAACGTCGAGCAAATGTATTAAAAACACGTGCTAATTGCTCGACATCTGCTCGACGTTTGCTCGATCGTGTAAACGGGGTATAAATCATAGGCCTATAGTTTATAGCGCTGATAAAACGGCGTCATGGATTGGCAGCCTGGACTTGCAATTTATCGACAGAAAAGATATTGTTGTGCTCAGAAGTTTAACGCTGCTCTCTCTCCCCCGGAAATCATCGAATAGTGATTTTAATTTCAGACGTAAATTTGGTATTTTGGGGACAAAAATTTTCCGACAACGAGAAAATTTCCCAACAGGCTAAAAATTCAGTGGGGAGGGGGATTGCAGTTTAATGTGCAGCGTCCACAATACACTAAAAGAGCCACAGTTTATGCTCGCGTGATCATTAGTTTTCATTCTGCTGCATCACGAACACTGTCATTTAATTCGCCTGACCAGTTACCGAACTGAACATTTCGACCCTTTTGTCGGCTAAACCTCGCTGATTGTTTGAAACATTTTCTGTTACACGTATTAGGCTATAAGACAAACGTTTACTTCTCTATATAAGATGAAATTCGTGTGTGTGTTTGTGACCGATACAGTATATAACTGAGGGATCCCTGGTTAATATCATTTCATTTAACTTATTTCATTTTCTTTTTGGCCATTTTCTTCTAAATTTACTTACTTATCAAATTGTTCCATTTTACTGGCTTAGTTTTATCGTACAAATTTGTCAAATTTTCTTTCCCAATTTTCTCCTGTTCCGGTTTACGTAAATATTGTTAGTTAACAGTCCGCAAATTGCCCGTCTAATTCTTCCTCCAAATTTGTTGCGGTCGGCTAACATCAGTCGCAGACCCCCCTACCACCCTCCTCGGTACTAACATCGGATTTGGGATGGTCAACGAAAGTTAGTCGTCGACCTCCCCTTTAGGCCGCCGACCCTCCCCCTCGGTACAAACATCATATTTACGACGGTTGGCGGAAGTTGACCGCCGACCCCCCGCCTTAGGTCTCCCCTATAAGGAACCTCGGCGCTGCAGTCGCTAGGTGGCGCATGTGTGTCTTGGGACTTCCGGTGCACGTTGCTATGTAAACAAGTGCTGCTTTGAGCGCATGGCGGATTTAAAATACGGGGAATTTACGATCGCAGAACTAAAAACAGAGTTGAGGAAAAGAAAAGCAC
>Ga0056128_1006579_pt1 | contig 14666 bp, 4 predicted proteins | sample WorMetLIZISLAND2_FD_71113 | JGI IMG/M metagenome (GOLD analysis project Ga0056128, IMG submission 71113) | Marine gutless worms symbiont microbial communities from Max Planck institute for Marine Microbiology, Germany - Olavius geniculatus... ...
GATAATGACGCCATTGCCTGCAGCGCTAGCAGCATTGACGGTAGTAACTGATGCGTGGTATGCGGAACTGTCGATAGATGATGATGACATGGCTTACGGCAGCAGCAGCATTATGTGGCAACTGATAACGAGGGTTGTTGACGGTCGTGTAAAACGTGCTGGGTGTATGTATGAACATCAGCAAAAAGGATGTTATGGTAAATTAGAAAAATAATTAAATTAGCTATTTTAATTGGTTATTTAGCATAATTAATTAATTATTTAAAGCTAGGGTTGAAAAAGCAGCCAATAGGAGGCCTAATTTAGCCCTAAATACCCTACTATAGTGCAATTTAGGGTTAGAATTACAAAGGCGTACTATAGCCGAACACACGTAAAAAATACCAGGGTGTGCCAAAAGCGTTAAATATTCTTTGTGTTTTAGAACCGGCTACTATACACTACTCATCGGTCATGACCATAGTCACGTATCCTATGCGGATAGCCTTGAATTACCGGCTTGAGGCTGTTTGGCTGGTGGATTTATCTGGCAGTTGAATGGAAGGTAGCCCGCAAAGCGGGTCGTTTGAATCCTTGAAGTCATTGCATGAGGCCGCGTGGCGTGCTTGCTTGCTGGATAAAGGGACACACATTTCATGGATCTGAGAGACGTTAGATTGCGTGCGAAGAAGCGACTTTTGTGAGCTGCGCAGCGCATGCGTTCCTTATTCGACTTAGGCTAGGGGCCTACTGCGAGCGCACATTCAGACCTACGTCTTTGTAGATCGAAGCAGAACCGGAATGAATCCCCGCGAGACACGCAACCATTGAGCATTGTCTCGTGGCTTCCGATTGTCGGCGGATAACAGCGAGCAGACGCGTTCAGGTCTCAACGGCGGCGCCACGGACAATTGCCACTGACACTCGTGCCATATGGCCATTAATGTATGTTTTTTGGTCCAAAAACATTGTGCTAGATAATGTAGGCCTACATCTAGCGGATGTTCACAGTTCAATAACCACGTTTTATTTGTGGATTTCTAGATTATACATTTCAATAATTTGTCCGGTCAGCAAGCAGCTTTAACTGCGTGAACAATGCAGCAAATGCTTCAGACTTCACCTAGCGGTGATTTGCTTTCGGGCCTCATATCTGGGCTTGGTCACTCCTCGTTTGATGTGTGGTCGTACAGCTACACTAATTTATATAAGGTGAGGCCTAAATTGCGAGCTTTTTCAATGTCAAGTGATGCCTTCAGCGCCTGGCCGTTCTTGGATAGGCTATCCTATTCACTTGCGTAACCTCGGGATTTCTTCATATCAAAGTGACATTCGACTTTGCATCATTAATAACAACGTTAATCAGCAATGGTTTGACACAACCGCTTTTTTACTCGTGGTGCAATACCGGCCATATGCTGCAATGCCACGCACCAATATGTGATCGATAAAGCAATCTAACGGCCGCCGGTGTAGGCCTATGTATTATTTTTGGTAGAGGATCCAGACTTTCAATCCTCCAGACAAGATATAAGCATACTTTAAACCACCAAATTTGTCAATTTGATCAGCTTATTTTCGGAGAAAAAAAATCAAAATTGTTGGCACCAAATATCATCTTTCAAAGCTAAAATGCATCAAATTCCATTTCGCCTGGGGCTTCGCCCCAGACCCCACTGAGGGAGCTCACGGCGCTCCCCCGACCCCCTAGCCGGATTTTAGGGAATCCTACTTCTAAGAGAACGGAGAGGAAAGGAAAAGAGAGTGTCGGATGAAAGGGGGAGTAAAGCAGGGAGAGAAAAAGAATGGACGAAAGGGGAAGGGTTCTGGCTACACCTCTGACTAACCAAATTGTATGAGCGCGTGTCAAGACGCCAACCGATCGATGTACATGGTGGTTCATAAATAACTAAACCCTTAACTTTCATACTTTTTGCGCTTAATCAACATCAACATTTTTTGGAATTTTTTTCATCAGCCAAATCAGTGATAAACTTACGGAAAAACACTAGGCCTGATGGCTATAGGCCTAAGCCCATCCATCACATTATCAACGCGCCGCGACTTGATCGTGAATGCTGAATGGAAGCAAGCTATGGGATAGCTGCTGACTGGAAACATAACTAGAAATATGCCTAAGTGCGTAACACAAATGATTCTCAGTTAACTAAAGTTACGTGTGCGCTTTGCGTTATTCGTGGCATTTTAATAAATGAAACATATATAAAGAAAAATAGTTATAAGAAAACACCGCAGTTAGGCCTATATGGCAACGTCGGGCTGAGCAATGATAAGCGGTCGCATAATGCTATATGAAGAACTGCAGAAAAATCGAAAATAAACGAGGACAGAAAAAAGTAGACGATTGCTGATATGAGTAGTTCGTTGCAGCGTTTAAATAATGTAGCAACGTATGAATGTGACTGCTGAAATGCGACGGCCGCAGGGAGAGTAGACTTAATTGGGGGTTCGACGGCACCTTCTGTATCTGAAGGCCAGCGTCTGACTTCGGTCGCGGAAAGAAAGCGATTTCCTATTGTGCATGAATACATCCCATATACGCTATAGTGACGCTGCTATATCGAACCCTTCAATCAACGCGCGATACGGTAATTCGGCGCACGTGGGTGATGGCCGTAGGCAGCAACGTTGCATTCATAACTGCAATTGCGACTAAACCACTGCAGAGAGAAACATGGTTAGGCTACTATTGACAGCCTACCGAAACTTGTCTTTGCTTTATCCAACGGTATAGGCCTACGTACCATCGCCAACCCTCTTTGACGTACCGTTTAGCCACAATACCGCACGATTGGCACAATAGAGTGCGCAATGACCCTTTAGGTCATCCATGGTCGATGATTTTCGTGTTATCTGAAAAGGCTTATATGCGACTTCCTATTAGTGATCAATAGCCTAGCAACCTTTCACCGTTTAGCCACGATACATGCGTGACAGATGACAGTCAGACAACTCGTCGACGACGGACATATCGTACCAAAGGGCTGACTATTAGGCTAAAGGGTCTATGGCTAAAGTTGACATAAAAGCTTACGACAGATTCATTCAGCTTCGACTTTTTACACGTCGCTACTTTAAGGTTAGGCCTATACTTTTTATGCGGATAGGCCCCACATAGCCTATGCAGGAGTTCTTCAGAATAAAATACGTCAAACTACAGTGGATGCTATTTTTGTAGATTCTAATGCGTACGGTGGCAATTGGCACGCATTTTTGCAGTATTTGCCGAAATTTAAGCCCTACAGTCTATTTTTCAATTTTTGTTCAAGTCGGTTTTAAGTCGATTTAAGTCGATTTATTTTTAAGTCGGGTCAAGTCACATTTCATCCAAGTCGTCGACTTAAGTCGACTTGACGACGTTCAAAGTCGAAATTGGGTCACATTTCAAACGACGGGTGACTCCCAGGTCTAAGTGAGAGAGAGTGATGATTCGACGAGACAACCACGCGATACCGTTATGTTATACAAATGGCATCAAGTGCTGACGTGCCGCTAAGAAACCAATTAACGCAACTCAACTAACTCGCATATGAATTAGCGCGAGATGTTGACGTTAGGGCTTTAGGGAAGAAGACTGGGGCGACTTTTTCTGTGAACAACCTGATAATGAACCGTTGTTTAAACAGATTTAATATTTATTTCAATATTTTAGTTCACTTTCTGCTATTTCGAGCGCAAAATGAATTAGCCCGAATGCATTTATAACCGGAATAAGCTTTGGCCTAATCAACAGACTATCGCTAGGTCTAGTCTTTCGCCACATAAGGTAGGTTTTTACGTGTAGCCTAATACTATTTAGGCCTACAGCCTTATACGCACGTGCGAGAATAAAATTTCAAGAGACTTTCGCGTAATTCTTCGACCGCTATTCTCGCGATTACAAAAATCACGGCACACAGGGTTTCAGCCCGTGAGGCTAGTAATTAGAGACTTGATTAAATCGGACGCATGCAGAGCTTCGAGCACAATTAGTGGAGCGTTGAAGGCAGAACTGCAGGCGCTCTGATGTAGGCTTATAGGGTGTTTACACGATCCAGCAAACGTCCAGCATTAGCACGTGTATTTTGAATACATTTGCTGGAAGTTTGCTGGATCGTGTAAACACCCCATTAGACTGAGGAAGTCATTAACGCTACGTCATCACCATTCATAATCATGGAGAACGAGAACTCGATTGGTGGACGCTATGCATAGTGCTTTTGATGTCTAAAAGGACGGAATGCATAGTGGACAACGGGGGGGGGGTTGCGCGAAACTTTCTGTATCTGAATTAGTTTAAAATACTTTTACGCTTACTGGACAGTGATTTTCGGAGAAAAATGCTGTAAATAATAAACGTGTAAGTAAGTAAATTGTATTTTTGTGATGTTGTTTTTAGCTGTTTCATTGTTATACATTTGCTTTTCTTTTTGCCCGCCACCACCTTTGCCGGCGCTATGCATTGCGTCCCAACCCAGAGAACAAAGGCACTATGCAAACTGTCCCACTACCGAGAACTCGTGTGGCTGACCCCTCACCCGAGGGATCCACAGCCTGAAGGAGAGAGAGAGAGAGAGATTACTATTCATAATCACGCCTCCCACAGCTATAAAGGAATCGCTTCTACCGTGGGCCTATATCCAGCGTCACAGTCTAAGCCAGCAGGCACGCATTCTTCCTAGCTGTCATTGGGACGAAAACGATGATAGGGATGACGAATAATGAAGGAACTCGACTGTTGTGTTGTGGGACAGATCGCAACTATCCGTATAGTATTCACATGACTTTATTTCTGTCGGTAATTGCCGGCGATTCTTGTTATTTCAGACCTGCAGTGGCGGTACGCTGTGCATTTGCAAGGTTTAATATAGGCCTATATACCAACAGTTAACTGGACCTGCCAAATTGCTACGTAAGGAAAGATGTGTTTCCCAAGCTGAAAATGCGCCAAACATCGTTTTGGATTTGGGGCGGAGGCCGCTGATGGAACTGAAGTCACTCTCCCACCACCCTAGTCGGATTGAGAGGAGAATGCCCTTCTCATCATTCTTTTTTCTTCTCTCGACGCTTTCAACGTCTCAATTCCCGGCGCTTCCGGCGTTTCGACTGTCAGTAGGCCATAATAGTGCCATAGTAGGCTACCGACATTTCTTTTTTTCTACAAATTGAGCTCTGGTATTAGGCCTATTTAGTCATGTTTACGCCGTCCACGTATGATATATTGATGTCGTTTGACGTTTGTTCGCCTATAACAATCATAGCCACTTTGTTCGGGAATTATTGCGATTTTTCATTTGTGTTGTTGTTGTCGGTGTTTGCCATAAAAACTGGAATGTTATGGGGGTGTTTACACGATGAAGCAAACATGAAGCAAACATGACGCAAAAAATCAAACAAACATCAAGCAAACATTAACCATAGGCCCTTGCATGAAGCAAATATGAAGAAAACTTAGAGCACGCGTCTTGCACGTGTTTACTAAATACATTTGCTTCATGTTTGCTTCATCGTGTAAACACCCTATGAGGCCTATGCTAAAGCTAGCTAGGTGCCACAACACTGCGGAGATCCATGACCCAAAAATGGTCACAAAGTAGGTCTTTCCGAAAAAAATTATATTGCATTAACGTAACTTTAATTTAATTTAATTAACTTTAAGTAACTTTAATTTAGTTTTCTTCAAAAATCGACGGTCTGTTTATATTGGTTTATTTGAACTAGACCTATAACTCAAGTACGCTTTACAAGGGCCAAGGGGTAACGGCCCTAGCCACTATTGCCAAGTGCCTTCAATTTTTCCCCAAATTTCTGACACGACGATGTCATATTTCAGCATTTTACGTTAAAAAGTGCATGCGACGAGCAATACTGAAGTCTTGCGGCATTCGATACGGGACAGTCGAGTGTGACGCAAAGAATGAACGGACTGTAGCTCTAGGCCACTGGCTCTAAATCAACAGTAGATGACTTGCCACCACGCCGACTAGTTGCTCATCGTTACACCACGTGATGTAGACACGTAAACAGATTGATACTAGCGCAGTACATCCGCCGCCGGTGTCACATTAAAACGTCTCCCCATGAAAAATCCGTCCGGGAGAGATAATCACGGATTTGATATGTCTCCCCTTTATTAAAATATCGCCGGCCCCATAAATTCTCCCCCATGATCGCCCCCAGAAAAGTCTCCCCCGGCCGACAATTTCAACGGGCGGCAGCCGGGCGCGACAGACTTTTGCCGCATCTCAGATTTACAATCACGATCACCACTTGACAACAATTTCTAGGGACATGGATTCTTGCAAAATTCACTGATAAAAAGTAATAGCTGCTGCTTGACTAATTACGCGCAAGAGCTAGCATAGCTATAGCGCGTATTAGCTACGGTAATTCTATCTGTCCGTTTGTCCGTCCGTCTGTCCGTCACGACCCGGTACCAATCCAAGAATCTGCGCAGGGTTTATCAGTTAGTGGTAAATCCTAAGCGCAGATTTATCCACGTTTTTCTCAAAGAATAGACGGAGATAATTTGTGTCCAATTTTGTGCTTATTTCAATTACTACTCCAAATAGTGCAGCTTTTATTAAGACGTCCGCTCTCTAATTTTAGAACAATATTAATGCGATATTCATGTACTTTTATGCAATGAGCAACGATGATGTTGAAGTTTTCTTAAATAACACTACTGCATAAAAACGTTAAATAGCTATTCGCATAATAGTTGAGACGTATAGTAGAATTAACGGAGCTCCAATAAAATCACATTTGTGCTATGTCTTGTGAAAAGCTAAAACTGCGTCTTCGGTTAACAAGAAGCCCAGCTTAAATAGTTGCGGCGAGTCGTCGGCGTATCAGTAAAATCGTAGCCTATTTAGTAGGCCTATTAGCTGGCCAAAATGACAGCGTTTGCTTGCAGCGGCGTAACCAAGATTTCATCAACGGTTCCACTTCCGGGCCTCTCCTCCCACCCTTTCCTTCTTTGTACTACTTTTCTTGTATTTTCCATTCGTCTTTTTTCGTTATTTTTTGTTTTTCTTCAAAGGGTTTTGCGGCAGATCCACGGTTGATTTTTCCCCAGGATCTCTATGTTTAATACTTGCTACTCTTGCACTGGTGTGAAGTTTTGCGACGAATCTGTAGCTCTGAGCTTCGCGAACAATTTTTGCTGCTAGCAGTAAAAGTAGACCTTTCTCTTTCCTTTGAAACGTTGCTGGTTGCTGGCTATAGTGGCTACGATTGAAGCCCTCAAGTGCAGCAACTTGATAATTACATGCTACTGAGTGCTGCTGTCAAGTGTGAAGTGATCTCTCGGCGAAATGGCTGCCTCCTTCTAATGTTAATCTCGAGCACGGCCAGCTGTTTGCGACGCGCGTGGCACGTGTCATTTCCAGACGCTCGTCTTGCCCTGTTTGTTATGTTCTTTAAGTAGCTACGTAACAGTCAACGACCTATCGCCGGCGGCTCCCGCATGGCAGAAAATTCAAAGCTGAGCAGCTGTCCTGCTACAAAATTCAATTATTTTCGATACGATATATCGTAAACTTTCGGAGTTCACGTACGCACGCAAAAAAATTGACCTGTTTTTACGCCTCCGTCTTCAGCATAGTATTTCATGTCATCCGTTAGCCTACCGTGTGTGCGTGTGCGTCCGTCACACGGTCACTGTCGTTATCTTTTGTGGTAAATACATGAGGCGATCAGTCGCGGCGACGATCGCCTCATGTAAAAACTACATTTTGCGTGCGTTGATGAATTTTGCATCTAGTGACAAAAGAACTTAGTAAATCTAGGTTTTCGCTGAGAATGCAAGTAATAGAAAATACGGGTATAAAGTACAGAAAAGCGTCGGGTTTTTGTAACCACCCGCTGCTCTCGCTTCGTCTTTCATACTGGGTGATTGCAAGATCTCAGCTTCATGGATACCTTCGGCCCCGAAAGATAGGCCATGCTGGTAATGAGTTCGTGTTAAACGAAGGGTTGCTGACGAAAGGGTCTTCGTGAAATGACCGTGAATGGACTGAGATATAGTTATTATTGAACAGTGGATTTCGTTTGGACGATGGGTGCTTCGTTGGTTTTCATTGCTTCGTTTAGGAAGGCGAAGGCTCAGCACCTTGTCAGTCGATGTGCACTCTCCGAGCGCTCGATAAAAGGCGAAGCGCAGTGATGACAACTGATTTCCTTGCGAATCGTATTTTGTCCAAACCTAACAGCGTTGCCTACGCACGTAAGAGTAGGATGCAACACATCCGATAGATAGAGAGAAGCTGCAGCCGCTGGTCGGAGCAGGAAGAAAGCGACGACAACGTAAGCTGCACTCATTAGTGCTGAGTCGCCAAGTTCGAACGACGCGTCGCAAACGTCGAATTACTTCTTCTGACGGTGAGAGACATTGCGTGAGGTCAAGTTTTGCTGAGACTTTAGTCTAAGAAGAAAAAGAAGAAAAATAGTAGAATGTTTGCTTGACAACTAAATCATACGTATCCTAATCAAATTACACTGGATTATCATACTGAGCGCGCGGCTATAAGAAAGGCAAACGCTCATCAACGCTGATCAAAGTCTTTGACCAAACTTCGGTAAGATTTTGGTCTAAGACTGAAGTCTCACCGAACTTAAACCTTACCCATATTGTACATGTAAATTTTGGTTTTTAGTAATTTTTACGAGAATAAACTATTTGAATCAGAAACATGTAGCCAAATGGCTAGAAGTGAACTGAATTCAACTAAGACTTATAGGCTATCCTTTCGCTTGCACAGAACAAAAAATGTGTTCGGTTTTTTAAAGTTTAGTGGGTAAGCTCGTTTTTTTCATGGAATAATAAGGTATTATGTCCATAATTACTAAGGACGCCTATTTAAGACACGAGAATTTTTATTCACAGCTAAAAGTTTTAAAAAGTTGCTAAACATGTTTCAGTTGTGATAAGCTGTAACGGAAGTACGTCTCGAAACTTACTGTAAACTACTCGTGTTGTTTACTGTTGCATTTTCCCCATTGTCATTGTCATATATTATAGCTAAGTAGTGCTTTTAATTTGCAATTTAGTTACTTTGTTATTCTGTTTGTATTTCTATAATATTTTGCATTCATAACAGTTTACGTTCATTTTATTGTATAGCCTGCAGTATGTGCCTAAACAGATAAACTGCGGAATTACGCTAAAGAAATTTGTTACCTCAGAGTGAATATGTCACCGCAATTTACGCAATAATAATGTAGCAACGAGAACTTGAGTTAACATAGGGGCCTATCTGCCGTTTTGGGATTCAGTGAAAATGCTGGGCATGAATTTGACGGTCGTGAAATTAATGGACCAAGTGTCCAGGCATGAAATTGGCGGACATGAAAAATGACGGACATGAAATTGACAGACATAAAATTGGAGGACAAGATATTATATCGTTTGAAAATTAATTACATTACAATGCAGTTCGCAATTTTTTTTAAAACAACGGCAGAACACAAGTCACAACAGCAAAGTAAGTTGTATAATATACATATGTATAATATGTTGAAATGCATAAAATATTACGAAAACATCAATCTAAAATTAGCTACAGGTGACAGGCCCATCGAGAGCTACATGTACAACGGGGCCAGGGGAAACATTCTCGCGAGAAATTTTTATTATTTTTTTTCTGTTAAAAATGGTGCATCCCAGTGTACTTTATATTGTTTGAGTGACGGCCGGGCCCCTCAAACGTCGCGAGGCCCGGGGTAGCTTACCCCCTTCCTACCCCACTCTCTCGACGAACCTGACAGGTGAGCAATGATAAACCAAAGTCTACTCAATATAGGCATATGTATTCAGCCACTTGAAACATGTCTTGCACTTTCATGTCCGTTAACTTTATGTCCGTCAACTTCATGTCAGGCTACTTCATGTCCTGCCAATTTGTCTAAATTTGTCCTCCATTTTCATGTCTGCCAATTTCATTCCTGGACACTTGGTCCGTCAATTTCACGTCCGTCAAATTCCTGCCTAGACATTTTGATGGTCTGCCATTTTCATATCCGTCATTTTCAGCGCCCCCTCGTTTTGTGGTAGAATCAGTAATATTAATTTGTATGTACCGCGTTTGAAATTGATAATAATTTTGCCAACATTTAAACTCTATAAAATATTGCGACAGCAGATTCGAAACAAAGTTTATAGCTTTACAGTAAACTAGCCTTATATTGCATGTAATCGTACAATTATATTAATTATAAATATCGGATTTCAAAGAAATTTTCTGTTCATTCTGTGGAATTTTGTTCAGTGAATGAATTGACGTCAGAGCTCAAAAATTGCTGACAATATGAAATTAAATTTGACATGTGTTCCAAATTGTACAACAAATAAAAACCCGGAAAAAGTAAAAAAAAATTACGTTTAAAGTTTAGAGCATTTTTTATTGAACCTAAAAACCTAAACGTTTTCGAGCTGGCGAGCTTACGCTCTCTTTAATTACAGTCGTGTAGACAATCGGAACTTAGCATCTTTGCATGACGGACCCGATGCGTGTTGCAGAAAATGACGTCACTGGTTGTCATGACGATGACCGTTGCTCTGTGGCTGCTGCCTGCAGCCGGTGATGACGTCATACCTGTGAATCATACCTCGCTGACCTATGACGTCATTACAACCCAACTGCCCGGAAATACATCATTGCCACCACGCTTACGACTCAAGTACTACAAAGTAAGCCAACAGCCTCGTCCTGTTTCCGAGTAATACGAATTGGATATTTTTTTAGAAATTATGTTTCCTAGTGACTAAAGCGATACACTGTAGATTCGAGTGTTGGGTATAAGCGCGAACAGAGCGACGTAACTGAACTGAACTGAACCGACACGGTTTAGTTTTTGACGAACTGAGCAATGGGCATTTCTGTGAAACTACACTGTGTTTCATAAATAACAACCCCTTTTTCTTTGTTTATAATTCACTCAAATGATGATCGATTTGCATGAAATTTTTACCAGTTGTAGCTAAAGAAATATTAATTCAAAATATTTTAACAAAATGCGGCAGTTGATTCTTTGCTAGTCGTTACGTAACGCTGACGTCCTTCAGCTACAACTGGTAAAAATTTCATGTAAATTGATCATCATTTCAGTAAATTATAAAAAAGGGGGTTGTTTTATAAAACACCGTGTACATTGTAATGTTCAGAATGAATGTCGTTTTATGCATGTAAAATTTTCTTTAAATCGGTACATGTTTCTGCTTGTTTAGAAGCTCACTTTTTTGTATGTTTTCTGTACTAATTGTGTTCTTCAAATTAATGAATAAATGAATAAAGTAATTAATTAATAATTTAACGAATTAATAGAACAGAGTGCGGTACTGCAACTGTAACTTAGATGTCTCATTTTTAAGGCGTGTACAGAGCGACGTAACTGAACCGAACTCGCCCGTTGGTCAGTGGTCACGTGATTTCTCTGCAGTGCACAGCCGAGAGTTTCGTTTCCTGACAAGCGTGCTAACTTATCAAAGTCACACGCTAATTTAGACGAATGAGATACTCACCTGATGGTGGATGGCCCACGGGTATACTACAAAGCTAATGTAGCCTATCTGACAAGTATTAGCGATCGGATGACCCTGTTCGGCTCAATTCCTAGCTTTCTCCAGGCTGCTTAGGCTACTTCTGTGTGCAGGGTCACTAACACAAAAACCTACAGTAGTCGAGTTCCGTTACTATTTCGGTCACATTTTTTAATTTCAGTTGGCTGTTAGACGTGTTATTTTTGTGCAATTTGTTCGTACAGGTTTTATTTAATTTACTGAGTTGTTTTAGGCCGCCCAACTACGGTTACTACCGGATGGTCTTATGTTTAACTGCTGGTGTGTTTTCAGCTCGATATCTTTTAGGTCCCTTGGCTGGTCGTCGTAAAACTTTGTCACGTAATAGTAAGTGGGTTTTATTTTATAACTGAGTCCCAAAATTTGGGGTTCTTCCAACAAAATGGGAGTCAGAAACGTGCAAAATTCGGCGGAACTTGAGACAAGTTTTTAGACGGTGACCTCAAGCGCTTGATATCTCCGAAACTGATCAAGCTGTCGACAATATCAGGAAACTACGTATTTAATTGGACGCCACGCAAAAAGCTCGTCAGTAGAAACCTTCAATCAGTCGCTGTCTGTGATAGCTAGGGGTGACAGTGATGGACAACCGTCGTGCAGCTGCCAGCGACGCATACAGCAATCTAAATACAAATCAAGACGCTCACTGGCGCTATCGCAGAGAAAAAAGTGCGCCAGCTATGCATTGCATTAGACTTCTTTTCTGTCGCCGTAATTACGGTACCTAAACCCGAACCCGTGAATCTGGCGGACTTCCTTATGTTATACACGTAGCGAATATAATTCAGCTGTACACGCCGATATGTACGCAACACGCGTCTTAAGCCGACGACACACGAGCCGATATTGTCGCCGACAATTTCCTGCTTTTAGTTGTGCAATTAGTTTCTTAAACGTTGCCACGTATGGCGCATACATAAGATAAAGTTTTTCCCTAGCCACAAGGCCCATGCGGCGGCGCTGATTCTTAGCCCTCAGCCAGACACCAGTTTACACTGCGAGACCACGGATACGGAGCTAGTGCATCGCGCGGTGTGCTTGTTTCACGTCCCAGCTTTCGCCGGTAGCCTATACTCATTGTGCCAAAATCGCAACTTTGGACGGCGTGCCATCCAACTTACAGTACGCGCTTTTTCCGTCCAGTCTTTTCAGTCTTGTACACGTGATAACGACAGAAGCAGAAACTTTTTCCGTCGTTCACCATGCGTCTACTTTTGGCGGTGAGATAAGAAGGATCAGAGGAAATGTCGCGACAGCTTGAATGATCGAAGTGGCAGTGACTGATCGCATAGACACTTGATGAATGTTCTCTCGTCTTACGGAGATCAATGACTTGCTTTACTGCAGCGTAGGCTGCCTATAGCCACATGCATTCTTCGCCGCGCTTCGGTATTCGGTATTCGTTTATTCGTTCATTTATTTCAAGGCTCGGGGTTCGTATGTAAAAAGCACAGACTATTCGTCGTCACTGGGCCATTAAATAGCGGGATGTGGATAAAACACGAATGTCTGTTTTCTGCGAATTTGCAATTGCTTAAAGCAAGTATAAAGACAGTACGCGTTACGACGAGTACAAAGCAACATAACTAAACTAAACTTAAATGAAATGACATAACGTCCAAGTTCAGTTCAGTTACGTCGCTCTGTACGCGCCTTTACGTAATACCCCGTTTACACGATCGAGCAAACATTGAGCAGACATCGAGCAAACGTCCAGCAAACATCGAGCAAATATGAAGCATGCATATAATACCCCGTTTGCACGATGAAGCTGACTCGACGAGCTGGCTCTAGTTAGCTGGACGAGCCAGCTCGATATTTGCTCAACGTTTGCTTGATGTCTGTTCGATGTTTGCTTGATCGTGTAAACGGGGTATAAGGTAAACGTCTGACAGACGCTTCCTATATAGTAGAAACATCTAAGAAAATTACTGAGATATACATGACTGGGTGACCTTTTGACTAACCGCTTGAGTTTGGCTGAAAGAATTCTTAAGAGATTAACAGACCAATGTCTGTTTTAACGAAATATTAGTACGGTGATTACTTTTCTGCAAAGATAGAAGACGGTGGGTTTCTCTAACACGAAGGCTGCTATCGTCTGTCGCCGTTATTATTTAATATTGGCACTGAAGTAGGCCTAGCGTTGACGTTTTCTCCCTTGAAAACGGACTCTCTGGTGTACGTTTTCACGGTTCATATTAGCACAGTATCTATATTTGTTTTCGCGCAATAATCTCTTCAAAAAGCACAATATATTGTGATGCTTAACGTATCCATTGGTTTGAGGAAAGGGTTTAACGAAATTTAACGCAATTGTCACCAGCTTGATTGAGGTAATCCAAAGTTATTCAAGCTCAAGTTTCGGTTTTTTGGTGCAAAGCTACTCGAAGATTATTCGATCATTGCGGTGAAGTGTAGTCTTGCTGAGTACTGTGTAGTACTCTACAGTGTACACGCACTGAACAGTAAACAGTCAATCGGTAGATTGATCAAAAGTCTAAACACATTTAAGTTATACAAGCCGGTAGGCGTACTGGCTCGCATCTGTTACGACAAAGCTGTCCCGTGAAGAGACAGACAGACACCGTCGCACGCAGGGTCGAATTACAGACACGTCGTGTGGCAATAAGGGTCGCTTAGGCCTATATCTTGCAGCGTCGCGGGCCAATTATAATGCTATAGTAATGTCGTGACGAATAGTAGAACACGACGTCGCGCTATAGATAAGCTTGCGTGCTCCAGCGTAATTCTGGACAAAATGTCTGCAAATGAGCAGCAAAATTCGACATTTGCAATAGGCCTAATTGCAGATGAAAACAACAAAGACATTAAAGATCTATAGTACTACAGGTTTCAACGGCTCTAGTCGTTATGTGCACGTGGGCGTGCTGAAGACTGATAATAATGCTGAAATTGCAGAACCGTGCACGTGTGTAATCGGATGTGCGTGAAAGTAGGCTATACCTGCAGTGCTAATGGACGGCATATTAAACAGATAAGCAAGCGACAGCTCACAGCGCTCCCCCAGACCTGCTAGCTGGATTTTAGGAAGTCCTACTTCTAAGGAAAGGGGGGAGGGGAGGGGTAAAAGGGAGAGGGGCAGGAA
>Ga0056128_1006580_pt1 | contig 14664 bp, 8 predicted proteins | sample WorMetLIZISLAND2_FD_71113 | JGI IMG/M metagenome (GOLD analysis project Ga0056128, IMG submission 71113) | Marine gutless worms symbiont microbial communities from Max Planck institute for Marine Microbiology, Germany - Olavius geniculatus... ...
GATGGTTTATAATTGACCATCAACATAAAAACTTTGTTATTGTAATAAAACAGCAAATATAAATGTACAAAACATCAGTTTATACACTTGTTAACGGTGACATGCAATGAGTGACACATCGAAAACAGCAAAAATCAAAAAAGGTGATATTATTTAACAGCACATTGACAGTTAGACGATATGATGGTGAGTGATATCACTTTTTCGATTTTTCTGATTTTTGCTGTTTTCGATGTGTCACTCATTGCATGTCGCCGTTAACAAGTGTATAAACTGATGTTTTGTACATTTATAGCTAGAAACGTTTCTCTGAAAACTGCAGCAAAACGGCTGCAGATAGAAACATGGTTACTATTGACAGCCTATAGAAAGTCGACAGCGCCCTGTTCGATGCTACTATCGCCGAGCCCCCACGACGTACCGTTTAGCCACAATACCGCATGATTGGCATACAATAGTGTGTTATAACCCTTCAAGGTCATCCAAAATCAATGATTTTGATTTTATTTGAAAACCAATATGCGACTTTCTATTAGTGATCAATAGCAATCTAAGCACCGTTTTCGCCACAAAACATTCATGACAGACAGACGGACAGACGACGACAGTTATTTAAGTACAGTAGGCTAAAAATTAGGCCTAATTCCTATGACATTTTATAGAGAGAATGAATTACTTGAGTCGTCAACCTGGACCGAGAAACGGCATGAATCTGAATCTGTTTGTAAACCAAGTCGACTATCTGTACACCATGTCGTCTTCTGCAGGTTTTCGGGTAAGGCCTTATCTACCATCGTTATTTATCATTTTTTCCGTGGCTGTTCCAATAAATGTACGATCAGTGAGCATCATTTGTACGTTCTTTTTGTAACATCGCAACTTTAAACATGGTTTATAACTAACTGTGTTTATAGCTTTCCAGTGCTCACATTAAAATCAAACGGCATTCAAATGAGGAGGACGCTGTTAAACCTGTACTTTTTAAACAACGCACACAAATATTTACTATCGTGAAGCCTGTTCATAACGACACAAATTGCCTGAAGTCATCTGGATTAATTATAATGTACGAGTATGTTTACACAGGTATTGTTGCACGAAGCCAAGGATCGACCTCTGATGCTTCAACGCGGCTTCAAAGTTTCGCCAGGTTTTGTTACTCAAGTCGCAGTATCGGCAACATACGTAAGCAATAGTTTTCAATACGCACACAGTTACAACCACGTTGGGGTTAAAGTAAAGTAAAACTGAAAAACTTCGATATAATCATTATAGTTTACACTGTTGCATTTTTCGAATTAGCTTATTTTCTCAATACTCTGGAAGTATTAATTTAGATACCATATTATTGTTATAATGTCGTAAACCGTTGGCGTACTTATATCAAATCATCAGCTTAAAGCTTAAAGTGACAGTTGAATGGCTAAAAAATTGCGCATTCGTGGTATTTATTAATGTGTAAAATCACCGAAAAGTAAACGAAAATGCTTTCCGAGCCACAAGGCCCATAAGGCGGCGCTGATGTCAGTTTTTACAGCTCTTAGCCAGACATCAGTTTAGACTGTCAGAGCAAAAATACGAGGTTATTGCATCACGCGGTGTGCCTGTTCACGTCCCAGCTTTCGCTGATAAAACTATCGTGTTGATTAAATTTAAACAAAACTGTCTATGTTGCAAGAACAACTGTTCACCAGTAGGCTTACTGACGATATATTAAATAAAACTAATTGGTTCAATTGGGTATGAATAATTTTGTTTATTTTTTTGGAATAACTTGCCTTAACTCGATTTACGACTGCGTGAAAAATCAAAAAATGTCGACAATTTTTGACTTACTGTCAATTTCCGTCTTTGAATGCAAATTACTACGTGTATTCTTTGAGCAAATAAACAAAACACTAAAAACTAACGCCAAATCTGAACATTCAAAAATAACGCAGGAAGTACTGGACCTGCCGGATAGAGAGATAAGCAGCAACTGGCAAAGACTCATGAGAACAATATTGCTATTCTGCAATCTGTAGGTTTCACATGTACTATTGCAGGCGATAGAATTGCCAAGTCCGTACGGTGACTGTGAGCCATCGGATAACTACACGCAGTCAGTTTGTCTGGCTGAGTGTGAGGCAAACTTCGTCATCAACAACTGCAGCTGTAAAGACATCCATATGCCCGGTAAAAGTACATCTACAATAAAATGTCAGCGATTACGTAAACGACGGTGTCAGGTGACCACAACAATATGAAAATTGTGGGCGAGGTTAAACTTGTTTTACTCCTTATCTACAAACAGCAGTTATGTTAACCAAAAAGTGATTATGACGACAACTAACGACGTGGCAGTGATGTTAAAGACAGCGACACTTCTACGCCCTTCAAACCAAGCTGTCTGACAAGCTCATATAAACAAAACAAATTTGTAGAGCCACTATCTAACAATGCATAAGTGCATACCTCACTGTAGGTTTCTCGGTTTCTTACCAGGACTGGCACAATAGGCAATGCAACGCACCTTTTGCCGGTCCCTGTTGCACTACACCCAGTGGCTTCACTCATCTCCACGTATCCACTGCGACTCGCCTGACCAGACTGGTCTTCACTCGCGTTCGGCAATAGATTTGTTGCAGGAGACGATGAAACACGATGGAGAAACTTCGTGGGCTTCCTGCCGCAGCCAGGTACAGTACACACTCTGTTAAGATTACATGCATTTGCACGGTGCCCACCTTTCAGGCAGTTAAAACATAAGTGGTTTTGTTTCACCACTGCCAACCGCTCATCAACACTAGCATCCTTGAATGCCTGACAACCAAACAATGAGTGCTGCTGTGAGCACAACAGACACTGTTCTGCATTCTGTGACAGGTTTTCAGACTGAGTTACAGCACTCATCACTACCCTGTTCTGGGTATGTCCTCTGTTTAGCTTGTTGTCATCGGCTTTCAGTTTAACTGGTGGTTCCACCGTTACATTACCGTAAGTTGGATCATTGGCTTCTTGAGCCGCTTCTGTTACAAATTTGACAATGTCCTCAAATTTTGGGTTGACAGCCTTCTGTCTGCGCATGTCCGCTACATCCCTCCTCCACCTATGCTGCAGGTAAGGGGGCAGTCTGGCAATTATTTTCACCAATTTTTTTGATTGTTAACTTCAGCCATGCAGTTCATGGCATTTAGCGTGTATTGACAGTTGGCCAGATCATCCGACATATTCTGAAGATCTTCTCTATCTGTAGCTTTAAGACATGGGCCCAACGTGACCTTGTCTATCCATGCCTCAGATATTGTGTAATTATTACCAAATCTGCTCTTTAGCAGTGCCTTAGCCTGGGCATAACCCTGCTTAGGGTCCATGGCCAAGCAACCTGAAATAACATTTTTGGCTTTGCCGGTACAATATTGAATTAACCGAGTTAGCCGTGAACCACTGTCAACTGTGCTGCGTTCCACATTCGCTTCGAATAGCCGCATAAATAGGTAATATTTCAATGGGTCACCATCGAGTGTCTGTAACTGTGCCGCCGGCAACTGGATAGCATCCAGCAGCTGACGCTGCTGATCCTGACCTTGCTGTACCAGCTGATGCAAAGCATCATAATCATTATTTCGCCTACTTCTAAATTCAGCGGCATGTGGATTCAGTGTTACTTCTGTGTCTGGAGCAGGTGCATTTGTTTCAACTAAGCCAGGTGGCTGGTCCACGTCTTGATCATTATTAAGTTCATCAATGAGATCCGCCTTTGCTAGGATCTCTTCCTCTGCACGTAAACTGGCTAAGCGTGCTTTTTTTCTCGAGTACTTCCCTTTGGTGTCGAGATCTGACTTCTTTAATTTCCATCTGTTTCAGTTGGTCGACGAATTCCGCTTCAGCTTCCAGTGCAGCCCGCTTGGCTCCCAGCCGCAGGCGACGTGTTGTCGATGTGGCACCAATAGCCTGACTCATCGAGTCCTGTGGAGTGTGGACAAACATCCAGATCATCAGCGGTAGCAACAGCAGCGTCAGGCGATGGCGATGACATGTTGTGGCGACTTGTCGTCGTTAAACTTTAGAAAAACTGAATCGTCCAACGCACTGCTGCCCCCTTGTATTATACTCGTGTGAAACGTTGGGGTCGCTGTCGATGAATTTACTACTTTAAACGATAAATGTTTGTCAACAATTTCTTACCGAAACTTATTTTGCAATGATGTACCAACAAAAAAGTAAAAGCTGACTCAGTAAGTAAGTAAATACCATGTACCTAACAGTATTCGTGCTCACGCCTACAGGTCACACCATAAGACCGATCACGACCGTTTATGACTCAAAACGCGTGTTTCCGCGTAAAGTAGGGCCTTTTGGGGGTCTCGATGATAAAAAATAATGTTTAGGGGTTAAAACTCCCCAATAACATGATTTTAAGGGGCCTGAATAGGCATTTTAAGCCAAATTTGCGAAATTTTCGAATCGCGATATTTAGAAAAGTACGCACTCGATCAACACGAAATTTGAAAAAAAATTTCAGGTGCACAAATAGACTTCGCGGGTGGTCCAGCATTACAAAATTATAGTTCAAGATGGCGGCAGCCGCCATCGTGGATTTTTGCACAAACATCAATAACTCAGCCGCCGCCATTTTGAATTTATCATTTTTGTAGATTTTGGTCAAATGGTCTATTTCCGGTGCAGCCGTCTAGATCACTGCAAAATTTCATTCATCTACCTCAATCGGCGGCTGAGTTATTGCTGTTTGTGCAAAAATCCAAAATAGCGGCCGCCGCCATCTTGAATTTAATTTTTGTGCAATATTTTGGCATTTCTGTATGTAGGACCTCCAACGTAATACACGTGCCAAATTTCGTGGAAATATGTGCAATAGTAAACGAGTTATAACCGACAGATGAAATTCAAAATGGCAGCCGCCGCCATCTTGAACTTATTATTTTTGCCCATTTTGGTCAAATGGTTTATTTCTGGTGGCAGCAAAATTTTATTCATCTACGTCAATCGGCGACCGAGATATTGTTGTTTGTGCAAAAATCCAACATGGCGGCCGCCGTCATCTTGGATTTAATTTTTGTTTAATATTTTGGCATACCTGGATGTAGGATCTCCAGGGTAATAAACTACGCGTGCCAAATTTCGTGCAAATATGTGCAATAGTAAATGAGTTATGAAAGATAAATGAAATTCAAAACAAGTTTAAATGAAGAAGGCTTTAGACTATGTTAGTGATTACCAACTAAAGTCAGCTTGTAAGGACGCCATATGCATAGCCCCATGTAAAGTTACCCAAATGATTTTTGCTGTTTTAAAGGACTGATATCACCACATCGTCCTCACACGCAGTTATAAACTGGTAAGTTTTTTTACATATATTGTTAAAATATCTGCACGCTACAGCACTAATCTGATTTCGTGAAATGTTGTGTGGCCAGGAAACGCACCTGTTTGCAATCCGAAAAAATTTTACGAATGTTTGAAACCGACGCAGATCGAGTACGTGAGAAACGACGAGCAGACGAAGTGTAATTGTCCACGTCAGTGTTGTCGACTGACCTATGACTACACCGTTAGCCAGGCAGAGTTTTCCGACTTCTTCATTCAGTTCGCCAAGGACTTCTTCCAACTGAATCAATCGACCGATGCGATAAAATACGATCATTGCATTCTTGAGGTTTACTTACGTTCTCCTGTAGATTATTTTTAAAAACCCATGTGTGAATAAACGATAAAATGCAAAGATAATTCCAGGATATATTTTATGTGAATATCACATACTTTTTATCTTACACGCACATAAACCAAGGATGGGTTTGAAGTCAGCATTTTCAATGCCAAGGACAGTAATCTTTGAAACCTAGGGCAATGCCAAGGTTACTAAGTCACTAAGTAAGTAGCTAATTAAATTTCTACGTGACGTATCATACGAACTGCGACTTAGAAGACTGAATTTGCCAACATCAAGATATCGACGTCATCGTGGAGACATGATTGAAGTTTATAAAATTCTACATGGCATTTATCATATAGATATCTCAGAAGGCATTCCACAGTTGGCTCACGACACAGTCAGTTTCTGAAATTAGTTGCACAACACTTCAAAACGGAAAATAAAAAAAATTGTTTTTTAGTCAAAGTGGTCAAACCGTGAAACTCATTACCTGAATTTGTTATATTATCCACAGTATCCAGACATTTGAATCACGACTGGACAAAGTACGGGAAAATCAACCAGTTTGTTCTTGCTACAAAAAAGAGCTCCAACTTTGATTATGATTTGGACAAAGACAAAGAGTTTAGTACCACCGATAATGATGATGATGGTGATGATGATTATACTTCGCATCATAAGCCAGCTTAATTTTATTCAAACCGTAGTGAACCATAGAAAATGTTCAGACAAAAACAGTTTTAATGTTCGTGATGGTTAGGCCTAACTTTTCCTTATTTGACTCGATTAGTTTGCGTGACATTTTGTAGTAGATAAGTTGCATATACACTGTGACATTTTCGACTGTAACTTGAAAAGCAATTATTAGATTTTGATAATTTTGGTACGAATATTTTTGACACAACTTGCAATCAAATGACTAATTAGTTTTTTACCTTACCAAACATTTGTTTCTGCACTACCTGGGGAAAGCACAACCAGCGAAATATCACTTTTTTATCCAATGCGATATGATTGCTTAATTAACATAACGCGTAAAAACATAGGTATTATGTTTACATTTCGGACACTTTGCCCGACATTCCATCTAGTTGTTCATTTTTCAACTGCCTGCAGTAACATTGCTTGAAGTGTTGGCCCACTATGTGAACACAGGCAAGGAGACGCTTTCTCTATTTATTGACAGCAGTATCGATCAAGTTCTGCTGCGGACCAATCCAGGCTGTACCAGTCGCTTCTTGACTTCACAAACATTCCTAAACTTCGTCTGGTAGACATACTGCTGCATGACAGTCAAACCTTGCTTAACAAACTGGCCCACAAATTAGGATAGATGAAACTTATCAACGCTTTTTCATTTATTTTAACACGTATCATAATACATGTTTGGTCTGCTTTCCCAGGTACTGCAAAAGCAGACGTTGGGTGAAATGGAAACTAAAGCACTTATTTAATAGCCAGTTGTTTCAAAAATGGTTTGGTGATACTTAATCACCCGACAGTTAATCACGCGACATATAATCACGCGACAAATAATCACGTGATTATATGCCGCGTGATTAACTGTCGGGTGATTAAGTGTTCGTACACCGTCAAAAATATTCCTGCCAACATTATTAAAATCTGCTGATCTTTCTTCAAGTTACGATCGATAATGTTCGGAATGTTTTTTTCAGGTTTTTCGTTTATTTCAACACATATTTCGCTTGATCTGCTTTCCCTAGGTAGTGCAGAAGCTTACTTTGGGTGAAGTGAGACACTAAACGGCCATTTGATAGCAAGTTGTGTCAGAAATATTTGTACCAAAAATTATCGAAGTACGGTAATAATATTGGTTTACAGTGTATGTTTATTGGCTTGTTTGTCCTTCGAGTACGATTTCAAAATAAGCTACTTTAACACTAATTACCACAATCTGCTCAGTGTTTTTAATTTCTGTAGTTTGTAAAATCATAAAAGCATAACTAATATCTGACTAGTAATAAGCAGTTACTTTGTGTTCTTGGCAAGGTGTTTTTCTCGGAGCTGAAGTACACGTACATTGAGGATAAAGCGGCATACACGTCCTTGGCTCTGTTGTGTGATATCGGTGGAGCGCTCGGCCTGATACTGGGCTCAACGATGTTGACATTCTGCGAAATCACCGACTTTTTCATCATCCTGGCTACCACGTGGATTAAAGATCGTGCGTCTACGGAGTTCTCGGACGTTAGATGATGAACCTTTTTGACATTTTGTAATGTCGCAGACCTTGAGCTTTCGGGGTCACGTGACGTCATCGCTCACATAAACATTGGACTCGGCATATGCGGTTTCCTGTTCTTGATCTATTGTAACCATGTGTTCAACTTGCACCGTTACAGAGATCATTTGGGTAACCTTAGATGGGGTATGGCGTCCTTACAAGCTGACTTTAGTTGGTTATCACTAACATAGTCTAAAGCCTTTTCCATTTGATGTTTGAAAGCGAAAATATGACCCTGTGCCGACACAATATTCAGCTATAAGCTCGCACTCATAGGCCTATGCATAGAAACTGTCCAACTGCACAGCACAACCCTAACCCCGACATTAGACACGTTAAAACTGAAAGATGCTGTAGCAGCTACTGTGCCATGAAAAACATTTACATCAATCTCGGATTTTTATGCCTTATTGCTTGAGTTATGAACGCGTGTAGAATGCACAGATAAATGGCCGGATAATAAAGTGATTGGACATTGTTGATGTCTAATCACTCTCATCCCATGTGTTCTACTTGCGAACGCATTTTAGAACGCATAAATGTAACAGATTTGGCACACGTTAACCTGTCAGCAGTGGAACGCACGCGTTCTGATTAGAACGGTTAGGCATTCTCTTGTGAGAACGCCTGTATAGTGTTCTGTATGTGTTCTGTATGTGTTCTATTTAGATCACGTGGACGCGTTCTGCGTCCTGTGACAGATTTAGAACGCATTTAGGCGTTCCCGAGCCTTATCTAGAACGCATAGCCAGTCGAAATGACAAATACATCTGTGATCCTCAGTGTCAGATTTGATCAATGATCATCTCTTCTTTTTTTATCTGTCTTCCATCATTAAGATAATGATGAGGCTGTTACTGAGCGTCTGCATTTGACTCTGTCATGTGCACATTGCAATAGTCACTGCTTAATCCACAAATTGTACGTCTTTGTTGTATAGTGTGTTAAAGAGCATAAACAGACTTACTATAAACATGCAAACTACAGTTCGGTTTCGATACTTTTTTGTAGCGCTCAGACAAGATATCAAAAATAATTCATTGAACGTCCGGAAAATTTCTGTATAATTATGTGCCAGAATGTACCCTTTTAAAAAGAAAAAAATCAAAAAAACGTGTTTGAAAGTTCGGTGCGAACAAAAACTAAGCTCACCCATCTTATCAACGATGTTTCTTTTACACTCGCCAGAGGGCGCCAGACGGCAGGACCGGTCTCGCTCAGCTGTATTGGCTTAAAATCGCAAATTTTCTTCATCCACTCTCATTTAGCGTCCTCGCTCGAAGTGACCTTTTTCGAATTTATGGAGAAGATTGACGGATCCTTACACTACAGTCTACCAGGCAGCCAATGGTGAAGATTTGGTGATCTTAGCTTGCACCGTTTTTGACTGATCCACCCGTGTGACGGACGGACGGACAAACAGAATTGCGATGGCCAAGACGCGCTACAAGAGTAGGCCTAGCTGCTGTTGCGCGTAACTAGACGCAATATTTACTAGGTAAACCAAACAATAAGCATTTTTCTATAGCTGCCAACTACAGACATCATGTAACTAAATTAACCGATAACACTTAGTCTAATAAGATCTGCTTTAGGCCAGAAAGTAATAACCCGATTGGGTTTACTGGTACGCAAAATTTCGGATCCACTTCAGATGACTAGGCCCTAAACCTAAATTTTAACTAAAAATTTGGTGCAAAGCCCAACGTGAGTCCGCCCAGCTTTTTCAAGTCCAACTGAAAAAAAATTCAAAAGGGGGGGCTGAAATTCCCCCTGGTAGCAAAGTCACACGACCCAAGTCAAATGCATTAGCATAGGCAAAACGCGCACTGCCGACTTATGGTAGATAAACATTAGCCGCGTGATATCTGGTGTTAGTGACCAAAGTTTACCAATTTTTGTTTAAGGCGGAAGGATTGCGGTTGATAATGCTGTTTAATTACTTGTCGATGTCTTTATCTGGTCCATTTGCAGTCAAAGTCAAAGCTGTCGTAAAACGTACAAAATTGTGCGCGTTTTTTGCCCTCCCAAATTTTGAGGGGGCGGTGCCCCCAAAAGTTGTAACCGGGTTATCACCCCCAACTAGCTGCACGTCAGGTGGAAAAGTCATAAAACTACTCATAAGTCATACTCATAAAACATAGGAAACTAAAAAGTTTCATAAGGCTACTCCCTTGCCGCTAATACGCTGAATTTTAAGCCAATTTATGACCCCCCTTTGAAAAACATTGTAAAAAGGCCTTAGTCCCTTGTGGAATGCGCTAGTAATACTTGGTCATTCTATAGCGGGTGTAAAAATTTGGGGTGCAGCACCCCCTAGGGGCTGAAATATGGTCTTTCAAAAAAGTCGATCTGGGTGAGTATGATTTCACTCTTAGATCTCCGTAATTAGTGAAACTAAAGTTCACTGGTAATGTTTCGCCGAACTGAAGAGGAACGCGGTTGATGGAATATTTATCCGATTTTGAATCTCTTCATCTGTTCTGGAAATATTCGCCGTTAAAGTTTAAGTCGTCCAAAATCGGGCCAAAGTTTGCATGTTTTGGCCTTTAAAATTTTTTGACGAAACCTCTCAAAATTTTGAACTCAATTTTTAAAATCCAATCTAGTACAAACCACGGTGCAAAATTTCCCGCCGATTGGCCGGCGAAACTCAGAGATTCCGTGCCGAAAAAAACTAAAAATTTAGGTCAAAGCCCAATGTGAGTCCGCCTGTCGAGGTAAGTGCGATTGGGGAAAAATTTAAAGGCCGGAAATTCTCCCGGTACCAAAGTCACGTGGCCCAAACTTCAATGCATTAGCAAACGCAAAACGCGCAGTGCCGACTTAGGGTGGGTAAACATTAGCCGCGTAGTCTTTGGTGTTTATGGACCAAAGTGATATTGTTCAACAGTACATTGACAGTTAGGCGATGTGATGGTAAGTAATAACACCTTTTTATGATTTTTGCTTTTTCGAAGAGTCATTTATTGTGTATCGCCGATTACAACTGATATTTTGTACATTTATTAATATGTAAAAGCACATGAAAACAAAGAAATGTCAACATTAAACAACTGATGAATATAGTTTTGACACAAATATAATACGAGACACTCATTAATCGCAATTGAGGTCGTCAACATAAGCCTAAAAATAATTAATTAAATCAAACCATTTTGTCGAGCGCTTCACAACACTGCACAATACATTTCTACCAATAAATGAGCAGTTTTACAAAAAATAACTTAACATATTGTTACAGAAGACTTTATAGACAGAAGACTGGCCTACTAAACGGTAATACCTTATCAAACGCTTTGCGTGCATGGCGTATAGACATAATGCTGCACGGCTTATTTGTGTACACATAACGCCGAAATCGCCCTGTATGTGAAATCAGGAAATACTAAAATGCCTAAAACTTTAGCATACAAAATAATTTAATGAAAAAATGTTTTAAATTTTTAAGTACGCATTTATACTCGTATTAATTGATACTTTTAGCCTACTTGTACATCAAATAGGCCTAGGCTTGCTTTTCAAAATGTTCTACCCAACACCGTTTGGACCTTGAGCTACTGAAACGGCTTATATAGACAGACATTCTATAAAAACTTTAGTTTTTTAAACAACAGTACCATCAGTCATTTCATACGACTTACCCTTATCCTGAAATAACAACTCGCTTATTGTCATATTAAACTAATCGTGTTAATTTTTATGTTGGTTAATAATATCGTGTGCAACGTTTCATCATAGATTGTTTCACGCGGTGGACAAACTATAAAAAATAATATATCATCATGTACAGAGACATTAGCAGCTTCCATTAGTGAATGATGCACTTAATGCATTTGCCCAAGGTCACTTATGCTGTCATTAACAACAATCATTGATTTTCCACGAAATTAATTTGTGGCGCTGGGATTGTTATCGCGGCGCAGTTATAACAATGCGCAACTTTCTACAGGATGAACAATTAAAAGCGATAGGCTGGTTTACTTCTGATAGCAAGTCTTGAATATTAACTGGTTTTCGTAATTTTGAACTGCGAAAACGACTAAGAAACAATACAAATATTCGCATTTCGTAGTATTTAGGCTATACTTATCGCTTTAGTAGGTAAAGAAGGTAAAGGTGGTGTATAGCTCTCAACAGGAAACCCTTCACAGAGCTACGTAGCGTTATCTGCCATATGAGATGTTACCTGCCACTCGACACAGGTGAACAATGTAAATGTGTACAAGATAATGATTAAACGAACACGGAGTCTGTCCAAGGCACCTCGATACCTTACACTATTTGTCCGTATAAATAAAATTAGTGAGCTCTGTAGACTAGTGGTAAAAATTAAAAACTCTAATTTCAAATTGTACAGCAGTAATGTTATTGTCATTTTTAGCTATTAATATAACTAAAAAATTAACATCGTCAGTCACGTGACTATTTAATTCGTCACCTGGGGTTTACTATAAATGGCCTATTGTTACCATGCGTCTATCTTGCACCGTTATGAAGATACGGCACCTCAAAGTTTCACAGCGACAACAGCATCGACTGACCGAAAGTGCAAACCAATTATCATTATCCCATCGCGCGACAAACCGCCGACGAACTGAAATCGATATCTGTTTTACAACTCCCACACTGTCCATTTGCGCGTAAAACATCCGACCAGCGAATGGTGTATTGATATAGTCATCGCTGATCGAAACGTATGAAACTGCGCTTGCGTTTCGTGCATTCTGCTGTTGCGGCGCTCCAAAAACTCAGGTCGAATAGACATTTTCAACTCAAATGAATGTAGCGACGACGTCGTCGATGAATCTGTGAGGTCATACGTGATTGGATTGCAGTAAAAAACCTCGAGGTTAGTACATCTCGTGTATTTCGCCGGGTATTTATTTATTCTAACTTTCTGTCTTAAAGCTTTGGTGGATATCTTAATGTTTAAGGGCAAATTTGGTAAAACGGGATATTCTTTTATTTTGGCTATCTCTGCAGAAATTCGGGGTAATGGCAGATGCGACACATGTGCGTAAATACGCGGGAAAAAACTGGGTAAGTACTTTTACGTAAGTAGCTGTTTATACATTTTGCCTAAATACTTCCATGTAGGGCCTACCATGAGAAGTTAAGAGTTAATACCTTTTTTACTTCTTCGGATTAGTTTTGATGTGCGTCGTACGTGATCAGGAAGATGTCACGAATGATAATAAACATTGGCGCCGGCGCTACAGTGCCGCTCAGTTTGCGCGAGCGCGAAATCGAGTTCATGATACAGAACGCCTTGCGGAGTCCCACATGCGTCATCGGCGCTGATGTCTTGAACAGTCAGAACCACTCTGTTGCCGCGGAGGCTGTCGTGAATGCCTTTGAGGCTAGCAAGACCGGCAAAGTACCGGTGTGGGAAAAAGTACGGGTGTGCGAAAAGTACCGTTGTGGAGTAACGTACAAATGTGGTGTAAAGTACTAGTGTGGGGTAGAGTACCGATGTGGAGGTAAAGTCATGGTGTGGGGCAAGATACCGGTGTGGGTTGAACTACGGACGTTCTGTTCAGAAGCGTCGGTCGTCGGACTTCGCTACGCCGCCAACGTGTCGGCGTCAGTGTTTCGACGGTCCATCTGGGTTCTGCTGCTGATCGCCGGAGCAGCCTTCACCACGTTCCAGATACAGGACCGCATCCGTCACTACTTCAACTATCCTGTCGACGTCAACATTCGCGTCGAACACAAGCAGGAGTTGAGGTTTCCGACCGTCACCATCTGCAACGAAAACCGAGTCTCGCGAAGGGCAGCAGACGACCTCGGTAATAATATGCGTTAATCTCTCTTTCTTTATTTGCAAAGTGCAGAGACAACATAGACACATATAGGCCTAGCAAGAAAAAAACAGCCAGACAGACGGACAGACGCACAATATACAATTAAAGAAAAAGATATATTAAACAAACAGCAAAACATCAAAGTACGGAAATGAGTTTTCATACCATATCCGGTGTTATTCTTTAGTTTAAGTTTAAAGCTAAAATATTTCACAACATTATTTTCACTATTATGTAGTTAGGACATAGTTAATCTGAGTTCATACGACTATGTCGATGAAGTGACTGAAGTGAGTTTGGTATAGAAACAACATTATGTCTAAGGCAAAATCTATAATCTTGCTTTGCCAATCAAATAATGCATGTCTTTCAATTTTTTAATTGGCACATCTTTTAGCCCGTCATGATAGCTGTAATTGTTACCCAATAGATAAATGTAGATTTAGTTATTTTTAATTTTTTTGCTTGTTCATCTGCCATTATATTATAGCAAACATTTTTTTACTTCTCGCGCGCTACGTTCATAACGTAGCGAAGAGGAGTATATGAGATCAGTGTAATATTGAGGACCGACCGACGACCGACCACTGTTCCTGGAGAGCCTTTCTGAAAGAACTTCAAACGGCCATATCTCCATGGTCACTATTGACCACCCATAGGAAGTCGACCCCCGGGAGTCAAATGATCACGTGACCGATGACGTCACGTCACGTGACCCCAAAAGGTCAAGGTTTTGACCCCATTATATTTGAGGCGCTTTATTTCCAAAACGGTGCCAGATAGACGCATGGTCACTATGGATTACTTACAGAAAGTCGACCCACGGGAGTCGAATGGTCACGTAATTGATGACGTCACGTAACCGCAAAAGGTCAAGGTCGTGACCCCATTATCATCATCTTTATTTGAAATCAGACCACAAGGGTCCATTAAACAATACACAGTAAACATAAAACATA
>Ga0056128_1006581_pt1 | contig 14663 bp, 10 predicted proteins | sample WorMetLIZISLAND2_FD_71113 | JGI IMG/M metagenome (GOLD analysis project Ga0056128, IMG submission 71113) | Marine gutless worms symbiont microbial communities from Max Planck institute for Marine Microbiology, Germany - Olavius geniculatus... ...
TTGCCATTTCTTACTACTCAGATCTCGTGGTACAACTTCATTCTTTGAAAAACTAAGTTTACTTTTAGTTTTCATTTTAGCAATGAACAACTGTCGTCGCTTGCTTGTGTGGCTTGCTGTAGCCTGTGAAACGACCTGACAACCCAACTGACCGCAAGGTCATGGCAAAGCATACATCCATCTATCCCATACCCGCTGAGGTCTGTGTTTCATCGTTGTTAGTTAATTGCCGTAAAAGTACTGCAAAAACAATTACCAGTAGTTCTTTTTAGCGATACAGCTTAACATAGAGTAGATCTGGAAAATTGGTCGGTTAAATATAACCCATTTTGTGGTTGGCGTGGGTCTTCTGCGGCTTTGCTGTGTTCTGTTTGCAATTATTTGGTGTATACTTGCATCAAGCCCATATCAAAAGTTTTGATACTTTTGCTACACATGGTTGTATTGCACCAGTTTTAGTTCAGTTAGCATCGTGTTTCATTTTTATGGCTGTTTACTTCTGACATAAGGGAGCCAACATAGGTGTGTGATGTTCCTTCAGTCGGGATTCAGCAGATGAAGTTTGGTACATGGTTCACACAGGTGCTGATAAGTCCTCAAAAATTCTGTATTTGGAGTTTTCACGAATCAGAATCTGAGTGGTCTTGGAATTGGACATGGGTGCTGAAAAAGTCATGAATTTTGATTATTTCATTTGAATTTGAATAGGAACCCTGTGTGTGACATTGTTGGCTGATTGCTGCTGTTATTACTGTATCCAGCTGGAAGCGGTTCAGGTGACAGTATCAGCCATTGAGAAGGCACTCAAGATTGTCTCAGACTCCTTCATTGACAGGTCACTTATTTGCTATATGTCTTTTTATATGGATATGCTATTGTACACTATTTGAGAACAACTTCAGATTTTTTTCTGAGTCAGTATTTGTAGTTTTTAATTTTATGTTGTTTGCAGTGCTGCATCGCAGGCGAAGGAAAAGGAGACAGTCGGTGCACTGCAAAGGTTTGACAGTCGAAATTTGTGCTTGTTTTTTTTTCTTCATTATATCTTAATGGATAATAAGTGGACATTAGATGTGTATTGTATTGTATTCTTAATCTAAGCAATGATTGATGTTTTGTAGTTTTAATTTTGACTCGAGTGAAATACACGCAATGCCTGGCTGTGTTTTTAGATCTGTAAATAGATGCAGTTCGTAAGCAGTTTGCAGACAAGTAGAATATACTCATGTTAAATCGTGCTTAATATTTTTTGTTAGTTTACAAGCATTGTTACATTTAATTTATTTGATGTATTGATGCCACTAAGTGAAAATTAAATACCTCAAAACAGGAACAAAATGGAAGTTCAGCATAACCAGATCTTTATTTATCAAGCAGCTAACAGATGCGCATGATATGGTTTTTGTCAGTTTTGTTGGCAGAACTTATCAAACAAAAGTGTATAATAGTTTTTAATCAAACAGCTCACATATCTGTATGCTCTGTTGAGCAGAAAGCCAAGTGGAGACTCAGCGTCATCAGAGGGTCGGCTTCTTCGCAGTGTTGTGCGTGTTGGTGCATTGTCAAAAGGACTTGTGCTTCGCAATGACCTCAACGTCTGTCTTGTGGTCATATGCTCGGAGAAGCCAACAAGAACTCTGCTGGAAACTGTTGCTGACCGACTGACTAAGCAGCTCCAGGTTGCTTTGACGTTACATTTCTCTTGCTCATCGATTCTTTTTTTATTATAATAAGAGCATGTTAACAGAATTTAAATTGAGTTCAAAGATACATAAGCACACAGTGGTGCTGTGCTAAGGCAAATTGAGTAGGTAAGTTTTTTAATGGTTGTTTGAAGGCTTCTTTCAAAGTACGCGAGCGAACGTTGTCAGATGGCAAATTCTAGATACGATGCAATGCTCACTGCTTGGTGGAAGTAATTTAGCCATCACATATGGAGTTGCCGTTCATCTTGGGACATTGTTGCCTCAAGATCTCAAAGTGTGTCAGTTGTCTCTTCTATGCGGCTTGATTTGTGGCCGTCTTAATTGGCTGCAATGTGGGACTTGCCAGTCTGTCGGTATGGGCTCCTGAGTCTTGACATGAACAGAAACCGGAATTGGAGTGAATGTTCCTCATTGCAGGAGAATCAGGTCTCAATTTTTACGCACGAAAGCAGCTACTGCTTCAGTGCATCTTAGCCATCGCAATCTGTCCATCTGTTCGTCACATGGGTGGATCAGTCAAAAATGGTGCAAGCTAGGATCACCAAATCTTCACCATCGGCTGCCTGGAAGAGTCTAGTTTCAGGAACCGTAAAGCTTTTCCATAAATTTGAAGGAGGTCACCTTAAACAAGGGCGCTAAATGAGAGGGGCTGTAGGAAAAATTTGAGATTTTCAGCCAATAAGTTACTGTATCTCAGTAATGGTGCAAGATAGGCGTAGGTTGCTATTGATCACTAGTAGGAAGTCGTACACTGGCTCTCGATTGGTGCCAAATTCAATACTTTGGATGACCTTGAACGCCAAAATATTGGTTTTTATGGATTTTTGGCGATTTCGGGTTGCGTGACACATTTCCGGAGCAAATTGCCCCGAAATCAATTGAGATGGACATGGACAAGCTGCGTAAGAAATTTTCAGCATTGAACGTAGACTTTGACTGTCCAAGTCCTGATTTTCTATGTTTTATTGATTTCTGCTATCTTTGGCTGCAGTGCACACTCCAAGAATGAACTGCAACTAAATGGCTGGAGATAGACTGACAGTTTGCGAACAGAAACTGCTATAGGCTTGCGCGCGTCTCGTGAGCATTAGCTCAAATTTCTTGTCATTTCAAATGGTCAACCGTCAGGGTTAGGGTTGCACAGTTTAGTGAGTGAGTACTTATAGCTAGCAAATTGCTGCATATAATGTTGGCACATTGCTTGTTTTCAACAACTATTCTATTTTATTTTAAGTAAATTTTATGACTTTAAAATAGTAAGTCATTAATTTTAAAAAACAATAGCAACAGTTATCGGTTGTCAGGGTGTTTTGTTATAGTTACGTTGTGTGTGTGAGTTTTTTGTTGATTAGTATTTTTTGTGTAAATACGCATGTACATAGATATTTTATTATTGTAATTTAAGGTTTTCATGTTAGTTTGATTTCTCACTGTTGTTCCGAGTGCCAGTGCAAGTGATTGCTTGGAGTGATGGTTGCCAGTGTGTCTAGCGGGACGTAAAACTTTCCTCACTTACACATCGGATGTGGATGCAGCAGGTACAGCAGCAGAGTGAAGGTGAGTACGACGTACGTCTGTGTGTTGAGGAAGCCGGTCTTGTTGTTGGTCGACAGACAGCCCCTGTAACCACGTGCAGTGTTATATTCACATCACCAATACTCCGTGATCATCTGCTCACTCCATCACCGGGTATGTGTCATTGCATCACAGCATTTGTTTGTCTGGATGGACTGCACCATCACTGGAGAATTTTTTTTCCTAAATCTGTATTTGCATATTTCATGTCTTATTGCGGCATTTTCAGAATAGGGCTAAGCATTAAAATTAGAGCTGTCAGATTAACACGTTAACGTGTTAGAAAATTAACGCACGTTACCAAAATTAGCGCACATACGTAAATTTACTCAACTCTGTGAAGCAGGAGTTCCAATATTCTATTAGATTATGTTTATTTGACGATTGAATAATATTCATGTAATTAAAAATTGTTTCATTGCCATTCCATCACTACTGTCATGGTCTTGTGACACAGGCATGACTTTGGGGGCTTCATTCCACTTGCCTTCTTGATGTAGTCCACCTGCAATATCGGCAATATTAATGATATGTTATTATGTGCATGCATTATGACGCAATGTGTCAATGCGTTAAAAATTTAACACTTTGACAGCTCTAATTAGTATGTATAGTGGTGGAAATGTGAAATGTATTTGTCTCAGTTGTCTCCATTGCTTGATGTTAGGATAAACATCTGTTGGTGGTTTCCAAAGGTGTCCATTAGAGACCTTTGGAGTACTGGCCATAAGCTGTAGTGCACTGCATGCAGAAAGCAGGTCAGTTAAAAAGTTGAGATAAATTTAAATCAGTAAATTTTTGCGACCAAATTGCGTTTATTTTACGCGCAAGAAATCTTTGATTTAAACAAGTGATTTTATTTGTATGCGAATACCATTTGATTGACTTGTGCTTCTGTTTTCATACCACAAACAAGAAGCTGTTTCGTTTTGGTTCAGGTTGTAAGAAATGGACAAAGTTTGTTGTTTATATATGTTTTGGGATTTATGTCATGTTTTTGAGTTTGCGGCACTGAATTTGTTGATGTTTTTCGGAGGCTGTTGTTTTGCTGATAACTACGATATTTACAGCTTGTGTTTGGTGTATGGTGTGTAGTTCTCTAGACTGATTCTGCCTTGTCACCAAGATGATTACATGTACTGAAATAATAGCATAATGTTTATTCCTTAATTTTGTCATTCAGATTTTGCCGCATTTAAATTTAAAGAACAAATTTTGTAAATATATTCATTTATCACATTTTGTTTGTCCAAATTTGTCATGTAATTCATTAGGAAAACTCTGCTTTGTATAGCAAAAGCAGTATAAATAAATGTAATTTAGATATTGCCTTATAGGTAATAATGCCGCGTCTGCTGGCATGCTTTCCATTGTCTGGATTGCTTGCTGTTGCTTTCACCATCTTATCTGCTTGAAATGTATATGTATCTTAGGGAGTGTTTCAGATACAAAAATGGTTAGATTTTCATTTTGTGGATCTCAGAATTACTGCATGTGAATGCTCAGTGCATGATCGAAAGAAACGTCGAACCTGTACTCTGCAAAATATAGCTGCGGAGAACTTTATTATTTGTTGGCCACAATGGTCATTTATTTCATGAAACTGGATCGTCTTCAAAAATATGGATAATTTGTGACTATAATTGTAACAAGTTGTGCACTTTTCATCTTTGAGATGAAATTTCTGATGTTAGTCAAAAAAAAATAATAAACTCAGAAAAAATTATTTGCAAGGAGCTTTTGTCACTTTTTGTACAAAAACGGATATTTATAATCATGTAACGTGGCAGCACTGGGTAAGTGAATTGCGTATAAATTTCATCATTGCTCGGTGCATCTCTTACGGCTTCTACTGTTTGAGTTGCAGCTGGTGTTGTTACGGTAACTGAAAACCACGACTTTTATCGTTGATGGCATTTACGACATTGGAGCTGACTGCCACTGATGGACAGTGTCTTGCCAGTTTTTTTGAAAATGTGCATGTCAGATTTTAGGTTCAGATTTGAAATTCGCCCATCAACCATTGTGTATTTGTCCCAGCAGATGTTGCCTATTTTGCATATACTTTTCTACGTATGTTCTCAAGCATACGGCAACATTCGACTATTTTGTTCTCGGTGGCTGTAGCACTTGTCACAACTCACCGTTTTCAAGGGTAATGGGCAGTTGCATCTTGACAGTACTCTTTTCTCTAAATTTTAGTCTGTTGGAAAATTTACTTTTTATTGCAAATTATTGTTACAAAGTACAAAATTCGGGGCTAAAATCCTCCATTTTGGTCTAATTTAGGGCCAGAATGAAATATTGAAATTGAAATATAGTGTCTTCTGTTGGAAATTTGCAGGTGTCGATTGCAAAATTGCAACTTTCTGCGCCTACTTTTTAACGCAAGATGCCACTGGTAATGGGCTGCTCACGTGTTCAGACTCTAGATTGGACATTAGAGTGGTGTACTTTCAAGTTTCAGTCAAAAAAGGGGCAAAACTGAATTGTAAATTTGAAACCGTAATAACATCGGTTGCAGCACATTGTACTAACTTTTATTTAAGACACGTTAACATTGTTTTGCAGCTGAATCGTTTGTGAAACTGTTATCAGTGTGGTTGTTAATATTTTGTCGAGAATATGACATTGGCAGACGTGGAGATCTGATGCAGTGCGGGGGGACTACTGTCGATGCTGGTGCTGTTTTGCTGTTCTAGAGTTTGCTGTAGCATCGAGTAAAACTGACCCACCAGATGTGCTAGACAGGCAGAAATGCCTCGCTGCGCTTGCTGAGCAGCGACGCTCTAAATGGTTTCAGGTTTGCTCCTTGAGCTCACTACACTGTTCGTTCTCTGACATCGAATGAGCTGTAGATTGCCTGAAAAGCATTGGAAAGAATTTCATTTTCCGATGTATTTTGTTGCAGTCAGTAATATACATAAATTTACCTATTGATAGTTGTTTCAAAAATGTGCAGCACCAAAATTCAATGTTTGTATACACTTTGTCACAATTTTATCATAGTCATTGTCTGTCAATGGATGTTCGAGTCTGAACAGTGACTAATAAATTCATGATTTCTCAGATTTTGCTTCATTTATTTTTAACAAAATTCACCCCGGTGATACTCGATTGTTGTGAATATGTAGTTTGTGTTTCACTTGCTTTTTAGTAAATTTCGTCCAGAATGTAAGGAATGTAAATTCTGAAGTTTTTGCGGAAGATCAAAATTCTGTAAGATGATTGAACCATATTTGCAAAATGACAGCATTTTTAGCGACCCAGTTGAAGAATTTTTGGTTATTTCTGTTCTATTTTTGAATTTTCACTGCTTCCATTGTTTGGTTTTCTTTACGTGCGAGGATTGAAATGAATGCCACTGCATTATCTTACCGTGAAGCATTGTAGTAACTCCTTAACTGCCAGCCAGTGTTTCCACCTCAGACCCAATAGAGACATGGGATTAGCATGCCTTTTTGTTGTTTAAGTAACATTTTCTGTGCAAAATTTTTCGTTAAAAATGGAAGGCCGATGTAGTGGCAGATTTCAATCCATTTCCGATCATTTATTACAGATGTTATTGACATTGCTTGCATAAAGATTTACACTGCTTACGTAGTTGACGTATAATCTCTCTGATGGCGTAATTGGGAATAGCGGACTTTGGTCATAACTAGTGATTACTTGTGCTCGGCATTTTCTCTCATACAGTTACGATGCATGCTATGCTCCTACAGTGTTAATGTTTTATCTGTTTGAAACACAACAAGTATGATGCATGTTACACAAATTTCCTGTTTTGTTGATATTTTTTGAAATTAGGAGTTCTAAATGGAATCTTATCAAGAAAGTTTTTACTGACACCAAAGTCTGTGCTGTTGCCTAAACTGCAACATGTTAGAAATTATAGATACAAAATTGCGTTCCTGAAAAGCAGAAATTTTTAAAATCTGGTCAGAAATTTGATCGTTAAAATTAGATTTTACAATTTTTTGGTGATTTGCAAAGTACTGTTTTTGAGTTTGTCATTGTGGTTGTGGTTATGCATCTGATGTCCAGGCTAGAATGGGTGGAGTTCAGTCATGTCTGATAATTCTTCGTATCTTGCGTGAAATGTGTCGACGAGAGCCAGCATGGAAGCCGGTCTCTGACTGGGTCAGTTCTGTTAGCATGACTGTGCCGTTTTCATCAGCATTACTACATTTTGTCCTTGCAAAAAAGTGAGCCTCCTTAAACATTTTCCAATAACAGGCAGAAGCTTGCACCAATTTAAGTACAATTTTATACATCCAATGTTACATCTATTTCAGTCACCAGTGTATAATTTTGTAAGAATTTGTTGTTTGATTTAAGAGGTTTTCATTTTATTCAACGTGATTTCACGGATCTGCATTTCAAATGTGACTTACTTCTTTTATTAGCTGGCATTATCTATAACGTCATTTCTTGTTGATAACCAAACAGAATGGTGTCAAGAGAAGATAGATGTTTAATCAAACTACTCAGAATTTTAAAAAGGATACGGTACTAGAAGACAGTATTTGAATTTCCTAGAAACTGATCTATTGCTTCTGTGAAACGCCTGCTACACAAGATTGACAGCTGCATTTTAAAACTTCTGGTGTTTGGCAGTGTTAAATTTGATATTTTCGCAAATACAAGGAATATTTCTGTGAAACTATAGTGTGATGTTCAGAATGAATGTCGTTTCATCTGTGTAAAATTTTATTCAAATTGGAGCAATTTTCCACTTGTTATTAGCACAATGTTGAGGGGGCTTCTTTTTTGTGGATGCAGTGTATTTTATATCATGACCTGTGTTTTCGTGACTACTCCATGATGGTATTCAATCATCGTTGTCCAATAACAGCTTGATAGCTGTTATTGGACAATGCTGAATGAATGCTATATAGCTGTTAATTTGAAAAGTGTTTACTGTACTGTGAGCCAGGCAATACACCAGCTGCTGTGCAAATGTCCATGTGTAGTTGTTGGAGCTACTTCTTGTGAAGTGTCTGCTAAGCCGTGAGGGTGGTGATAGACTAGCTCTGTGTTTGTGTGTAAGGCATGTGATACACTAGGAGTATGTGTGTGTGGTTGTAGTTATTGGAGCTGTTGGTTGAGAAGTGTCTGCTATGCTGCGAGGGTGGCATTGGAAGTCTATCACCAGGCAATGCACTGCGCCGTGTCTTTGAGTGTATTGCTTCTGGCATTCTGCTTTCTGGTAAGACATATGTGTGTTAGCTTTGCATTGGATCTTCAGAGATGGCTGAAGCTGTGTGTATAGACAATTCTATAATCTTATTCAGTTAGTGAGTCGTCATTGTGGTTTATTTCTCTACCAGCAGCAGATATGCATCCATATATAAAATATCCACATTTTACAACAAACACAAAACTGTATAGTAACAAGGACCAAAGTAGTTTTGCAAAAGGCAAAACCACTCTCACAAGTCCACTCAACTCCTCATTTGTATCCACCAGCTGGCAGCACAGGATTGACAGCTGTTGGTGCATTATTGACGATTCAAATGACAGACAGAGAAATGTGTGGGAAAGGGTGAAATCAGTTGCACTGCAAGACGCTCCCACTCAAAATCTATTGAAACCATTGTTGGCATCTGGTCTTGAAGTGAATCTGGATGGGAGTTTTGACATGCCCACGTGTTGCCATTACACTGTGTCTGACTGTGATTACAGTGACAACTAGTTTTGCTGTATGACAGGGAGTCCGGGCTTGTCTGATCCATGTGAGAAGGAGGCGACTGATGTCACCGATACTTTAACCAGTCAGCAGAAGGAAGAAGTTACTGCCAGTGCTCAGGTTTGTCTGTCTCGGCAGTCTGACAGTGTGAGCTATATCATTATTCATGTGAAGAAAGCTGTTCACGTTATGTACGGTATGAGGATGACGTCATGGTTGGAGATATAGAACTGCACAGAGCACAGTTTTAAAAAATTCCAACTTTGCCATTGCACAGTCAGCAAAATCTGCATCTGCAACGGATGTTAGTTGATCTTACGTTATGTGTTATATTTGTTGATTAATTCTATGTTTTACAGCTTGTGCTTTCAGTTAACAAGAGCATGCACGAACAAACTGGAACGAACCGGAAACTACTTGTTTACCTACAGTAATACATATGACAATTTTTATTGTCGAGCATGGCACCAAGAATGGCAATTAGCCGTTGTCTGATTTTACTTTATTCGTCGTGATATATGAGAGTTGCACCACTGATTTCATGAGTTACTTGTAACAAAAAGTTTAATCGCAAAAGTAACAGAAGTCAAAGTACCCCTTGCTACAAGTACTATGTTACATGGTTGAGTGCTGAAAATTGTACACAAGTAATGTAACTCGTTAATTTTGCTTCGTTACTTTACATCACTGTAGTTCTGCCAGACATCTGTTAGTGCACTGTGTGCTTTGGTAATCCATCGTACCCACATTGTTTGCTTCTGTTACAATATTGTCATCTCCACGTTGTATATAAATAAATAAAATAAATAAATTATGAACAGCAGTTGTGTGAGACATCGAGTGCTTGTGTGCAGACCGCACTGAGGCAGATGTCGTTCCATAAAGTTCATAAAGTGCTTGGTGATATCACGTCACCGATCACTGCAGTTACTGCCGCTGCTGCGGGCTCAACCCAGCAGTCAAGGAAGCGTCCTCATGCTTCCAACACTGGTTTGTAGTGTTTGGTTTATATTCATAATTGTTATTATTGTACAGAGTGGGCCATAAAAAACTGTCCCCTATATTATTCTGTTTAAAATGCTACTGCATTTGTTTATATGAACAAAATGGCACACCATATAAATTGCTCATATTGATGTCAAAACCTAATGAGTATGTTAAAATGTTATTAACAAATAATATGACAGAATCAAAGCACCCCAATTGTATTATATCACAATGGCAAAACACAAATAGAAATACATGCTTGCGTATATGTCTAAGTAAAACATTGAAAACTTCATACAACAAGACTTGAAGACAGTCAAGTAAACAACTGTTCAATGTGCCCTCCGTGAACTTTGACTACAGTTTTCAATCTCGGTCACCACTGATCAATGGCTTTGTTGATCAGTTGTTGATCGAGAGTGGCCCAGCAGGTACGCACTCTGTCTTTGAGATCCTCCAAATCCACGATCGGAACTCTGTACACATCTTGCTGCAGAGCACCCCAAACAGCATAATCGCCGAAATTTATGTCCGGACTGTTCGGCAGCCAGACAGAAGGCTCAATGAAGTTGGGTACATTCTGCTGCAGAAACTCGACCGTTAGCTTCGCCCGGTGCAACGAAGCGCCATCCTGCTGGAAAACCAATTCCCCGCTGCGCAGCTGACAGATGTCTGGCAGAAGCCAGTTCTGCAGCAGCGTTTCACAGTAGTAACGTCTGTCTACCTTGGTTCCTTTATCGATAAAGTGTACCTTGGTCTTGCCTGTCTTGGATACTGCCACTGATACCATCACACTTTTGCTGAAGTGCTTGCAATTTTTGATGAGATGCTCACTTCGTACTGTTTTTCCCATTGTGTTTCCTGTAGAGATGGGTTGCTTTCATTTATTTTATCCCATTTACAAATTATTGAAAATATTTGCACGAAATCTGCACATATTACTCAGAATTGATTATATTTCAACGTGCGTTATTCACTTTAAATGTACATTACTGTTGGAAGACATAATTAGCTGACATGTAGGGGGACAGTTTTTTATGGCCCAATCTGTATGTCTCGGCAGTGCAGTTGTTGATAGCTGCAGAGTATGAAGAGTTACAAGTGATTTTTTAGCAAGTGATTTTTTGGAGCTATTTTTTTATTGGAACTTGAGTTACATTACATGATACCAGTTTGATAGTACAAACAACGTTGAACACATTTCGTGTCGACATACTTGTGCCATCATGATTTGATCACTGCAGCATAGTGCACTGTGCTAAACTCTTGCAGTTACTTAGAAGACAGGATTATAGTGATGGCATAGGCTTGTTAAGGTGTCACAAAAGCATCGGTTTTTATGCTTGCCTATACTCAGTGGCACCGTAGTTAAATGATGATGTCATACAGATGCTTGTGTAGGATTTTGGAGCAATTTTGGCCATGTGTAGCAATTGTTGACGGCCTGCAGAAGATAATCAGCTGCCATTACCTTTAATCTTTTTTGCAGTAACTTACAATAGATATATCTTACTGTAATGCATGTAAAATCCATCTGTTTGTTTGTCAGACCCGTCGGCACTTTTTCCAGAGCTCCCACTTGGTTCCTTAAAGTCCCTAAAGTCCCTTTTTAAACACTTGGTCCCTAAAAGTCGCTAATTTTCATAAAGTGGTCCCTAAAGTCCCTAATTCTGTGTAATTGGCTATTTTTTCAACTTATCCTGACTAAATTTTGCATTTATGTATTCGAAAAATGTACCAGGTAGGGATTGCAATCCAGAGGTACCGAATCCTGGGATTGGCGACATCCCAATCCCGGGATTTCGGGATTACAAAAATTTGTTACAGTTGCATTTTTTCGAGTTTGACACTGAACTATTACATGCCTTTGGTTAGTATATTCACATTCTTGATATCTAGTATGGTCATGTACAGGAGCAATAATGACCATAAATGTGTTTGGTTGTGACATTTTTTTGGTATTAGGCCTAACTTAGGTCCCTTTTTGGTCACTTTTAGGTTCCTTTTGGCAAGTTCTGAGGTCCCTAAAGTCCCTAATTTTTTGCCGTTATATTAGTGGCAGCCCTGTTTTTCTGTTGCACGATTGTGGACCCCAATCGCAGTGTTTTAGTCTTTGGATTCACGGTACATGCCCCCATCTCTCCCCATGGGCCTGTGGGCGGAGGTTGGGCTGCCAGGTAACTGAGTGGACTGGCCCGGAACGGAATGGACCTGCTCTAGGAGTGGGAACGTTGCTAGTATCAATAAAAAATGTAGTAAGAATGTGACTGGATTGAGTTAGAAGGCATGTCGTATAAGTAAGAGACTAAATGTAAACATCGGAAATGTGGAAAGCAGTTATTCTGCTATTCTGTATCTTATGCAGCCAGTGTGGTGTGTTGTAGAGCCAGTGCTGAAGAAAGTGGCTGTGGAAACTGATTCAACTACCAAGTGAATACGACAGTGACTTTATGGATTGACAGTGACGCTGAAGATTCACTGTGAACATTGCATTGAATACGTATACTTGTCAAGAACGACTTTACTGTGTTAAAGTGTTTTCACATTCTCTGTGCTTGTGACCTCGATTATGAATTCATGATGAAGTATGTCTTGGAGTGATTAATAGCGTTATTGTTGTGAGCATGTGCAGCTGGCCAGCCTCCATTTTTCATTGTCGACTACAATATTTTGACTGATTTCCTACATACCAGTATTGAATCTTTGGCAGAAGATTGACAGCAAGTTCAGCAGCATTGTGCATCATCAGAAAAAGAGTGACATTTTTTGTTGTGAAATCTGTCTGCACACTGTGCATGGATGTTTTCCTGTGATTGGTAAACTAATAAGACTTAGTATCAGGCACACTGGGACACATGGGTGGAACAGTCTACAATATTTTTCTTGTAAATTTGTTTCACGTGGAACTTTCTGCTGCGTTGCTTGACAGATCCTTATGGGCATATTAAAAGGAGGGGGGAAGGGACATTATTTAAAAATGCAAAAAAAATCAATGAAACAGAACAATTCAATGATAAGAAGAAGGCAGTTGACCAAGCTTAACGTAGAAGTATTTTTCCTGTTGGTGTGGCTTTTTAGCTGGCTGCCTAATTTACGTGTCCAAATAGTTCGCCCTGCATATGCTGCTGTAGTGTCATGAGCATTTGGGGCAGTTCCTATTTAGACAGTCACTATTTCGACAGTTGAACCGACACTTTCTACTGTGACAAATAGCTTTATGGTTAGTTATGGTTAGGAATAGTAACACGTTTCATCCGATCAACAAAGGCAGGCAAGTAAACCATCTTGGTATGTAACTAGCCGCCTAGGTCAACTCAGCCTTCTATCCTTTCGGTGTAGGTAAATCGAGTACTGACCTATTTGGCTGGGGTTAAGGTGGGGCACGTTTGCCTGTGTCAAGTGGCAGGTAACACTGATCCCATACGGCAGGTGACGCTTCGTAGCTCTGGAATGGGCTTCCATTAAGAGCTATAACACCACCTTTATAACCTTTCTGGTTATATCTAACGCAAACCATTATGTTACAGTGGGCCTGCAGTTGTGGTAATAATGTAAGTTTGTTGAACTACCAGTAATCCAGTAGTGGTTGTCGGAATAGGAATCTGTACCTATAAGCATATGTGTCATTGCATGTGGACAGCTGTATATATTAATCTGCTATGTATGCATTTAATTGTTATGTCTATGTAGTGTGTGGTTTTTTGCACGTTTCTTTCATATTTGGCAGTTTTAGTGACTTTGTTGGCAATGAATTGGAGACTCGTGGAACATTTTGAACTGTATGAAATGATGCCAGAGATGTTGCATTCTGTATGACCAATGTGATACATGCAGGGTGACCACAGGTGTGGAAAACAGGGAAATGTCAAGGAATTTTACAGCTGTTAGGAATTTCAGTCAAAATCAGGGAGATGTCAGGAAAAAATGTTGTCGGAGAAAATTGACTAGAAACTTTTCTTTAAAAAATTGCATAATCAGGCTTCTTAGTATCAATTACATAGTACTCTCAGCCAATTATTTTATGCTGTTAATTGCTAATTTTATTTTACTCCTTTTACTAACGTAGCAAAGAGGAGTATATGAGATCAGATGAGCGTCATATATTAATATTGAGGACCGGCTTACCACCGACCTCCATTCCTGGAAGAGCCTTCCTGGAAGAACTTCAAATGGTCGACGCCAGTCACTGTTAGTATAATATTAAATGGGTCTCAAATATACGCTGGGTCTCTAATAAAAGCCGAAAGATATGGACAAAGTAAAAGTTAAGTGCCACGTTTTCTATGGACCATGGTGTATGTTATATTTCAGATAGTACTAGGTTTGGGTTACCAGTTAAAATGGTCAAGAGTGCCACAAATCGTCGGGTAATTTTATAATGTCTGCAGAGTGGTTATCCTGTCCAGGGTGCAGCAAAAAAAGTAGCCCCCTAAAGTTTTTTCACTGTTTTCTCAGCAACCGCTTGGAATTTTAATTTGAGATTTTACATATTTATTTGCTGAAACCTGTCACATCTAACTGCCAAACAAAATTTGATTCTGTTAAAAAATGACAAAGTTATATAGACTTTTTAACATGACCGCCGACTGATTTTTCAGCATTCAAAAATGTTCTGGCTTCAACGCCAATTTAATAACATCGTTGAAACAACACAGTTAACTAATGATCAAATGCCAGAATTCCATTGTCACTGTGAATGTTCGAAG
>Ga0056128_1006582_pt1 | contig 14661 bp, 9 predicted proteins | sample WorMetLIZISLAND2_FD_71113 | JGI IMG/M metagenome (GOLD analysis project Ga0056128, IMG submission 71113) | Marine gutless worms symbiont microbial communities from Max Planck institute for Marine Microbiology, Germany - Olavius geniculatus... ...
AGATCAAGACGTGGCTGACGAAGTGAGTGAGGCAGTTGATTCCAGAGACGAGGTGATGCATAGCGAAAGGAACGACAGGTAATTTTTAAGGAGGAATGAGTAGGTGGACGAGCAAGAGTGGACGAGCAAGACGATAATATCGTAAAGTAGGTCGAGACATGTCGTCGCAGCCATCGTTAATAAGACCGACCTGTTCTCTTCTCACAAAAGTGAAGTTGTTTTAAATGCAATTTTGCAGGAACCGATGGACGTGCTCTGTCATCTTGACGTATCGAATGCACGGACTTGTCATCTTTTGCACTTGGTTGTTAAGTGACGCAGCAAAAGAAATAAAAAGTTCTTTCGACTTCAGGAGGACCTGCGGGCGTTGTTTTTTCGAAAGTGCTGAGGCAGCAATGAGCTGAGACTCGAGTGTCGTGAATGGTCACTAAATCCAACCACTCGCACTCGCACTTGTGACCTGTTACAGCTTCTCAGCCACAGAGCATCATCAGTTTATGATTGAACTTGCTACCAAGCTGGCTTCTTCGTAAAAGAAACAGCGAAGTAGACACACCATTGCTTAAGCTTTTTTTCTCAGTATCGGAGAGCGTAATCCGCTACAGTAAAGGAACGGAAGCCTAGTAGCCTACCTGTCTTTTGACAGAAACGACGCAACCGGGTCATCCGATTAAATCAAATCTCAAAGATTCAAATTTTGCTTCGGACAATAAGTAAACGTTCAGCAGCACACCAGCTTCAATGGAGAACGGCGACGTTGGCAGTGAAGATGCCTCTCGAGAATCTTCATCAGATTATTATCATTACTACAACGACTACAGTGCACGGGGCGAGTTGGCCAAGTCGATCTCGTACGACGAGTCATGCGTGTCTGGAACAACCTCGAACTCGACGCCAGACAGTAGTCCGTGGCCTGCATATCCCAGCGGCTACTCCATGACACACATTGTAATCTCTGCGGTGGTTGTCACAACCATCATGTTGGTGATTATCCTCGGTAATGTGTTGGTCGTAGCCGCCGTCGCCCTAGAACGTTCACTCGCCAGAACTCAAGAGTATTATTTAACATTTTAATTAATCGAAGAAGTAATCCAAGGTTGTATAAACACATAAATAAAGACAATGCCTGGTGATCGCAGAACAAATTCCCCTACGACTGTAGAACGTTCACTGGCTGGAACTCAGCATTGGTTCATCGCTTCGCTAGCAGTCAGTGACATCTTGGTTGGTCTGTTCATCATGCCTCTGTCACTCACCAACGAGCTGCTCGGCTACTGGCCGTTCGGCAGCGTGCTCTGCGACCTCTGGCTTGCTACCGACGTCCTTCTCTGCAACAAGTTGTCTTTAAAGCTATGCGCTACATACATTTACGTTTAACTTTTTTATACATACACTTACTTGTGCGCATACTTACTTACTGATCTACCTATTTATTTACTTAATTTGTCATTCTAACTACATTTAATGGCAATATAACATCAACGCGTCTGACGTTCTTCTCTGCACGGCGTCCATTCTCAACCTCGTACTGATCAGCGTAGACCGATACTGCTCCATCACTAAGGCTCTCAGCTACGCACAGTTTAGCACTAGCCGTGTCTGTTTACGCCTCACGGAGGGATGGCCAGGCTAAGTTGATCTGTCAGCTACGCCCAATTTAGGACACGACGTCGCGCGACGGCGATGATCGCTGTCGTTTGGATGTTGTCGGCAGTTATCTGTTTTCCACCGCTCGTCGGCTGGAAAAGACCTCAACCAGTCTGCCCTGACGGACTGGATAGGTGCGTCCTTAGCCAAGAGCCGGGTTATGTCGTCTACTCTACCATCGGATCATTCTACATCCCGCTGGTCGTCATGTTCGCCGTGTATCTGAAGATCTTTCACGTGACCCGTCTCCGAGCCAGGCGTCACCTCGAGAAAACCGCCAAGTTTCCGTTCCAGAAACAACCGCCGCCCATCACACAGTTAGTGCTCGATCTCGATTATTAGGCGAAGTTGCTCTATCGCGAACGATTTCGCCTATAACTATACAGATTTTACGTGCGTGGTCTGTCTGTTTGTCGTCTGTTACTCTCGTGCTTCTTGCTTAAATCGTTGAACGGATTTAAACATTATTTGTTTTGTACGCTTTTATACTAACTAGATCGTGTTTTTGTTTGTCTGTCTGTCCACCAACTTACTTTAAAGTAAAACTTAACGATCAATGACGAACTTAAATAGAGATTTAAAATGGATGTGGCCCACAAACCAAATTAGTACATCTGGCATCACAATTTAAATCCAGGTGTTATGAAAAAGGATCTTAATACCCGAACCTATTCCATAGTTCTGTAGTTGTGGCAACCTTGGTATCAATAGAGGTTTGAGCGTTCGTGGCGATTCTAGTTATGTTTTTTATACAAAGTGATTTAAATAGGCAAAAGCTTGCTTTAGTTGTCGACTTTTTAGCCAATTTTAGCATGTGGCGTGTGACCTTCAAAACTTGCACAAGAGTACCGCAGTTTATTTGCTGTGTGTCTACATTTTCTTGTTGCAGTGCGTTTAAATCTTTGAGCAGATGTTCAAGTTTAAACTGTTAACAGTGTGCACAGCTCTCGTAACAACCGGTAGGTTTTCAATGATGTATTGTATAGCATGATAGCATGATAACTACACCGCCGCCAGCATTAGTGCGTGTTGATTTGATGTGTGAATAATTTGAAAGTGATCGAACAACATTAACAATTATGTCTTACTTAAATTAAGCTCAAACTACACTTGCCTCGATTTTTTTTGTTTCTTACAACATCAATCGCAGACTCGATGCAATGCTGTTTTGCTGTGTAGAATCTCGACGGCTATCGACACCGTTCAAAACTCAATGACCCCGAATGCAAATGTTACCAGCGGTCCTCAAGTTGCTGTCAAGACTCTTGCTCTGTTGTCGAACGAGATGAAAATCTCTGAAGAGCCACAAAGCAAAGCAGGCAACGATATCAACACTACGTCAGAACACACTCAGTATGTGTTATTTATTATCACCGCTGGTGTTTGCTTTCATATTTGACGCAAAACGGATTTCGATCAATTTTTGGGCTAACGGTGCACGGTCCAAGGAATTGCCTATTCGATTTTGGCGGCGATTGGATCAAGGTTTGTATACAGAAATTTTTATTTAAAATTTGATGTTGCCATTTTGAAGAGAAACGAAAATAAAACGCAGTTCTCAGCGAACAGTCAAAATCATGGATGAGCGACAAAAAAAAACAAAAGTGAATTTAACTTAAATAAAATAAAATAACAGCTGAAGCGCGGCTTTTATTAAAGTTTAGTTTGGTTTGTTTATGTCGTTTTGTATGCGACGCTGATGCCATGATAGCCGACTCTTTAGGTTGATTGAAACTGGAGTGAAGTCAGTGACGTCAGCTGCTATTGAGACGTCATCATCAGGTTGTGTGACGACCTGTGAACAGAGGCAGAACGTCGTCGCTGACGTCGCCCCGACGGCCACTGGTCGTCAACATAGCACGGCCATGATACCGATGCATTACAGGTCAGCCGATTGTAGAAAGATAAAGGAAAGCTCTTAAGAAAAAAACGCATTGACTCAGCAGCTACGGAGCGTCACCTGCCGCATGGATCACAAAGTGTTACGTGCCACCCGATAGGCTACAGCTAACGCGCCCCCAACCAGACAGGCTGGTGCTCGATTTGGGTGGATATGATTCCACCTTTAGATCTTCGTAGTTAGTAAATTTAATTTTACAAGACTTTCTTTTGCCAAACGCAAGAGGAATCGCTGTCGATTGCTTTTTTTGATTTGAAATATCTTTGTTGTTTCCGAAAATATCTGCAGTAAAAGTCGAAAGTCGTCCGAAATCAAGCCAAATTCTGCATGTTTTGGCCCCCATTTTTGGCGGGAGGATTCCCAACTTCTGGGAATTCGATTATAAAATTGAAAGCAGTTCCCGTCATGCGGCAAAGTTTTTGGGGCGATCCGCCGACGGAGCTTTCAGATCTCATGCCCAAATAAAAATAAAGAAATAAATTAAAAGCAGCAGGAAAACATATTTTTAAATTTTTTTCGTTACTGCTTAAGGGCGGCCTAATAATAATAATTTGCGTAAGTCTTATGTGAGCATAGGTCGTCATCGGCTGAAGCACCAGCTAAACAAACAACGTCTGCATTCAAGTGTACTGAGCAACTAATCATCATTACACCTGAAGATGTGGATCGATAAGCATGGACCTAATAGTAACAAGGGCCAAACTAATTTGGCAGTTGGCGGTGTTGCCATAGGAACACAACCAATTCACACATCCAACACAACCCGACCCGGTTGCATAACGACACAAACCAAACAATCTTGTCGTAAATCCAACAGTGTTCGAACAGAAGAAATAATGCTAGCTCGTTTCCTTTGCGACGCTTTCGACCGGCAAGTGTTAAGCCTAATTAGGCTATCATACGACCATGTTTATTAAAACAGCCAGCCCCTTGAACTACTATGCTAGCAGTCTAGGTGACAGACTAAAGGACGGGTCACACTGGCGGTCCGGACGGTCATTCGGACAGCCGTCCAGATCACCAGTGTGACCCCTCCTTAACAGGGCTTACGTACTTTTTCTTTCATTCAACGTTCGTAAATATTGCCAACACTTATTTTGCGGACCCACAGAGGGATGGCCAGGCTGAGTTGGCTTGGGTGGTTGGCTGTGTCGAATAAGAAGACAATCTATACTCACGAACTGTTACCCATCTCAGTACTAACCCGGCTTAACGTAGAGCAACCTCGTTTATGCACCGAACGACGTTACCACGAGACTTAACCGCAGCTACCAAACGTTCCCGTTTTTGTGCATATTTGGTAAATAATTGAAAATTTTACATCCAAAAAATGTTTCGCACATTACCGCGATCAGGCGTAGAGTAGGCTGTTTCGAAGATATCTGTAGTTGTTTTCAACTCGTGTACACAAACTGAAAAAAATCCAAAATTGTGTCATGCATTATTCGGATTTTTTTGTAAAATTTTTGGTTTAAGAATGCTTACTACCGTTTTTCCAGAATCTGGCTCTACGGAACCTTGCACGAGCTATGCCAGTTTTCATCAAGAGAAACAAAAAAGCCTAGCTAACGCAAAGGAGAACGCGCAACAGCGGTGCATGTTTGAAAGCACGGTGCGAACCCAGCGACGATGCTTTTACACTCGCCAGAGAGCGCCAGACGTCACGACCGGTCTCGCTCGGCAGTATTGGCTAAAAATCGCAAATTTTCCTCTTTTCCTCTCGTTTGTCGCCCTCACTCTGGGTAATTCCTTTCGAATTTATGGAGAAGCTTCACCGATCGTGAAACTAGAATCTTCCAGGCAGCCGACGGTGAAGATTTGGTGATCCTAGCTTGCACCGTTTTTGACTGATCCATTCGTGTGACAGACATACAGACAGACGAACGGACGGACCGACAATTGCGATGGCTAAGACGCGCTACAGCAGTAGCTGCTGTTGCGCGTAAAAAGTCGAAGTCGTATGCTTACGAGCGTACGATAAGAAATCAACTCGAACCGGCTCGCGTTGTTTTTGAGTCCACAGCTTTAAGCGGCGAAAACACGCTTCCTGCCTGTTACTTATTTAATTATCTGGATCCATTTCGCCCTATCATGTACAAATAGCTCAGCTATAGCGAGCTAACTATACACAACGCCTTTGTTTCCATCGAAATACTGCAGTTCGAAATCTAGGTTTCTTTCTTCGTACACAACACAATATAGTGTTAACTTGAAGTGCTATCTACGTTCTAATAATTTTTGCTTTAGTCAAAAAAAACTTTTGCGGGGACAATCGCCGCTTCTTGTTTTAAATTACCGTTATTTTAACTGTGCCGGCCTATCAGTGTTTATTAAACATTAAAAACGTTGAAATAAAAAAACTTAAAGCGTTCTGTGTGAAAAAATGAAGAAACATTTACAGTATAAGCACTTAGATGCAACCATTTTACAACATAATTGTATCAAAACGTTTATAAACGTTTTATTTGTATTTCATGTAAAACGCGTTTTCAATTTTTTTCTTATTTTCACGTGTTTAATGTGCGCTGACTCGCAGACAAAACACAGAGCTGGTCGTTGCCACAAGACCTGATTGCAGTGCGGAGTTGGAGTGTTTGGATGATGCGGACCTTCAATCACCACCACGCAGCGCGGATGCTTTACTACGCCGAGATCCTCCTCAGATGACTGACAAACAGTTAGAACAGAGACAAACGTTCAAGGACTACACAAGACAGTTTGAGCAAAAATTCAACAATAAAACACGACAGTTCGGAGAAAACGCCGACATAAGTTTATGCCCTATTGACAAAATACTGCAGTTCAGAGAAAACGCCGACACAATTTCAATGACATGACACGACAGCTTAGAAAAGACAATGACAAACGTTTAAGGACAAGACATGACGTCATTTCAGAGAGGACACAGACAAAGGTTTAATGGCACAATAGGCCTACTGCAGTTCACGGATGACGCAAACAACAGTTCATATCCAAGCTATGGCAATAGCCTAGAGAGCGTAGAGGCAAAAATTTAAGAACAAAACACAACAGAAATGACAGAAACAAAAGCTCAAGGACGAGACATGACGACATTTCAGAAACGAAACAGACAAAATGTAAATGACAATACACGGGTGGTATAGAGGACAGAAAGAAAAGTCTAAGGACAAGATATCATGACAGTTTAAACAAGACGCAAAAAATGAAGAACAAGACACGATAGTTTGCAATACACAGATCTGTCGATCTACTAGACCGAGATCCGCCACAAATTATTTGCAGGAAAAAAACAAAGACAAAAGTTCGAGGAAAAGATTTGATGACGGTTTAGAAAAAACAAACACAAAAATTCAAGAACAAGTTCAGAGTTGGAACGTTGGAAGAAAACGCATCTCGCATCTCTGTCAATCTACTAGGCCGAGATCCTCCTCATCTGAGCCGCCTGGCATCATCTGACCATGAAACTGACGACCTGGAATTTGACGCGGCAACCGTCGACCACGACGACGACGAAGAAGACGAACAAGGCGCAGGTCAACTACTTAGGCTTCGTTTCTTTAATTAAGCTCGAATTCCATTACGCCGAGTTATTGACAACGTTCGTGACAAAGTCCGCATACTTTCATGGCCCGCATGCGCGACTTTCACCGAAACTTTCCCGCGAAAAAGTGTCGGTGAAAGTCAGCGCAATGGAATTTGGGCTTAAGTTTTAACAATTATTGTGCTTTTTCAGTTTAAATCTGGCGAAAAACTAGGGAAATATTTTTTTCATTTTTATTTTACGACATTCTTTGTAGTATTGCACAAGTAGGGCTACCACAACAGCTCGTTAATACAAAGCGGTTAACTGAACAAGCAGTGAAAACTAAAGTAATAGATTAACGCAAACAGTTTTGTCACTGTAAAACCTTGAAATCAAGCAAAAAAACCACCAGTATTTTGAGAAGTCAAATAACAAATAGAAATGAAGGTTTTTAGACACAGACGGTCACCTCAGGCACCAAATTTTTTACGCTTTACTTATTTTTTCACTATCTTCAGCTACTTAAAAAAGTTTAGCGCAGAGACGTCGAGAGCCACATCGAACGACGGCAGGGCCCCCAAACGTCGCGAGGCCCGGGGAAACTTTCCACCCATCTCCTCTTTCTTGATGGGCCTGGTTTAGCGTGTAAAACGCCATAGAAACAAACTGTACTCGATTGAACTAAACTGACCTGAACAGAACTCTCGCTTCGTTCGCTTCAAGTTGCGCGTGCTATCAAGTCATTTCTGTTCGCTAGATGGCAGCAGTATTAGGCTTATATTTCTAATCGCGCTTCTGATTTTACGTGTTCTGTCAGTAGGTTCGAGAAAGCAGTCTCACCCGGGATACCGACTGCGTGCCACGCGTTTCCTGGCGCGCACCAACCTGGCAATCATAGGTCAGACGATCATAGCGAGTGTATACTTTCTCACAGCACATTAGCACAATATGGCCGCCGTCCATTCATTCGGTGCCTTTCAGACGATCATAGGTCGTGGCGCGGGCTCGAGGGCAGGTCGTGACGGTCAGTCCGGGTCGTCAGTGGTCAACGCGGTGAGAGCGAAACTCGAGGATCCCGACCATCGGCGACGACGTATTGCTCGAGCCAAGGAGAGACGAGCTTTCCTTGTCCTCGGCATTTGAGGTGCCTCAAATGCCGAGGCATGTACCAGATTCGGCGGCTTTCCAGTCCACACTAGGCCTATGCGTTATCTATGAAAGTGTACTTAGTTACTTATTTCCGAGGAAAGACGAGCTTTTCTCGTACTTGGCATTGTCATGTCATAAGGCCACCCCAAACATTCTTGCGCCCCAGATTCGGCGGGTTTTCCGTGCACATCGTGGGCCATATAACTTTACTTACTTACTTACTATGGCTCAATATGTCCAGTTGGATGTGAGATGGATCAAGGTCAAGTTCAAGGTCAAGGTTTATTTACTCACAAAAAGAGACGAGCTTTCCTTGTTCTTGGCATTGTGATGGCGAGCTTCGTCGGCTGTTGGCTTCCATTTTTTTCCGTCTACTTGGTGACGTCACTGGTCATACCTTGTAATGATCACATCACATCACCAGCATCATTATCATTTAATTACCACACCTTGTTGCGTTTTCCTGTTACGCTTCTAGCCATTAATAAAACAAACTAAATTTGTTCAGATGATAACCCGCCATCAAATGATGCATCATCATCATTATCATTAACATTAATAGAACATGGTGACGATGCTGTTTTGCGAGATTTGTCAACGTTTTTGCACTTAATCATTCAATTATCGCACTTGTTGCGTTTATCTGTTCCTGTCGTAGTCATTTAATCGGACAGTTTTGTTCTGACGACACACTGGTATCAAAGAATGCATTACTATCGGCATCATTACTTAATTACCACAGGACACCTGTCTGGTTGAGTCTACTTGGTGACGTCACTGGCAGGCTTGCATGTACCTGAGATGTTGTTTGCGGTCTTCTTCTGGCTTGGCTACTGCAACTCGGCGCTGAATCCCATCATTTACACCATCTTTAACCGCGACTTCAGACGAGCCTTTCACAAGATTCTTTGCACTAGATCGATCGTTCGCTACTGAATAACAAGCCACGGTTACGCGAAAAAAAACATTCGGAGAATGCATTCGGAGAATGCATACCTCCGACGAGGTTGTATTAATTTTTTCGTTCTGTTTGCCGGATGGGATCACTTTATTCGGCGTAGTTTTGCCTTATCTGCCAATATTGAAAAATCCTCCTTACTTTTATTTTTAACCCGGATGCCAATTCGGATCACCAGCGACATCTTACCACTCCTAATTTTTAACATTCCGTAAAAATTTCAACCAAATCCGTCTGCAACTTTTGTGTGCTTTCGCTAACAAACAAGTCTACAGCCAAACGCCGGCTACAGCATAACGTCCTTGGCGGAGATAATAAAAGCGTTGCGAAAATTTTTATCAGATCTCACAAAACAGCATTGTGACCAAATATGTTTTTAAAATATAATATAAAATAAAACATGTATAATTTGTTTTTTTCGTCTAACATTATTTTATGTGCAATAGTTTTGTTAAGGATGCTATAATGTTTGCAAAATTTTTGCAACTTTTATTTTACGCGCAACCACGACATTAACTCACGGTAACTTCGTTGAAACAAGCGCTGTTGTTGGACATCTGTGTGATCTGGGTCTAATCGTGTTCATGTTATAACTACCGTATTTTGAAACGTTTACAAACACATCACAAACTGGGTTAACTTAGATATAATGCATTGTTTGCACAAAAAGTTTTTTTTGTGATTTCCGCTAGTCCACGTATAGAAATTTTTACAGCGCGTCGAAAACATTTTAGAATATGCCTACTTTTTACCTACTTAGTGCATTAAAGGCGTTTTGATGTTGATGCGTTTCAGTTACTTATTTACTCACTTATTAAGAACTTGGAAACTAATGTCTTCAATTATCAGCTATTATGTTTAGCCTAATTCTGTTTCGGACTGCGACGTACGTAGACTTAGTTTTTGTAGGCTAGCTTTGTATCGATATAAGATTCATGTAGCGACCGGCGAATTTTGTTTTATTTTGTAAGCTTAAATCAATTATAGCGCCAAACAATTTTATCTTTTCATTTTGGTAATTTGCAGTGTTTAATATGCAGTATCTCGTAACAGTAGCAAGTATGCACTACTTTACAAATCAAGATGATGACCTCTACGTAGAATAAAATGTAAATGCAGCCTGGCCAAAAATCTTCACAAAGTACGAACAGTTTGGAAGTTGATTACCATCGCCTGAATATTTTTTGCATATTTCACAACGAGATGTTACGCAAAAAATGAAACTGCTTTATCTAGCTATGCGATAAATTGAATGCCAAATTAGCAGTTCAGTTATAAGTAGGCCTACGAACGTGGTAAAATGGTTGCCAACAAAGAGCCGAGTTTTAACACGTCAATCTCGAGTCGTCGGTCAGATTCAAAAACGGATCTCGCGGATAGATGAAATACGGTAATGTAACCTTTGTATCGTTTTCTCCATGTTTCGTTTCAATTTCAGATTATTCGTTTATTTATTTTTTCATTGTACTCGGAATTATTCTCATTGCAGTTTGTATATGCTGCTTTTTGTCGTAATAAATGGTCGATTGATGATTAGTGTAAGAAGACGACGCACCAGCGCACCTGCAAGGAGATAAGAGATGTTGCTTTCAGATTTAGTTCGATCGTATCTGTAAGTCTATTACACCCGACTTGGATGAGTCTTGCATCATATAACACGAGTTGACTATAGGTAGTATATAGATGCAGTACGTAGGCTTATTACTGTGGTACTATATCAGACCTAATCGCAACATTATAGCCCTATTAAACTGCAGCGCATGTAAATGTTTGTGTAAAGTTGTTGAAACAGATAAGTCTCCAGCGCTTTGTGAAAAGCGGAAACAGAATGAAAGTTCCTAATGTAGGGAGAAATTTGTTTCTAAATAGTCTTGGACGCACGCTTTTCGAACTGAGTCCGTGACATACTAAGATCTTAAAGGTTGCCCGAAATCTTTTTAACAAAACTTAGTGGCATGATGGCTGTCTAAATATCACATTATTTCAGAAGAAAACTGCAGTCTAGCATTACGCCGCAATAGACATCGAATCAAACTCAAGATTGTGCTTATAAGTTTTTTCAATTGTTTTTGTTGGTCATTGTCTTTTTTTATGTTTGTGTAGCTTTTAAACGTTTAGCTGTCGTGTTATGCACTTACGATTGTTTTAAGCAATAAAAGATTTACTGACACAATTACTTAATATCAGGCACATAGCTGTATCAACAAGGATAAAAGAAAGCCGGCAGGAATAAACCAGCCTGTTTTACGAAACGAGAAATTGTACAAAAAACAACAACAAAAGACAATGTTTTCCGGTTTGATCTGTCATCGTGTCTACGTTTAATAACAATACAACATCAATGCCTCACAATAAACGTTTTCGAGCCACTATACACGTACAGGGTGGTCCAAAAAATGTAAGCCACTTAATTTCATAATTTCATGAAATATGAACAAATTTTCAATATTTTTATTGGCAAACTTAAGATTAAAGCTGCAATATTTCACTACCTTGTAAAATATTAATCGCAGTTTACTTAGAAACAAAACAAAAGTTTAAATTGTAATAGCATTTCTTGTTGTCACAAAATTTCATAATATTTCTTCCTAGCAGCGAGACGATTTTTGATGTCGCTCGATAAAATTACAAAGTTATCAAACTTTGCGGCTGATTTTTTTTCGGAGCACCCGGTATAATTGCAAGCATCTCGCTGCTGTTAATTAAACTCCAACACGTATATCATTCATCGACAACATGCGCGTGCATTCGTAGATGCTTTACATCAGCGAAATTATTTTGTACACGTTCAAGCCTATAGATACAGGGCCTGCCTGGAATAGCTATTGTCAGCCAACGTACGATGCAACTTACACGGCAATCGGCAACAGTATTATAGCGCATACAATTGATTATAGGTCTAACATTAACAGTAACGTTCACATACAACCTGTTAGCAACGGTACATCATATACAGACATTACAGTGATGTGTAACGATTCTGAAAACCGTTTTGTACAGATGTAACTTTAAAAAGTCTTAGTAACAAAGGATGAATAATGACTTTGTAAACCACATGCGTATAGAAAGTCCTGATTACGAGATGAGTACCTAGGCACACAGCGAATAAACGCAGGTTATCTGTAGGCCTACACAACTGAGACAAACTCACATTAACTTTGAACAGTTTAAACGGCAGTTAAAGACATTTTTGTTTGGGCGTTGAGAGCGCGGCGCACTGTGGCTATTGTTAAATGCGCCTTCTAAATAATCCTACTTACTTACTTACAACTACTAGCGGCGGCCCAAACCTAAATCCTTCACCTGAACATCTATAGCATGTTAAAACTTCTAACGCTGTCGTAATTCTTTAGCCTTTAGTTGCGCTATCTTGTTCAAGGCTTAAAAAATTCGAAAATAAACTCGGTTTGCACCTCGAACATTGCGCGTCTAAAATGCACGTTCAAATAAACCGACGAACAAACATTGCAGACCTACAGTTTGGGCCGTTAAGCATTGCAGGTTCGCTTGGTGCTCATAACATATTGGACCACACAGGCCCTAAAGTTTCTCTTGGCTGTGTTTTTAGGCTGACGGTTTGAATAGGCAAAGTTTAGAAACCCACCAAACATTTTTATGCCACGCAAAATACAGGACATCTTTCGTTAATATTTACACTGCGTTTTTTGTGCCGAAGTTGCACTTGTTTCACTAAACAGCAGATAATCGGTGTCAAGTGATGCGTCTTCATATATTGCTATAGTATTTCCAACAGCAATCGCAGTTAGACATACTGTACAGATCTGTGTGAGGTAGCTGTTGTGGAAACATTTCTCAGGCCTACTGGACGTGCATTGAATAGTAAGCAGGGGTAAATAACCACAAAAAATTGCAAGTTTTGTTTGAATACTATAAAAACGTAAGACAACAACTGATTGTACAAAGCACAAAATTACTTTACTCTCGGTGTACGGGTAATCGCGTAAAAATAATTCCGGCGTAGAGAGTCGTTGAACACAATGAGCACATATGTAAAGAAAATTTGGTCTCTACAAACGCTAATGTCTACATGTCTCGACAATGGAGCGTCGAAGTTTTTTGGTTTTCACAGACTACGCTATCAAACATGTACGAACAAAACAATTAAAGTCCACACAAGCTCCACTTACTTTTATCTTTTATGAATTAGTTGTATGACACGAGGTATGCACAACGGCTCCAAGTAACAGAGTTGTTAGCGTCGCACAGAGCTTTGTTAACTCTGTAGCGATAAACTGTTGAAGGAGTCGGTGAGTGAGACGGAAGACATGACATGACAGTACCGGTAGCCTACACTGCGTACTGCACAGACTGCTGTATGCTCTAGGAAGCGTCATCAAATCACTCGTCATTTATATGTCGTCAACTATAACTTTATATGCAGTCACATTCCTCGTGTCGTGCAGTCGGTCCTGTGCTGTATTTGCCGAATAATCGTTGGCGTTTCAACCGCGTAAATTCAACATCCGCTGAAACGATTCGTTTACTAACTATACGTTTCCGATCTTTCATCACGTGCAGAGAGTTGTTTTCCGGGTAATTCTCGTGATCTTGTAGTAGATTGACAGATAGCTTCACTGGCTTCCCGTTCGCCAACGAATCGATTACAAATTGGCAGTTCTGACATACAAAATCCGCAGTACGTCCACCCCGTCATACCTCAGTCGCCACACCAGACTTCGGGCATCTGCTCGTCCGCTGTACCACTACTATACAAGCCGACCACAAGAACTCGCTTTGCTGATCGTGCTTTCCGTTGCACAGCGCCCACCGTTTAGAACTCTCTAGCCATTGATGTTACAAGTAGCTGTTCACTGACTGTGTTTAAATCCAGGTTGAAGATACACATTTTCCGTCAGACATTTAACCTCAGCGACTAGTTCTGTCCGCCAGCGCCACTGAAGTCTTTTTAGCACATACTGGCGCTTACAAGTCAGATTATTATTATTATTATTATTATTATTATTATTATTATTATTATAATTATTATTATTCGTTTCGTGGCGTCGTTTGAACACTGAACAATCGACTTGGTTGTCGTCCGGTTACGAAGCCTGCTCGGCGTTCGTGACGGTGATCTGAACGTTGGCCGTGGCCGGTATGGCGCAGCTCTGTCCGGGGTACGGTTGATCGTACGAGCGAGGGGGTGGTACCGGGGTACGGTTGTTCAGCGGTATGTCGGGGCGTACCACTTATACCTGCCACGCTTCCGCCGCCGACCCTGACATACGTGTATCCTTGGCTTGCGGTCAACGTAAACGAATAACTCCTTTGCCGGAGTATTGATCTGGATAACCAGGAACCAAACAGACGGTTTCCTGTGGCAGAGATTGAATTTACAAGTAGGCCTAGTTCTTCGTCTTGGTTGTGGTCAGTCAATGACACCTAACGTACGTGTATCCCTGGCTACAGTTGTATCGCACGACCGTGTCGACTGAAGGTCGATGGCTGCGCACGCCGCCCGCGGGGTCACCGAAACTCTCC
>Ga0056128_1006584_pt1 | contig 14658 bp, 8 predicted proteins | sample WorMetLIZISLAND2_FD_71113 | JGI IMG/M metagenome (GOLD analysis project Ga0056128, IMG submission 71113) | Marine gutless worms symbiont microbial communities from Max Planck institute for Marine Microbiology, Germany - Olavius geniculatus... ...
GCCTAACGCAGGAGGAATCGCCATACACGGAATGACTATCCGATTTTGAATATCTTCATCCGTTTCGGAGATATTCGCCGCCGAACTTCGAAGTCGTCCGAAATCGGGCCAAATTTTGCACGTTTTTGGCCCTTGAAATTTTTTTGGGGTGTGCCCCCAAAAAATTTTGGACCGGCATTATAAAACTGGGCCCAGTACTGACCGTTGTGCAAAATTTCACGCCGGTCGGCCCACGCATCTCGGAGATCTCGCGAGGAAAGAAAAAAACATCATGCGTAAAACATAAGTCCTTCCAAAAACTATCGTTTTCGGGCGGACTAATAAGCAAAATATCTGTCAGACTAGGAACAAGTAGGCCTAGTTACTGAAATGCAACCATAAACAGCGATCAACTATGATAATATCGGAACCACACTATGTCCGGAATAAAGTAACCCCCTAGACAACCTAGACAAAGTAAAATAGAAATGTCAAATCAGAACGTATCTAAACAAAATTCCGTACACTTGATCCGAAATGAATCGTTAAAGTAACCACCAAATTTTGTTGAAAAACAGTGTTTCTTAACGAAGTTACTAATTTTTAAATATCTATGACAAAATATATTCTTTCCAAATGGCATTATGTAAGCCTTAGTGCTGCTGTCACTTAACTTGAAGAGACCGATTTACTAGAATTAAGTGCACGCATTTATTCAGATTTATTCACATTTGACATTTCTATTGCACATTGTCTACTAGGGATTACTTTTTTAGGAGACAATGTAATGCAACAAGTATAGCAATTAACAACCATATTAATGACAATAAGTTACTGTAGGCTACTCTGAACTGAACTATGCCTACTATCAAAATCAATTTAAATCATGATTCGATATAATTTATTTTTGATTAGTGCAAAATTTGGCAGCATAAATTTAAGCAAATGTGAACAGATGTCTGAAACTAGATTTTGCTAAAGACAAGTGATGAACAACACTCACTGGACACGGGTGAAAGCTTCTGTAGTATACACCATCTTTGTTTCCACTGAACACATTCAAAACAGTTGGTAAACCACTAAGTTCAATCATATAGAATAAGATGCAAACGTGAATTTAATCAACTAAAATCATGAACACGACAAGAGGCAACACCGTGAAAGCAAGTATCTTTATTCTACTGAGTTAGACCTACTACTGCTTTGTCTCAATTGTCTGTCCACTAAATAATTGACTGATTCATAAGAATGACTGTTGCATGCATTTTAGAGTAGGACCTAAGTGAATGCAGGTATGCCCCATAAAAGATTGGCTCACTTGCGATTGGTGACAACAAATGAAATAAAATACCAGCAGACCTAATATAATGTAGCAGAGAAACCCACAAAAAATGCAAAGACCAACATCTTGACAATCTTGAAGATCTACAGCCGAATAAAAAACACCACCCCCCAGTTATCACTAAATTCTCAATCCATCTTGTTTATCCTATCCAGTGTGTCAGTGAAAGAAAATAGATCTACAAGTATCCTAGCTGTTTTTCCACAGCTCTGAAAAATGAAATATTAATTTGGTCTCAATAATTTGCTACAAATTTGGTCTGTGAGACTATGGCTGTATGAAGCACCGCACCGCTAACTAAAAATGATATATCATAGAGCTGTCAGTTTACGGTTCATTCTGGTTATTCAATAAAAGAAGAAACATTCTCAGCGGGTTAAATTTACTGCCGACGAGCACTAATAACATGAGCAGACGTAGGCCTATAGCGTAATGTTCGCGACGTACGAGACACGACGCAGTCAGTTGCCAGAGGTGAGTCAGCGTGGAATGTGTGTGGGCGAATTCCTCGACTACTTCAGCTGCCGACAGACCACACACACGACCCACCCGCCCTCTCAATAACATTCACATTTCGTTTACACATTTAACGTAAGAATATGAATCGAAGCAGCTGAACGTACCCGCCTACCGATGCGGAATTTCACGAATCCTTCTACGATTTTAAAGCAGCCCATTTCTCGTCGATTCTGCCAGACGTCGTCATCACAACAACCATCGTGGATACTGATTATTCCCACGGCCCGCAGCGGCCGGCTGAGCGGCACCGCGGCACGCTGATTGGTCGGCGCTGAGCAAGTGCCCGTTGGCTGAGTGCGACCCTGGATCTGCGCAAAGCCAGCAACCTGGAGACGAGACGAGATGCTTGTAGGCCTATTGCTTGGCTGGCAGTCTGCAGCTGCGCGCCACGCATGCAGTGCACTGACTGACACATTGAAGTTCACGCCAACTGACAACAGACGACAGCTGGGTCGTCTGTCACCAACCAACCGCGCCGTAACAACGAGCATTGTCACTATCGTGGCGTGCTCCCTCGAGCGACATTTCTAGGGGCTCTATGCTGTCTGCCTGGAAATCTTTTCACATGGTCCAGGGGCCTCAAAATAATTAGGCTACTGTATTATTTTTTCTTTTATTACATGCAAACAATGAGTGAAGACTGACAGAAAGGAAGAATAATGTTTTCTCTGGTCGACAAAGGGTTTTAGTGCCCGTAAGCTTTTCTTCACATTGTACAATGAGCGCCAAAAAGAATCCCCTCAAGATGTTTGGCATTTACTAGTAACGGAGATATTTTGTTACCGATAATCAACAATTAATAACTTCGCCAATAAATAATGTTTTCCAATGAAATTTGGTGATCGCTTTAGCAATTTATTGGAGATTAAGCGTACGACATATTATTCAGATTTGACATTTCTTATTGTAGGCCTACAATGTCTACACGGTGTTTCATAAAAGACCCCTTTTTGTTTTTTTCATAATTCACTCAAATGATTATCAATTTACACACAAATTTTTACCAGTTGTAGCTGAAGAAATACTAATTCAAAATATTGCAACAAAATATGGCAGTTGATTAAATATCCGTTGCTAGTCGTGACGTAACGCTGACGTGATAATGTGTCACGGGTACAAACTTGCTAGTCTCAACTGGTGCTGTCAGTTGCTACCCTGCTTCAATGGTAAACTTAATCTGGATCGCTGATGAAGAATGTTCATCGTGTCAGCACTAAGCAACATGGGATCATGAAATCAGGCGTCTTGTGATTCGAAAACGCAACCATTTTGCAAGCTCGAACACGTGAAAGTCTAACTATCCCCACAGACACCAATATGTGATTGTTTTGGCATGTTTTTGTGGCTGCAACTGTAAAACTTCAAGAATTTGTCATGAAGAAACTAGATTTTTCACCATCAGAACAAGGTAGACTAGCATGTTTGTACCCGTGACACATTGTGACGTCAGCGTTACGTCTCGACTAGCAAAGAATATTTAATCAACTGCCACATTCTGTTGAAATATTTTGAATTAGTATTTTTTCGGCTACAACTGGTAAAAAGTTCGTGTAAATTGTTCATCATTTGAGTGAATTATGAAAGAAAGAAAAAGGGGTCCTTTTTATGAAACACCGTGCATAATGGGTTACTTTTTCAGGACACAGTGTATAGACGCTGCAGTGGAATAGCTGTATATACCAATTGTCGTGTCACCTCGTGCATGCTTTTAAAAGGTCTGTTTCATAAATTAAGGGCCAGATATCAAGGACAGAACGTCAACGAATATTTCGACAAACCATATCATTGTCACGGTTTGCGGTTTTGGGTGAAATTCAAGGTCACGTTGAAGAATAATCAAATTGCGGCATTCAAACAATCATCGACGAATCTTGCAACATGTCACTAAAACCGACAGACATTTAGGAAAGTTGCGTTTCGCGCATTTCAGAATAAACATGCACTTTGCTAAAGTACACGAAATGCTCGCAATGCTGGCTGTTTTTGTCGAAATTTAAAAAAAATTTAATTCAATGTTGGCCGACAGTCATACAAGACAGAAAAGACAAGAGAGCACAAGCGGCATGATGCCATATGAAAATACTTATTTTAAAATGCCTGTATTTTCTTGATCGCGTTTTCGTCATCAGTAGGCTTAACTGGTCGTTTGCCGTTTTTGTTTCTCAGTAATTCCATCTGCTAAAGTGAAGTTGTTAGTATTGATAGTCTATCCGCGGACCGTGGAAGGGTCCAGTCGATAAGTTAGCGATTTGAGCCGATAGCTTAAAGACTGCTTTCGACTTGGAAGCTAACGGCTGCGGCGGCGAACGGCGGTGGTTTCTTTCCGGGGACTAGGCTGGTAGCATAATAGCCGACCTTGCTGTCGCCAGAGTACGCAAACGTCATTGTGCAGCAAGCATTGGTCAGCTGCGGACTGGAGGCGCCTCTGCAGTTAAGATCGCCGGTGCAAACTCTGAAAAAGTTTTTAGCCGACCACACTAAAGTAATACCCCGTTTACACGATCGAGCAAACATCTAACAAACGTCGAGCAAATGTATTCAAAATACACATGCTAATTGCTCGACGTCTGCTCGATGTTTGCTAACATTCATCCAACTAGCTGGACAAGCTATGGTAATTAGCATGCTAATTAAGAGGGCTGGTGGGTTGTAATTGGAAGGCCTAGGCCTATATAATACGTGATCAGCTGTGGGCTAAGTCCAGGCCCACATTTGAGCCAGGGGCGGGGTTCCATCAGGCCTGCTCGACGTTTGCTCTCTCTCTTCCCTTTTTTCTCTCTCATTCCCGGTCGAGGGGACGAATCAGCGCCCCAATCCGTTCCAAGTCCAAGAGGCATCGTGGATCAGTTACAAACAGACGCCTGCGATGAACTCCCAGGAATCAGATCCCGGGGAGTTGCGGCGCTTTGCTGGGCTGGTGAGGTCGGAGACGACTCAGACGAGCGGCAGGTGACCGTTGCCAGTGGTCGCCGGTCGCTCGGTCGACATCGGGCCCAGACGCTTCCACCACGAAAAGGTGGCCACAAAGGAAGCCTCAATGTTTGCTCGATCGTGTAAACGGGGTATAACAGTCGAACTATTAGCATGGTTGTCAACTTGTCGTCTGTCGTCGTCTGTCTGTCCGCCTGTAACGGATGTACCCTGGTTAACTTGTAGGTCGTAAAGGAAAACATTTTACACGAGTAATTAGCCATGTGTGTTAAACTCGGGCGTGCAAAATTTCAGCCATTTAATGCAAGGGGAACATTTTATAATTGAGGGTTAAATAAAGGGGAAAGTAAAAAAATTAATGAAATCTGGCCATATTTCGGAAACTGTCAGACATAAGGCCAAGACTATTATTGAGTGATAAGAAGTGGCATATTAGTTTTCAAATAACATTTTAAAAAATTAGTAACCTTGGATAACTTTAAAGGCCAGTACGACCTATTGTGGCTAAACGGTGCAAGATAGGGCTTAGGTTACTTTTAATCACTAATATAAAATGGCATATGGCCTAACGCCCTTTCAGATGAAATGAAAATCATCGATCTTGGATGACTTTTAAGATCACTGACAACCAGTACGGTCAGCTATTCTATAGCGACAGCTGAGCTTCTTGTTGACTCGTCTTTCGTTGCATTACTTTAGACTTTGTTACTGCTGTTGACAACTGAAGCAGCTAGAAGCTATCTTTTTGTTATTTTTGTCGGCGTTGCCGCGATTAAGTAACAATTACACAAAGTGTTTCATTGCGTCAGGCAAACTGGCAAACATAGCAAAGTGGACTACCAGGTTAAGCTCAGTAATAGACTAGTTGCGCGTTCTGCGCTTTCTTGTAGTATCGCAGAAATGTGTCTTGTTTTTTTCATTTGCAGACATATCCACGAACAAATTTTAAACAACGCCACAAATCGCTAAGAGTTTGCAAACACAATTAGGACAAATGTTCGTCGAGTCGAAACAATTTTGCTGATTAAATACGATATTCCAAGTGCTCAACTTTCGCGTGGATGCAGTTTCTTTCGCAATCTGGTGTACAGTTTTGTGTGTTTTTGGCGTATTTCATAGTGTAGGCTTACAGATGCTATTTGGCAGGTGCACTCGTGGGGTCCATATTGACACATTGCGTTAGACGGGGTCTCTGAACTTCGAGGAAAAGGAGAGATTTCGGGACTCGAAGCCTCGAACCCTGAACCAAAACAAGCAATTGCAAATTGTGGCCAAACCGTCAGTCTTATGCTGCCATCTGGCGAATACAAACGAGGAACTGACTGAACTTGTCAGAGCGATTTTGCATTTAGCCTAATTACTGTGGTTTTTGTTGTATGTCATTTTCGTAAAAGTCTGACTACGATTAAGATAAAAAGAATATTGTATTGTATTGTACAAAAATATATTAGTTATATTAGTTGAATTTTATGTTTTTATGTTAAATTTTAAATATTGTTAACTTTTTGTCCAACATAGTAACGGCATTTTCGTCAATATCACAACTATAGATTACGTCAGTGTTACGTATAGTATTATGCTAAAATGTATGGAAAAGTTCTTTGTTGTTTTTTTACTAAAGTAGGGACTCGAGAATAACAGCAATAAAAACAAGCATAAAACGACATGTTCAATATGCTTGACGCGATAATAAAATCTAAAATTACAATGCAATAATTTTGGCATCACTCGGAATCTGCAAGAGCTGACTGTGTAATCCGATATACGGTCTTCGTGTAGAAACTGCCTTCAGTTTGGTTCCGTAGGCCTGCGTTAGCAACAAGCGCTAACAGTTCAGTCGTACTATAATGTCGCTAGTACCGTGATGACAATAATCGATGCTCTTGCTTTGCTGACGACGCTACTGGTTTATTCATTCAAGCCTAGGTCTATAGGCCTATAGCGTACACTATTCAGCACAATCTGTCGGTCCAGCTGTCTGCCTGTCTATCTATCATAAACGGACTTGTCTATTGTATAGACTACTGCATGTGTGCATTGTTTGTGCAGCGTTTAATTTGACGTCTCTGTCACAACACACTTTGCTCTTGTACCTCGTTGTCCTGACTACCAGCTGAGCGTCTCCAGCAAACATCATTGAATGAGTGTCACTAGCATTATCGTTCTGTCTTGTGCTGAGTTAATCGATGACGACGCTATTGATCTCCCACGCGCGGACTCGCTGTTGATAATTGTTGCATCGTGTGAACTCAGTGGTGACACGTCAGTTACAGCGACAGCAGCAGCAGCAGCAGCAGCAGCAAGAGGTAAGCCTCATATGTAACCGTAATTCTCTTTTTTTATTTTTTACCATTATAGTAGTCTAATTACGTATCAACTTTGCACTTTAATATCGCACACACTTTCGTGTTATTTGAACCAATTAAAAAGCTATATAATGACAAAATCTTGAATGCATGGTGACCTGAAAGTGACAGATATTAGACCTACTATTAGGGAAGAAATGGCGTTATATTTTGTTCAAACAAGTGAAAACTTCTGCCATTGTTTTTGAATGAACTTATGCATTCAAACCAAAATTAATAAGCTACACATTTATCATATTACCATGTTATTTATTTATTAAAACAAAAAGATAAAAAAGATTATTAAAGTAGTAAATGAAAGTTGTAATTTGATGAATGGGTACTTCTTATTAGTTGTGTCGTGTAGGGTTCAGTAGAATCTCGGCTCACAGCACATCGTCGTCTGACGATTTTTTGAAGGACGGTGACGCTGCACATTTGTCATGTCAACAACTTTACCAGCGCTCTTCGTTCTTCTTGCGCTCTGTTACATCGGTCTGTGTATACTGTTTACACTCTACACTTGTCTGTTTTGTTTATGTGTAAAATATTATGAAAGAAACATAAAGGTGATTTCTTTATTTAATAGAAGATAATTTCGCACTTAAATGTAACTATGTATAACTATGTGTTAATTACTTTTTATTTGTTTTTTTATTTGTAATGAAGTTTAAATAAGCATTGGCATATTAAAATACGAGTTTAGTTAACCTATTTTAGTATGAAAATGTGTATAAAATTTATATGTTTTAAATCAAAACATGGCTGTCGTACTTAGGAACAGAGAAAGCACAAATTTCATTTAGAGTAGTGCAATAAAAATTGTACTCATTTTTTTGGTGTTTATGATTTTAAACTCAACGAAAGACGACAGTAATGAAGAGTATTTATTTCAGGTGGAAAACGTGGTGTAGAGGCTGCTGGATTTTATGGATCTCGTGTGCCTTTGCCTCCGCCGCCATGCATTCTAACTGCTAGCGGAACGGTAACTGTTGTCATTTTGTTGTCTATATATTCTGCCAGTTTGTTGAGTTTCCAATAATAATCTGAACCCACAGCCTTTTGGATTGTAATCGACAATTCTGCCATTCTGCTACATATAATATGATCAATGATTTTTAGTGAAAAACTGGTAGGTAAGTTGCCAGTTTAAACTAGCACATAAGCTTGAAAGACTTGAACTGTTTTAAACGAAACTGAAGTGAGAATTGGAAATGGAAAGTACGGATATGTAAAAACACGCAAAAATCAAGAAACAGTTTCACGTCACAAACCGCAAATATATTTTACTGGCACGCACGATGCTTTGCTATTTATTCATTGGGGTTGTTGATCGTCGTAGCAAAGAAATTCGTGGCCTTTTGTGATGTGTAACGCAGATCAACCAGACAGCTGTGAACATTCTGACAAGAACTCGTCGTCTACGTGACGGAATATCAAACGCTTTGACTTGCAGCAATTCTGATGACGGTGGTACGAATGGTGACGATTACTGCTCAAACATATTTGGCGGGTAAATCTGTCAGTCAGTCTCTTTTTATATTTTGCTTACTTTTATTGTTATTCACTATTTCTATATATCCCTTATCACGCACAGAAAAATATGCAAAATTGCACAGAAAACAAAGTAAAAGCAAGATAATTACTACAACATAAAAGCTACGAAAATAAAATGCCGCATACTGTATTTAACACGAGTTAAAGTACTTGGCAATTCGTTGTGTTTACGGTATTGTTTAAATTCACCTTGTCGGTCAAAAATGTTTTTTTGGTTTTCTGTGATCGACGAGTCTTTTCACGAATTATTTTTGAACATTTTCAATCTGGCGATGCTCATTACTCGTATTTCGTACTTTGCAACCACACGCTTTTCTTTATGGCTTTTTACACTTTTTCTGTAATTTATCTGATTACAATTAAAAATAATTAACCCATAACTTTAAGGATATAAGCAGTTCTCGACGTACGAATACTGTTAGTAAAAACTAATTATACATCAGCGAGTGTTCGCGAACATTCATGAGTAACCTATTATTCACGGCTGAGCGTGATGCTCGCGTACTATGAACTGACTAATTGTATTGTACGAGAAATATTAATCGTTGACGTCGACTTCGTAGGCGATTCTGCGTGCTTCAGTTCACGGACATTGGAAATTGTTTCGCGGCTGACAGCTCAACGTCTGCGAACCTGATCGAGATTGCAGCCGCAGCCGAATGTCCACGCCAGCTCATCAGACGCCAGGTTGCACCGACCACACAAGATATATCGAACGTTTTAATAAACGTTTGAAAAAGTAAGAACGTTGGAAAAATATTTTTAAAAAACGTTAAAACGTTTTTCACATATATGGTTCAGTGTATTAAAAGCTAATAACAGAGACATAGCTCCCTCGTGTGTTTTTGAGAAAAATATGTAAAAAAGCAAAAAAGCAAAAAAGCAAAAACGAAAAGAAAAGAAAAAAGAATTCTGCGTTAATAGGCTAACAGCTGCAGCAGCACATCGGACCTTACAGTACTACACAATAAAAATAGCCCAATAAAAATAACCAGATAGTTTCAGTGCATATATGTGAAAAACGTTCCAAAAAAAACGTAAAACACGTAACAGAAATTTAAAAAACGTTTAAAAACGTTGATAAAAAACGTTAGCCCTAATTTGTTCAACCTCTTGCCCAAAACCTAATGATGTAGGTGCAGTACAACCAAAACTTAAAAAAGCGAAAAAAAACTTATTCAATTTTAATTTAACCGTTTAATTACCACTATGCTTATTAATTTGTTTTTGTAGCTCCAAAAGTGCTTTTTGATGTTTTTGGTGGAATTTGCAATAAACGTTTAAAAATTAAGAACGTTAAAGAAAATTAAAATAACGTTGAAAGCCTAACAAAACGTGAGAAAAAACGTAAAGACTTTTTTACATATATGGTTCAGCTGATAATAGAGACACAGCTTCCTCGTGTACTCCCGAGAAAATATATAAAAAATGGAAAAGAAGGAAAAAACAAAAAGGAAAAAACAAGAATGTTGTGCTAATTAAATGATAGTGATAATGATATAATATGACGATAAAACTTGAAGACGTTTTGATTATTCGTGCATCATTTGTTTGTGACGCATCTCATCGTTAAAAAGTTGTTTTGATCGTTTATCCCTTTATGTTGAAACTGCATCGCTTGTTATCGATCTCTGTCAATTTATATACTGGGTCTGAGCTTATACTGCTCGAGAGAGGCCGTTTCCATTCAAAACGAAATCTTTTTTGAACAGTTACGTTGATGCCGATGTTATTTGAAGCACATTTCTGATGTCGATCACGAGCAATTTAAAGTGTTTAAGATTTCGTAAAAATTATCTTCGGTTTTTGGCCTACCAAATGAACGTTCGTGTTGGATGACAAGCTGGATGACGTTGAGACTGGTACGGGCTGTGTTTGTACTCTGTACGCAGCATAATGACCTCGGCCGCAGACTCTGTCACGAAATTATCAACGACCAAGACTCGACGACAGTTAAAAGCCGCATCAAGCAGCTCGGGCGGTTCTATCGCAACATGCCGTGTCTTGTCGAGCTGGCCAACACAGACAGGTTTGAGTGGACTGCAGACGAACTGCTGCAGCTGACCAGTGGAGGCATCCGGCGACGCGTCGTAAGTACACTCCATGCTCTGCACCGTTTCATCGATGTAAAAACGTTACAGAAAAAAAATTAAAACCGTTATAAACGTAAAAAGTGGCAAAAGTAAAAAACGTTAAATAAAAACGTTGGCCATAAGTTGTTCAAACTTTTGCTTAATGCTTAATGCTATGGGTGCAGTATATTTAGAACTGTTATTAGTGCTTGTTATGATAAGCAGCATGTCTGTGAGTTATCAATGCTCAAACAGGTCCGGCCAAATTTTTTTGGCTCACCCTGTATTTCGATGCCGTTGTTGTAGGCGGAAGAAATTCGAGCACGTGCTGACGCAATGCGGGTACGGCGAATATTGTTTTACTATGTCACAATTTCTGCAGGCCGTAGATTGAAATTGTCTTCTTCTGCAAAAAGTTTTTTCCACACAAACTAACAGAACTTATTAATATCATCACTGTGATCATTAGTAGCTATAGTATTACCACCGCATCATCGTAACGGAAACAAGCGTTAACTGGAAGCACTAAGAGTGTACAAACCTCCGCCGAGGTGTCGGTTTTATTTTAAAGTTTAAATTTACGACACATTTACAACTTCATAGGGTGTTTACACGATCCAGCAAACGTCCAGCTTTCGCACGTGTATTTTGAATACATTTGCTGGAAGTTTGCTGGACGTTTACTGGATCGTGTAAACACCCCATCAGGCTTATCACAAAAAAACCATTACAATCAGCGAATAATTACCGTAATAATGTTATCATAGCGAAAATGCATAACCGGGGTAAAACATTAGGGCGAAATAAGGAAGAGAATCATGGGATTTTGACTCTTACTGAAATCGTTTTTACTTTTTAACTGCAAACGACTGTGCAAAATTTCGTTAAAAAAATTCCTGCATAACGTTATCTTGCGGATAGACAAAGAGAACAGAGTGACACGGGTGAAGCTTTGCTCTTTTATTAGTCGTAAATAATTACATGTACGAGTACGTTATAACGCATTCTTTTGAAGTTGGCAGAAAAAAAACATTTGAAGTTGTCGCCAATTTCGACGACGCTGTTCGCAAAGCGTTTATTTTCAGGGAGGCGAAGACGGCTACAGAAGTGAAGATCTGGCGAGAATGGAGGACGGAGCATTGCTGACGATATCACCCGACACAGTGCGATCAGCCGTCGGTCCTGAACCGTCCCGCAACCCGAACAGGACGAGCATCGTGCGTCACTTTGTGGACGCTCTCAACAACGACGATCGCGACCAGACACCAGCTGGAACAGCATCTGGAGGCAAGAGAGACCGAGCGGCCAGACGTCGTGTTAGCCGCAGAGTACGTCGACCAAAGCCCATCACCGTCACCGTTTCAGACCTGGTCAGAGGACAGCAATAACTGTTACTAACATCTGACAAACTAGGCTTTGTCGCGGACAGATTTTTTTTGTGAAGTTATTTACAATAAGATAAGAATTAGGCTATTGCAGCGGATGTACCGTTTTGAGTCACTTCGCTTATTAACTGAATAACGTACCGATGGCAATTTATTTTGTGGCCCTCCATTGTGTCTACGACACGGGATGACTTAAGTCTAAGTCTAAGTCTAAGCAAAACATTTTTCAGAAAACTTACAAACCGTAATATCTTGGCCAATGGCTTGTTATAAACGGTCATTGAGGTTATTTTCTTAATTTATTACGTCGTGTGTGTTTCTTTTGATTGTTTAGTGTGAACGTGACGTGACAGTATATGTGTCCGTTGTAACTGCTATATCACTTTCTGGGTGAATACTACTCGTAAAAGATGGCCGTTAAGCGGTTCTCCATACCTCCAATACAAAGCTGCATCACGCATTGCCTTCCATCTGTTTGTTTAAAATAACAGTTTGAACATTAATAGGCATAGCTGTATTCGTATACATGTATCGTGTCCTGTTATCAGCTGAGACCGCTGAGGGACAGGTCTCGCGACGAGCTGCGTATAGTGGTTGGTAATCCGGAGTTCTTCAACTGTTTTGGCAGCCGGGAAATGCTTCAGGTTTCGCCGTCAGTTGCATGCATCGCTCCTGATGATGACGACACAGATCCCTACGCCAATCTCACTGACAACCAGGTACATACAGCCTACAGTGTTGCGCAATAAAAACATTATTGACTGTCGCGCGCTGGCGCTAGACATCACTCTTTGTTGCACGCTGCAGAGTCCGCAGCTGCATATTCTGTCTGTCTGTCTGTCTGTTTGTCCGCTCTATTTATAGCTCTACGAACACTCCAATCGGAATGCTTGCTCGGAACGACGAACCGACCGAATCGCGCGCGATAAGCCAGTCATTAAACTCAGCGACATCAACAAACGTTGCCGTTCCGTCCTATCTGTTGACTTTGGCTCAGCTGTACGCCAATTCTGGTTGGTCGTTTGTCGCGCGGCACAGCCGTGAGTGCAGCGGCATACGTGCGATAACATAGAAATTTATGTTACTTTTTGGGTTGTGAAGAAATTATTTATTTATTTATATATTTATTTACTATATCCCAAGTACTCAATTCCCGAGGGCTGAAATATTAAACTACATAAATTATGTCTGGAATGGTTACGATGTGGACTCGGAAATTGCGAACGTGTCAGCTAGACAAGTCGCGTTGAAGCGTTGGACAGTGACCGACAAGCGCTGGAAAAAGAACGTCGTTTCACGTGGGTCCGTCGTCACCTCGGTCAAACGCCTTCCGATTTGTGCCAAGAACTCCTCGGTGCTGACACTCATGGGTCCAAGTGTTTCGAGTGCCACTGGAAAAAAGTCGTAAGTGCCGCTGAGTGAGCTGCACTTGTTCCTTCTTCTGACAGCTGCAGTCTCAGCGGCACTGGCACTGGTGATGGCACTCTGCTGCAGATAAGCGTTTCCCAGAGTGTCGACAACTGTGACGTCCCAGGTGGCGTTGCGCCCAGAGTTCCATGGCAACAATGTCAAACCGTCAGACCGCTTGCCGACGGAGCTGCAGTCGTCACGGACCAGCCCGTGTGGTTCCTTCATGCTGGGAACGCCGGCTCGAGTCAAAGCGCACCAGATGACAGCAATGCTGTAGGCGTCTTACACGGTTGTCGTCCGTCGTCGTCTGTCGTCTTCTGTAACGGGTGTATTGTGGCTAAACGGTGCAAGATAGGGCCTAGGTTGCTATTGATCACTAATAGGAAGTCAAATACTGGCTTTCAAATGACATTAAAATCAATGACCTTGGATGACCTTGAACGCACTATGGCTACATGGTAAGTCGTAATAACCATCACGACATGCGTAAAGCGCGACAGTCTCCTAAGCTAAGAGCTTATAAACAAACATCATTCTGTATATCTGAATATTTTTACGAACTTCTCAGGTACACGTACACTTTGCACCTCTACGAAATATGAAATGCGTATATAAGGAGTAACGACATAAAAGATTTAAAGAAACTGTGCGTTAGGTTTTGAAGAAACGTATCAGAGAAGTAGCAACTGATTTTGTTAACTAAGATGTTTCAGAATAACACGACGTGCGTCAAGATGGATGGCTCGTCCTTCAACTAACCGTTCCAGAATTAAACTCATCACAATTTCGCTTCAAAAATATTTGTTGTTATTTCGGTGGGCGATTTTGTTGCCTTATCACAGGCTGAACGGTAGTTCAAGACCTGTGTTAACGGCGACTTCTCTTTCTTATGGGAAAGCCAAAAATTCGACCCCCACAGAATCAAAACCCCTGATCTGATTGAAATAAAATTTGGCACGGTTGATTACGTCGGCGAGGTGACCCCTCATGCAAAATTTTATGTAAATCCCTCCAAGGGGGCTTCCCGGCAAATGGGTGAAATATACGCAAAAATTTTTATAGCTATCCATATACCTTTTTTCAGAAACTCACCTACAGGTCAGACCCTTCGGCGGATT
>Ga0056128_1006589_pt1 | contig 14655 bp, 5 predicted proteins | sample WorMetLIZISLAND2_FD_71113 | JGI IMG/M metagenome (GOLD analysis project Ga0056128, IMG submission 71113) | Marine gutless worms symbiont microbial communities from Max Planck institute for Marine Microbiology, Germany - Olavius geniculatus... ...
GAGGGGAACCCCTGCACCCAGTGGCACGAAATTTTGTCACGATAAACTAGAGACCTTGGGGCAGTCCACGGTGAAGATTTCGTGATCCTAGCTTGCACCGTTTTGATACATCTCACGAGTGTGACGGACGGACGGACGGACAGACGGACGGACGGACGCCCAGACGATGGCAAAGACGCGCGAAGCATTCTGCTTTCGCGCGTAAAAAGGAACAAGTACAGCTCACTCAGCGGCACCCACGACTTCTTTCCAGTGGCACTGAAAACACAAGTTTGGACCCATGAGTGTCAGCACTCAAGAGTTCCTAGCACAAATCGGAAGGCGTTTGACCGAGGTGACGACAGACCCCCGTGAAACGACGTTCTTATTCCAGCGCTTGTCGGTCACCGTCCAACGCTTCAATGCGGCATGCCTAGCTGATACGTTCGCAATTTCCAAGCCCGCATCGTAACCATTCCGGTCATAACTTCTGTAGTTTAATATTTCAGCCTTCGGGAATTGAGTACTGGGGCTATAATAAATAAATAAATAAATGTTTCCTTAACAACGCAGGAAGTAACATAAATCCCCACATTATCGCACGTACGTCCCGCGTCAAAAGAGCGGCAATTGACCGACCAGAATTGGCAAACTTCTGAGCCAAAGTCAACAGATAGGACGGAACGACAACGTCGCTCTGCTGATCTCGCTGGGTTTAATGACTGGCTTAGCGCCAAGCGCGCGCCAGTCAATGCTTTCCGTCCCTCCAATTCGGTCGGTTGGTAGTTCCGAGCAAGCATTCCGATTGCCGTGTCGGTGGAGCTATAAATAGAGCGGACACACACACAGACGTCCAAAAAAACGCTTTTGCTAAGATTTGCTCTGCTCGGTTTTATAGAGCTGTATCAGCGACAGCTCAATATATGATTCATAATATCACAGTGATACAATACGTCATACATGATAAATAATCACTTGGGTACTTAGTGTTCTGAGTTTTCCTCAGGTTCTTATAGAGTTAATGTAAAATGTATGAACAGTCGTACATTTTACAGTATTTCTAGTAGCCCAAGAAGAAAGACTCATTCATAACTGTACACTAAGCTGCGGTCTGTTCAGTGTGACTTTGGTGCTGATTTATTATTTGTTAAACTCTGCTCAATAATTTGTTAGCAATATGGCATCATTTAAGTGAAAAAAAATATCAAATACAAAAAAGTAACCTTATGTAGTGAACGAAACCGAGTGACCCAGTTGAGCAAAAAAGCATCACGATTTTTGCGAGAAACAAGATAAGTTTCTTTAAGTAGCTTACAAAGGTATAGATGTAAAAACGTTCTTAAATATTTTTTAAAAAACGGCTGTCAAAACGTGGCCAAAAAATAAAAATTAAAAACGTATAAAACGTTGAATAAAAAAGTTGACAATAATTTGTTCAACCTTTTGCCTAATGCCTAATGCTGTTGGTAGCCTACAGTATACCTGGAACCATAGTCTAGATAGAGAGAACTTGATTTAATTTTAATTCAATCGTGTGGTCATAAGACCATAGCATTATACTAACCAAATATACTAGATAAAAAAACTTTATTTGGTATATTTGGGCTAAGTAAACCACCGTAAAAATGACCTATTAATTCGTTTCTGTAATTTCAAAAGTGCTTCTTAATTTTTTGATGGGATTTTTAATGCATTTTTACGATAAAAAACGTTACAAATTATTTTTTTTTAAATATAAAAAAACGTTTAAAAACGTAAAAACGTGGCAAGAATAAAAACGTAATTTTTTTACATTTATCAACAAAGGTAAACCTACATTTGTCAGTTTTGTCATATTAGACGAAATGACAAAGTGTCTGGAAATTGTAGGTCACTACAAAAGAAGTAAAGACGATTAGACCCAAACGTTGTGAAAAATAAAACGGATGCCAACGAAAGTTACCAGGGCTGTAGTTGCGTTAGAGCCGGGGGCCCCCTGTTGTCACATGGCATGGGGCCCCCAAGGGGTTAATCCGGCCCTGGTTCTAAAAGCTGGATATGCTATGGCCATAAGACGTACCTACAATAATGCTCCAAGTTCTGGGTATAGCCAAACTCGTATATATGTACTCTGTGACTTTACAGGAGCATTGCATCCCGGTACTCTGACTATGACATTGTTGTTTTCATTTTACGCACCCGTTGGTTAACTGCAGCCTGCGTGTAGGCCCCTCCTTGTATTGCTATTCTGCTATAATACTGTTTGCCACGAGTCCCACGACACTGTCATGGGATTCACTGAGTGACTAGCTGCCCAAATAAATTCAGTTACGCTAAAGAGACTTACGACACTGCCGAGAAAAGCCACTATCGGGTGTATTAATATGCCGCAATTAGATTTAGATCAATTGACAACACATCCGCCTAATACTTTCGGTGTCGCTATCCAATACAGTCACGTGATTGCAGGTGCCACGTACAGGTGTACAGCGCAGAGACGCTAAACAAAATGAAAGAAATGACGGACGTAGGCATATTTAGCGCCAACCGTGTAACTGTAAAAATCGACATCGACGTGCAATTGTGAAAACCTATTTTAACATTATCATAATGTATAACTGTTTTCGGATTTCATTTCTTAACATATTGCACACATTTATTTGCGAGAGTCCTGACAGAGGCAATTACCTGTGATGTTTGAAGAAGTCAAAATTAGCGATTGCAATCCCGGGATCCCGAATAGACCCGTAAGCGACTCACCAGCCGTTTTCTCGCTCGCTCGTAGGTAAATCGGCGGCGTCCCAATCCCCAATCGTCCTTACACACATTTGTAAACTGGTAAGTTTTTTTTACATATATTATCTTCAGCGGCGTCGTAAAGTAAAACAAGAAGCCCAGCTGTAGCTATATGCCAACGGTACCGCCTTTATACGAAGCCAGCGTTCGATTTCCGGTAGCGGAGAGAGTGCGATTTTCCAGAGTGACTAGGGCCTACATTCTCATACACGTTATGGTGACGCTGTTATATCAAACGCTACAATCAACGCTAGGATACGATACAGTAATATGGCTCACGTGGGTGACGGCTGCAGGCAGAAACTTTTCATTCAAAATTGCGGCCAAAGCGCTGCAGACATGGTTACTATTGACAGCCTATAGAAAAGTCATCATCCTATCCAACGGTACCATCGCGGACCTCTTATGACGTACCGCTTAAACACAATATAGGCCTATAGCACGATTGGCATAGTACAGTGCGTAATAGCCCTTCAAGGTCATCCAAGGTCGATAATTATTGTGGCAACTGAAAAGAATTATGCGACTTTCTATTAGTCATCAATAACAACCTGGTCTTGTCTCTCACCGGCGACTCATCGGCTAAACAACGTATATTTTTCCTACACTACCTTTGTTCAACCCCAAATTTGATGATGTTTTCCTCGTTGAAATTTTTGCGGTAAGACTTATCGTTTAATCGCAATGCATGTGTTATAGTCTAGACAGACAGACGAAAGACGACGATAGACAAAACATCGTAACAGACTCGATCTTAACGGTTGGCTAAAAAGTAAGAGGGGCAGAAAGCTTTTTTTTCAACAAACAGTTGCAGATTTTTGTCCCATCAAATTATGGATGCTTATAACTTTAATTTTACTCTTAAATTCTTTTCTCAAAATAAAGCTTTTTCAGCTCCGGTTTTTTTTCCATTTTTGGAAGAACATTTTTCGACCAAAAATTATCCCACAATGTTCTACAGCCAAAAATTTGAAGTGAGCAATTGTTCATCCCCGTTTCCCATCTTGTCACGGCGCCACTGTCGAGAACTAACTGTTGGTAGAATTTCGACAACAAAATACAATGTTAGTCGACCGTTAGGTCGGTCGCGCTTGTGCTAAAGTACGCTCGCTCTGTCGTCCGTCGTCTGTCCGTTATCTGTAACGTCGTATATTATGGCTAAACACTGCAGTACGTCGCAGAGTCGGCGATGGCATGGTTGGATATGGCGTTGACAAGTTCCTATAAGAGGCTGTCAATGATGACCACGCAGTTAAAACTGAAGGGGGTGGCCGCATTTAGCAACGCAAATATTTGGGTGCGGCTTTGAAAGTTTACATATTTTATTGGAAGTTGCTTAAATAAAAAAACCTACATTTATATTTGCTGGCCTGTTGGCGCAGGCCATAGATGTAAAAACGTTTTGTACGTTATTTTATTCTTTCCACGTTTTTTACGCTTTTTAACGTTTTTTTTAATATTTTGCTCAACGTTTTTTTTTATTTTAAAAAACGTGAATTGAAAATCCCATCAAAAGCTTTGTGAAGCACTTTTGGGACCACAGAAACAAATTAATAAGTCATAGCGATGTAGTTTACTTAGTTTGTCCAAATATACTAAATAAAATGTTTTAACTAGTATATTTAGTTAGTTTAATGCTATTGTCTTATGACCACACAGCTGAATTGAAATTAAATAAAGTTCTCTCTATCTGAACTATAATTCCAGGTATACTGCACTTACAGCATTAGGCATTAGTCAAAAAGTTGAACACATTATTGCCAACGTTTTTAATTCAACGTTTTTAAACGTTTTTTATTCTTGTCACGTTTTTAACATTTTTTAACGTTTTTTAAAATTTTTCCTTGAACGTTTTTACATCTATGGCGCAGGCAGTACGGTCGACTTTCCCTGGTGACTTACGGGATTGCGTTAAACAACGGCTACCACATTAAAATGTTTTGTTTGATTGCGACTACGGCGTTTTGCGATTTCCTTATACTAATTGCGACGGGTAGGCCTACTTACTTACATACATACTTACTTACTTAAACAAGCACCATACACCATCTCGCACCGTCAGTATTTTGACAGGAAAGAAGCTTTCACGCAGCCTAAAATTGGCTAGCGACTGCTACGGGGCTTCGTTGACCCTTATTGTCAGCCAACGTGTTTGTATAGTCTAACTCGGTCTTCGTGCGATGGGCGGCGTCAGCCTGTTATGGGTAAATAGCAAAGCGTGTTCAGTGGAGGTAACTAGTTGATACCCGTCTTTGAAAATGGAAAATAATGAGAAAAGTCAATTGTAAGGAAAAGGAATCAGGTCAGATCTTGAAAAATGAAATTTATACTGTATATTTTCCACCCTCCCGCCGTTTGGCATTTTTGAATACGCCACTTGCATGCGAAGATAAACATAATCTTACCGTTTGGCAACAAAGCGACGCAAAACACTTCTAACGGAATCAGACAGTGAACTGACACCTGCTGTAGGCCCATAAATGGTTTCATCGTCAATGAGCTATTTTGTTAGCACAGTTAAGCAAATTATCTGTCTAATAAAACCCATACGTAGTTGATGGCTGCGAAGGACTAGACTGATTAATAGCATTGAATCAACGAACAATAATTATTATAAGCCATATACTATACGGGCTGATGACAGCTTAGCTGCTGTAGAGACTATACGTTTCGTTTGTTGTCATTGGTGTTTGACGGGTTGCTTGACAACGGGCAACGCTACTATCAACATCATGACCGCCATGCTTGAATATGACACAGCGTATATGGCTGGCTGCTGGGTGTCACAGGCTGACAGTGTGACAGACATTGATCGGCAACGGTTGGTATTTACATCAGCTGAAAGCACTGTTCCTGACGCTAGCCTAGCCTGTCGCCACGCGACGACATGTCTGTCTCAGTTACTTAGCTCCGCCCACAGACACACCACACCCTCCTGTCACCGTCGATATCCAGCATTCCTAGACACTCTAGGAGTCAAAGGAAAACACACATTTTAGGTCACAAACTTCGTTGACATGTAGCCTACTAAGCCCCTATGGCACTGGGACAAACCCAGACCACTGTTGCAATGAGCAAAATTCAAACCAAAAATCTTAGTTGCGAGCAAAATTTCAAATCTTTGACAATAAAGATTGCAGTCTTCTGTGATGTTTGACCAAGAACGAAAAATTGGCACCGAAAAAAGTCCTCATCTAACACAATGCATCATTAAACACCATTTTTAAATGATATCTAATTCTGTGTGGACAGATGTGACGATCGACAGAACACGCTACGGAGAAATGGATTGCTATAAGTCTTAAGCGGAATCGCATGCGTTAGAGCGATTTCGCCTAATAATAATTAAAGGTGCGTTCTCACTGCGTGGACGATCTCAAATGTATCCGCTCTTCTAGGATGAGGTAGCGCTTGAATTAAACTTCGATTGAACAGTCAATTGAGATCGTCCACGCGCTCTAACGCGCGTCACGCGCGCATTAACGCGCGCAGTGAGAACGCACCTTAACAAGTCGATAGGCGAGCTGGCTGACTACGCTACAAGCTTAGGCGACAGCCGACCTTTGTTTCTATGATAGCTGTCCGTCCGTTAGGACAACTGATTATTATCTATCCGCTGACGGACGGCGGACAGCAGACGCAGAGACTGCAGCCACAGACACGGCGCCTGACAATATGAATCGCTGTAATAGCTTGCAGCATAGCGACTAGAAAACCCATAATAATTGCACTTTTATTTGGCCGTTAGTTCGTGGCCTAGAGGTGCTTAATCGTAACTTGATTAATTGTGGATCGATAAATCGACTTAGATCGACTCGATTGATTGATGAGCTGTGCTTTTGATGGCTTACCGGGGTTAGGCATGTTACGTGTTAGGCAGGCCGATAGATATGTACATTGTAAATACGCTAATTTCGTTCTAATAACGTTAACAACGTTAATAACGTTCTAATTTCAATTTCAATACAACAAGTTTTCATCTGCCGAGTCGTCAGCAGAAATTAGAAAGTCTTTGCTAACAGACCGTGGTTGTAGGTTTGGGCACGAAATTAGAATATTTATACTTATCTATGAACTAACCAAAACCGTTAGGCCATCATGCAAAAACACAGCTAAATTGATTGACCGGTGTTTCTGATGCAGAGCCAGGCGTAGGTTCATGACGTTGACGTCACAGTAACAACGCTGACGACGCGACTACAGACGCGATAGTACGCAATGAAACGAACATACGGTCGACCACGCAATAGCTTAGAATGATGGTTAACATCTTCGTCTAATTGTTAAACAACATCAACCTCAACATGCAAGAGAAGTGGCGCCCGACGAACCGCGTCAAGTTAACAACAGAACAGATCTATCAACTTCCACTGCTAAAACGAAGTCGCTATTTGGCGGTAAGCTAACTGTGTTTACAAATAATTATTAGGCTATTATTTTCTCGGCTCTTTCCGTTTCAAAAGTGCGCCTTTGCTATGAGTTCCCAGTAGTGGTCTTTAGAATCGGAGGCGCCGATCCAAAGTAGGATACCCTGATTTAAGCAATATGACGTACCTCAGCAGACTCACATATTGATGTTTCTTAGTTGTTTTCACATTTTTGCGTGAACGTTTAAGGTTAGGGTTAGGGTCAGGTTTGAGGTTAGGGTTAGGTCGATCTAATTGTTTATTTGCGCAACTGTTATCGAAAATATAAACGGAGAATGGCTGCCCTGAGGTATATTAGCGTTGTGTTGCAATTTTTAAATAAAGTACTGAAAGTTCACGAAGTCGATAAATTTTAAAATAACTGCATAGTTCACCATTAAAACATCAAAATTGAATGTAAAGACTCATTATGAGTCTAGTGAGGTAAGTCATATTGCTTAAATCAGGGTATCCTACTTTTGACCGGCGCCGAATCGGACTCGCGTTTTTATTTTTCTGGCTTTAGCAGGATGTATGAATGTGACAGTCGGACAGACCACGCTTCGTTGACATTGTGTCGCAATAGCCGACATCGCTGACGATGTAGGTAATTATATAACAGGGGGCGCGACACATGTGAATGCGCCCCTCCTTAATCTAGCTAGACAAGTCGGTACTCGATTTACATATGTGCCCCGGAGGGATGGAAGGCTGAGTTGACGTAGCTGTGTGTTTGTGTGCGACGTTTAGTACGAAGATCCGCCGAAGCACATTGCCGACGAGATCGCAGAAGTGAAGAGACGACTCGCTCTGCGCAAACGACAGCAAGATCTGTGAGTTAGGCCTATAAGCTATACCCCACTACACCACTGGCGGCGTCGGCTAAATAGGGCTGAAGAATGATAGGGCTACGGTGCCGAAACTTCCTGCCTTCCACCAAGAAAAATGTTCGCTAACCCACTTCTCACCGACCTCTAGCTAGTGTGGAGGGGCCTCGCTGCGCTCTCGTCATGGGCCCGTCACAGCTTTTTGCCTTCGGTTTCGAATTTCGGCCTTTCGAGGCCGCATGAGCGCACCCCAAGACAAATTTGTGGTTTCCCATTGTACGCCTTGTTTTAGCACTTTTCCTGCTTGTTTTTCTTCAAATTTTAACGTCTAGCGCCGCCACTCTACCGTACGCTCTTATATAGGCCAGATATTTTGCACCTATGCGTGCCCCCACTAGTCTACGGTACTCCGATTTGTTATGTTGTATGCGATGTAGGTGATGATGTAGTTGCAACAAGTGACGAAGAGATTAAGTTGAGGGTTCAAAGTCAAAAGGTCGCTATAAGAGACCATATTTGCGAAAATTTAAAACCAATTTATTTCAGGTGTAGCTTTACAATTAGGGCCCACGTATTGCACGCTTTTCTATCAGTGTTGCCTAGATAAAGTGAATAAGTTTTCAACGTCGTAAATCAAAGGCATCACAGAGATTGCTTTGAGTGAGTTTCTGTTATTGCGGTAAGCCTAATAGGCTACCAGGGTGGCAATTTTTAGTTCAAAACGTCAAAAACCAACGCCATTGAATACAGCACGTAGGCTTAGATGATTCACGTTTACCTACGGCCGGCGGATCACATTCTATTGGCCGTCCGTCGCCCACTGCACACTATAGCCGCAATGTAGTGGGACAAGGACGGTCGCATATACAGTAGATGTCGACACAAGGCGCGCCCACACATTTTGCTTGTCGGATGTTCGTTGACGTCGCTAATAACGTTGTTGTCCCTGTTAATACTTGTATGGGTTACCGTCGGCAGCGGCGTAAACCATATCGCTTTTAACCAGCCACTCAGATCAACTCAACCTCGCCATCCCTTAGTGGGTAGGCGCAATGATTATCAGCGAAAGCAGCGACATAAATCGGTACACCGCGCGATGCACTAACGGCGTATCCATCACGGTCTGGCAGTGTAAGCTGGTATCTGGCTGAGGGCTAAAGAAATAGAGATCAGCGTGATTCTATTGGCCTAATGGCCCGGGAAGAAGTTTACGTTTTTACATGTTCGTTATAGACGGAATGCGGGCCTGTCGCCGGAAGCGCGAGAAGAATGGATGAAAAAACTCAAAGTTATCGGCCATTTGAAGTACGTATTTTGTGATAAAATGTTGTAGACCTTTTTCAGGTGACTACAGGGTGAGCCAAAAATGGCACCATTTTTTGTACGTCTTATAACTTTACCACATATTAACCGATTTTCAAAATTCCTTTACTATCAGAATCAGGAGACAATTTGCAATAAAACTATCACTATAAATCACACCACACCTAAAGTGTGTCGCTACATTACTTTGTGATATGTCAATGTCTTAAGAATAACGATTGAAAACAAGACGATTTTTGTAACAACACATTTTAAGAAATTAACAACAAAAACAACGTGTCTGTTGTTATCCAAGACGCATCCAAGACGGCGACGCCACTGATCAACGGCGCGATTAACAAAACGCTGCGGCAGTTTGCCCGACTCAGTGACAATGACTTAATTTAGCTAGTTGACTGACGTGAATCGTCAACATTGATAGGCCATTAGTCTGTTGAAGAACATCCCCAACAGCATAATCGACCGGTTGTAAGTCCAGGCTGTTCTTTTGCCCACATGCCAGGCTCGATCAACGTTAATCACGCAACTGGTCAGTGGCGTCGCCGGTTTAAGTGCGTCGTCTGACATTTCACAGAGTAGGCTAGTGTACCGACACACTTGAGGTGTGGTGGCATAGGCCTATGTAACGACAGTTTTATTAAAATTGTCTCCTGATTCTGACAGTGAAAAAAATTTAAAAATCGTTGATATTTGGTGAAGCTATAAGGCGGAGAATAAATGGTGCTATTTTTTGGCCCGCACTGTACAGTGTTGCAACTTGCAACGTATGTTCATAGGCCTACATTTTATAGTCTCCGTTTTCGTATAGCATTAACCAAGTGGTCACAGCATACTTTTTTCACAAAGGTGGTCCTTTCAGACAGTAAACTGTAAAGTTTGTAGTATCGGTCAATATAGGTGATTATATTGACAAAAGTTCGGCATGTTGACATGTATTTTATCAGTGGCACACATACTGTAGTTTGTTTCGTCATCATAAATTCCGCTGTTTCGAATTTTGCGTAGATTTGCTACGTAAGGCTATATGTTGTTGCACGGCAAATTCACAAATAGGGCATAGGCTTACCTAGGCCTGATTAAAAGTAGCAGAGATTAAACTGAAGTTTCGTTATGTTTGCTGTTATTCGCAGAGCAGCGGAAGCGAGCAACCGGATCGTCTTGTTGCATCTCCACTACGACACGCGATTTGTAAGTCAATAATTTTTACGTTTGCTATTACTGCACTGTGTATTCAGATCATTGTCAACATGCTGCAGAATGCATGTGGGAGCAGTACGGCGTAGGCTAATTTGTACGGTTAAATGTAATGGTATAAGCAGTGACGGATTGAGGATGGGCGCAATCATCTCAGCTTTAGCCGGTGTAACGAATAACAAAAACGTACAAAGTAAACCGCAGAGAATTGTGACGAAAATTATTATGCACTGAACTTAACATTTTCCGCTAGGGGCCTCATCTTTCAGCAAGTACGTTATCGATCGTTCTGCCTCGTGTTTTTGAACAAACATAATTATTGAATTCTGGCCAGGCTCATAAGTCTTTGTATGCGTGCGTTTTGTTTGTAGAAAAGAGACATGTCGTACCTGGTGGATTTTCAACCGCTGGCGCTGAAAGCGATGCGCCTCGAAGCTTTGCTGCCGACGAAAGGTCTGAGCGCCATCAAAGACCGAGTTCACATCGACAGAGATACGGTACGTTTACTGACTAGCTGTCATGAAAGACAGAAAAAATAAGCTGAACAAGTATATAAGTAAGTAAGTAGGCCTAAATGAGCAAGAAAGCTTAAAAGGCGTGATTTAACAGTTAGAATTTCTGTGCTTTTGGTTGCAGCCGTTGCAAAAAAATAGGGACGGAAGAGGAACGAAACTTAGATCGTAACATACTGCGTAATATTACACAAACAACTCACAAAAACAAATTGACACACAAAATTGTACCCACGATAAGTAAAGTAAATATACTGCAGCATAACAAATTAGAAGCAAACAGTTTTTAGCCGACCGTGCTAATTGAGTAAGCTTAACAGTAGAGCTATAGCCTACCAGATCATCCAGATGTCGTCTGTTCGCCTATCCGTCCGTCTGTCTGTAAAGCCCCGGTCACAGCGGGTGCACGCATGCAGAACGCGCGAGACACACAATAAAACTAGTTATGCGTCGTTGTGCACCCAACTTTTGTCCATATTTTGGAGAAGCTATAGCGAGTTCGCAGCGAATGAATAGCGCACTGGGCGTATACAGAGCGCATACTCAGCGTGTGCATTGTGTATGTGCTAAAAATCGGAAGAATTAGGGCAGATCCTGGTTGTCTTTGGAAAGTTTAGGAAAAGGATCAGCATCAGGGAAGCCTAGATTACCATTTTGACGTATATTTCTTAGCCCAGAAGCACTGTAAATCTGAGCGTTTCATGCTGATCCCCTACCGCCGATGTCTGCCCAGATAAACTTGCTGTCAGCATCTACGAGTGCCATGAAGACAACAGAGTAGAACCCTTTGTAGTTGTATAAGGCCTAGTATATAGAACCGCTGTTTGAAGGACACTTGAAATTAACATGCTTGTCATCAATTGCACCACAGGTATGGGGAAAGTTCTACGTCTCCATGAATTTTCGCTACATCTCAGTCGACGAACAGGCAACGAATACTGAGCGTGTGCTCCGCGTGTATCGAGTGTATCGGGCGTTGGTATATCGCTCCCCGCGCATGACCCGGGTCCTTCTGGCGTGTGCATTTAGGCCTATACGTCGAGTTCCGCGCACAATTTTAAACATGCTCAAAATTGTGCGCTGAGCTCGACGCACCAAGCGAATGGTCACGAATCAAAAACGTTGGTGCAGCGCGCTCGACGAACGAGTAACGAATGACGACGAACAAACGGAACAACAAACCATTTTCAGTGCGCTCCTCACGCGTTCTTCGTGCGTTCACCTGGTGTGACCGGGCCTTTAAAAGGGCCCCATAAAAATTTTACACGCGCAGGTTTTTCCGTGGACTGATGGAAAACGGAAGAAAATCAACAGAATTTTCTTGTGCGTATATATCCACAATCATAATGTGCCGTGTAAGTCGGCGTCATTTTCAACAACCAAAAAAAAAAATAATTTTAACTACTGTAGGCTTATATAGGCCTAAGTAACAAATTCTCATTGTATGGTTGTCTGCTGTGTTGCGGTTGCAGCGCTACAAGATCGAACAGCTGTTGACGCAGTAGACGAAACTCAAGCCGTGTCTCCAAACATCGGAAATTGCGCAGACTCAAGTCCAACCTCCGCCGCTGCGATTTGTTTGCTGTAGCGTCGTGCCGCAGAGGAAGCTGGGGGGCAACGAATTTGAGCTTGTCCCAAAATTTTTTATTTTGTCAGAATTTTTTGAAGTTAAAACTACAAAATTTAGTGCTAGAAATTCTTCGTTTTGTGTGAATTTGGAGGCAAAATTCAAATTTCGAGCGCCTATGCATTGGAAACTGCAGGCAACTAGGCTATCTGTCCTCCGGCATCCCCAATTTTTTGACCCACTGCACCGCTGTATCTTTGGACAGCAATTGTGTTTAAGCTACAGCTATACAGCTTTGCAACGTGACATCAAGATTTATGGTTGGCTTCAAGTTTCTGTGCACTTGGTTTTAATTGCTTGTACAACTTGTCGGATACGTCCTGAAAAAAATGAAGAAAACGTTAAAAGCGCCTTTTAATTAAATAAAAACGTTTGTAAACGTTAAAAATGACCCATTTTGCCTGCCGTATTATTGTATATACACCATGTCTCAAAAAACAGTCAAAATTGTTCTTGGCATAACTTTGTCAAATTTAACTACCAACTTTGATAATTTTCGGCACAGAGATGGCCGAGGCAATATTATCATGTACGGCCGGTGCACTCATTTACCACCTCACTTAATTTATGTCAACGCACTACCGTGTGAAACACAGATGCTGCAAATTGTTACATTACGCGGCGATCATTTGTATCAGATAGCAGTAGTATCTAAATGTGCTCGTGGCCCCACAGCGGGTGGTTCGTTAATCCCTTACTCAGCAATTGCCTAACCCTAGCTCGTACTGTTCTGCCACCCTAGTAAATGACTCATAGGCCTAGCCTACTAGGCGCTGTAACCCTAACCCTAACCCTAACTGTAAGTAGGCGGCTTCTAAAAATAGTGCTCCTACACCAGGCCGTCAACCGAATCGCTGAGCGCAACAAGAGATACTACTATTAAGGTTTAAAGCCTAAGACATTTAATGTAAACCAATGGGTGATGTACTTCAACCCACGAAAACTGCGAGGTCGACAGATGAAGTGGGTGAGGCAGTATGAAGGACCGTTCTTGATCGTCAATATGCCTTCCACGTTACCCGCGAAAACACAACGAACGCCCAAAGCCCGGCCGAAGACGGTGCATATCGACAAGTTGGAAAAGTTCGTCGGCACGCCACTTCGATCTCGAATCGACGACGTGACCAGATGCACCGAAGCAGATGAAGCATCGTCGCCAGCCGAACAACTTATGTATGCTTCGCCCTCTCCTGAAGCAAAAGGGCGACGAAGTCAACGAAGAGGGTATGAACGATCGCCTAGGTTTGAACTGGACGAGTCGATATCGTTGAGTGCTGATGCACATTCGTCTAGGCCTGGTCCTGACGAAGCGGCAGTAACATTGGGAGGAAGACCGAAAATCGTTCGACACGACTCGAGTATAAGTGAAGCAGCTTGATCGCCACAACTATTGGCTGGTGTAGCCAATGGTCTAGCAAGCCCGTTGGAAGCCCGGTGGGGACTTCAAGATTGCCGCCCAGTGGCGTATTTAGGCTTTAGCCAAGGGAAGGGTGGAATATCTTTCCCCTTCCTCCTTTTCCTCTTCCTCCCTTTTTTCTTCTTCCTCCCCCTTCCTTTCATTTTCTCCCCATTTTTGTCCTTTTCCCTTTCTTCCCTTCCCTTTTCTTTGAAGTACACAGTTACTATACTACTTTACAGAATTCATTTTCCCTGAGTTTTTTCCTGACTTTCCAGGACAAAATAAATCGTTTTCTGTGACTAATTTGTTTACGCGAAACACCAATGTCGATTTTCAATCGCATTGCTATCACACTACACAAGAGCGGCGAAACAAATTCAGAAGTGGAGCTACTGGTACAAATAATCTCTGCGAGCGAAGCAAGCTGAAACAAGTAATTTGAGCAAAGCTCATGAGACGCGCGAAAGCCTATAGCAGTTCCTGTTCGCAGGTTATCGTAGTCTATCTCCATCCATTTCGTCGCAATTCACTCTTTTGCAGCCAAAAATCGCCAAAAAATCGCTTAAAATCAATATTTTTAGGGTTCAAGGTCGTTCAAGGTCATCGATGTTGA
>Ga0056128_1006590_pt1 | contig 14655 bp, 7 predicted proteins | sample WorMetLIZISLAND2_FD_71113 | JGI IMG/M metagenome (GOLD analysis project Ga0056128, IMG submission 71113) | Marine gutless worms symbiont microbial communities from Max Planck institute for Marine Microbiology, Germany - Olavius geniculatus... ...
ATTCGATGACATATAGTCTCATTAATAAGTGTGCCAAAAATTATTATAATCGGACATTCATTGTTCCAGTTATTGCAAAAAATGTAGTCACATGCTTTTTTTGAGACACAGTGTATATATCAAGATGCCTTACTCGTTCGCAGACAATCACCCATCTAAGTAGTAACCATCTGATAACGACCCGACCGGCAGTCGAACGTACAACCTCGCCATCGTAAGTTCAACACCAAGCCACTACTCTATACTACTTGCTGTATGCAGCTGCGTAAGACAAATGAGAACGAGAAACGAGTTCTAAATATCACAAAAAATATCACAAGCTGTGACTACTAAAGTCTAGTGTTCTCCTCGGACACCTTCTTGTTGACGGCGTTGACGTCGGCTCCGTTGTCGCAGAGTAGTTCGACAATCTGCCGCTGGGCGGCGCACAGCGACGTTCGGCAGCGTACTGCCAGGTGAAGCGGTCTCTCCAGCTTGTGATCGGCCGCATCCACCAATGCCCCGTGGTCCAGCAGCAGCTGAACCATGTCCAAGTTTCCCGCCTCGCAGGCGAAGTGCAGTGCCCCGCCACCTCGCGCCAGACCACCGCCAACTCCTCCGTCACAGCCCTCGATGTAGCCCTTGTGGTGGTGACTCGGGATTTCCGACTGGTCGTTGGCCCGCGCCCCGTTCTACATCCGCAGTACATACGTACGACATGAAATTTATTTGTCAAGAGAAATGACGCGTCGATGAAACACAGCAGTACGAGCTGGACCGAAACGCCCAAGCAGTGGCATCGTGACCAGCGGGGAAGGGGGGTGGGAGCCGTTCCCCCACCAAATTTTGGGCTGTTCGAAAATTGCCGGGAAAACTTCTCGTTGTCGGATAATTTTTTTGTGCAAAAATACAAACTTTGCAGCTAAAAAACTCCATTTGGGGGATTTTACAGCAAAATTGAAATTTGGAGCACTCTCCGTCGAAAATTTGCAGTTGTCTGTCCGAATTTTGTCAAAAATTTGAAGTCTCGGAAAATTGCAACTTTCTGTCCTGTCTACTTTTTAAAGCCAACGACGCCGGTGACAACAGCCAATCCTCCTAGCGCACCCTGATTCTTTCCGAGACTTCGGCGTTTTATAAATCATTCACTTACTTACTTACTTACTTACATTATGGAGTTATCAGTATTATGTTGGGCGATAGAAACTCTGATAAGCCTACACATACATGTATATAGCTTGCATAGACTTCTTAAAATAAGGACTGACGGCGGTCATGCTCACGTCCGCGAACTTGGGTCCATCGGTATTTTTAGTATTTTACTACAACTTTGTCAAACGTGGTCCCTTTGCTACGAAATTTTGTACACATAGTTTCACAAATTACTTGAACAAATGCAGCAAATTTGGTTACTGTACGATTTTACTTTCTCATGTGTGCATGTTTTGTCGCTAAACTGAACGTCGTCGTCGTAAACATCTATGACCACGCCGACGCCAAATTCAGTTGCATAAAGTACGGTTTAGCCACAATATATGCACACACGAAAAAGTAGAAATCATACAGTAGAACTACCCAAGTTTGCGGCATTTGTTCACGTTCTCTGTGACATTATGTGTACAAAATTTCGTAGCAGACGGACCACGTTTGACGAAGTTATACACTGTAGTAAAAATAACAAAAATCTGGATGGACCGAAGTTCGCGGACCCGATAACGGCCGCCGTCAGCCTTTATTTTAAGCGGTCTATGATAGCTTGCTTGCTGGCTTGCTTGTGGTAGTCCGTCGATGTCGACGATGACGTTGTACTGTCATGATGATGTCACTGCGGTCTTTGCTGGCTGCGTAACTAGGTGACTGCGGAGATTGAAATCTGAAGCGCAGGACTAGCAAGTCCGGCTCGAGTTACTTGGGCAGCGGCATGTCTGCGAGCACGACGGTCGCTGGCTGCTTGCTCAGAAGCTGCTGTGCATATAGCATAAAACAAGATAATCCATCACTTTAGAACATAAATTATGTCAACAATTTTTGACGTAATACAACTATGCTGCAGGCGCCTGTCGCGTATGTTTGTCTGTCTGTCTGTCTGTCCGTATTTCACGGATGTATCCTGTAGGCCTATTGTGGCTAAACGGTGCGAGATAAGACCAAGGTTGCTATTAATCAGTAATAGAAAATCACACGCGCGATTTTAGATAAGATAAAAATCATTGACCTTGGATGACCTTCAAGGTCAGTACTGCAACAAAAACTGTATGGGAATGTATAAGCTGTAGCGCCTTTTCCCTGGCGACAGCCGGGCTTTCTTGTTGTGCATTAGGCATGCTGTACCAAATGTGTTGAGTACGGACCGATTGATTTTAGGGGAAGTGCATTGCATTAACCAGAGTGATTTTTAGAGCCGCGGCCCATTACCCATACATCGCCCCAATGATCTAGTGTTTCTTTCTCATCGTGCTTTTTCTAGCTTCTTGCGAAAGATCGAAATATCGGTAATGAATCGTGCAGATGTGCAATAAAATGCCGCATTTCTCATAATATAAACCGACGGCGATTGCAACGACATACTGCGTGACTGACGAGCTATAAAAACGACTCGTATAACTTGTGATTTATTGATTTACAGGCCTGACAGTTTATTACCACACGCCACCATGCAGCTGACGGCAACATCCTTGGCGAGGTGATGTTGTCACGTTTTTCCACTTGCACGATTAGATAGAGGGGGCTACCCTTGAAGCCTTGTACTTTCTTCAAATCCGATGAAATGGCAGTTCTTTGTACAGTGATGAAAGATAGTTTCAGTTTACGCTCAGACTGTGGCTACAAGTTTCTTAGCACACGGTTGCCTAGGTCCACACATCTATGACTTCAGACCACAGACGAAGCCAAGCCACAATGTCTTTACTTGCACTCGCGTCCTTGTTGTTTTTCGACAGAAAGTTGACAAGTTATGTGTTTTGGGTCACGGTTTTCTTTCGTTAAATCCAGCTTATATCCAGCTTGAATACTCGTACAGTAGACAGCTAATCCGAGTTCTACTCCTCGTTTCAAAAACCGGACAAAGGGCCGGAGCGGGCTACAAATTCAGAATAAAATCAAACCCAAACGCGCTCGCAATTGATTACCTTACCGACTCATTCCGTCGCCGAAGAAGGAGCCTACATGTAAGTTTTGAAGTCTGTCCGTTCGTCATGCTTGTCTGATTGTCTTTTTATCTGTTTCTTTGCACGCTATAAATTTTTCACAATCTATATAGTGGGATGTCTGAGTGTGGGCCATGGAACAAGCAGTTATAGATTTTAATACTGAAACTTTTTACTAGGCTTACGCAGATACACACAGCAGCTGTATTGAGTCGATTGTATCCGCCAGGTGACACCTCTATTCTTGGCTAAGGTTTGAGGCATCTCATCGCTACTAGACTGGCCAGTAGCATAGCAGGCAGGCAAACTACACCTGCAGCAGACAGCGGACGATGTCGGTGCTACCGACGCGAGCGGCAGTCACGAGCGGCGGTTCGTCGCAAGACTCGAAGTTGAACGCGGAGCAGTCCAGACGGAAAAAGACGAAGCTGCGCTTGTGAACGTTGGCGCGACACCTGGCGAGCAGGAAGCGAACCAGCGCCAGACTGCGCGAACTGATGGCGTGGAACAGCGCCGTCTTGCGGTCGTTGGACGGCTGGTCGACGTCGATTTCCGTCGACGAGTTGAGAACCAGCTGCTCGACGTCGTGAAGCCGACCGCTGCGACACGCCTTGACAAACTTCTCGTGCAGCAGCGAGCTCGGTAGACCACCCTGCCTCTTCTGTGTACATCACAATGGATTGTTATTTTGAAAATAAAACAATAGGCCTGTAGTTAGGCATATCACAAAATTGTCTCAGCAGAGTTTGAGTTAGGTGAAAGAAAAATCAGTTAAATTTTGGCGGAGAAGCTGATTCAGTGTTTCAGGATTAGTGTCAGAATCACGAATTCTGTTCTAAACTTCCGACTTTTTTAGATGGCAGTGTAGCTTAACGCAAACGGCTGATAGTCAATGGCTTCTTCGCCGAAGACGTTTCTAGACATGTTTTGGTACAGGTTAAAAAACACAATACGTAAGATAACAAAAAATCTGAGCTAATGCTCATGAAACGCGCCAGAGCTTATAGCAGTTCCTATTCGCAGGTAATCTTAGTCTATTTCTACCAGTTTCGCCGCAATTCACTCTTTTGTAGCCGAAAACCGCAAAAAAAATCACTAAAACCCTTATTCTAGGGTTTAAGGTCATCAATGACGATATGACTAAAAAGCACGCCATTGGTGCTTGTTATGGTAAGCAACATGTCTGCGTCTATCTGCAACCGTTTTCACGATAGACAAGCCAACAGCGGATAAATAACCACTTTTTAGAAAGGTACCCCTCTTTGACACCCGCGTGCGCAGGCCTTCTTGAATCTAAAGCGTTTAGACTTGGACTGCTAAAATCTACAGGTAATGCTAAAAATTTCCTACGCAGGTTGTCTTAGTCTATCTCCAGCCATTTCGCCGCAATTCACTTTTGAAATGCGTGTCGCAGCCCAAAATCGCGAAAAAATTCACTAAAACCTTTTATTTGGGGGGAAGGAGGTTCGAGGTCATTCAAGGTGATCAATGTTGACATTCCTAAGAAGCTCGTTGCCAGTGCTTGTTATGATAAGCAGCATGTCTGTGCCTATCTGCAACCATTTTCACGTTAGACGACCCAATACCGGTAAAATAACGTCTTTCGCCCCCTCTTCGTGGGGAGCTCCCTTGACCTAGGGGCATGAAATTTTGTTCCGAAATACTAGAGACTCTAGGCTATCATACGGTGAAAACCCGAAGTCTCTATCTCACCTGGGCGTGGAACGGTACCGGGACGTGACACCAGGACAGACAGACGGACATAATTACCGTAGCTAATACGCGCCATACCTCTGGCGCGTAAAAAAACAAAGCTGACAGAACCGCAGCAACTGCAGAGGACTTAAAATAAATAGGCCTATAGTGCTACCAGAGTTGCGTATAATAGACCATAGTGCGTAGTGTGATGATGGTGAACAATGGCCTATGATTTTTGGTACTGAAGACGACAGACAATCAGTTAATGTAAGCGGTAATCCAGTAAGTAGAAAAACAGCAGCAGCAGCAGCACAGAGCAACACATCAGTCAGTCCTAGCAGCATGTGATTATCACAGTGCGTATGCCTATAACTACTAGGTTTAGAGCTATAATAACACGCTGTACTCTTTGCACTCCACACACGTCGTGCTCAGTTTTGGATCTTTCTGCGTAACTAATACCCCGTTTACACGATCGAGCAAACATCGAGCTGGCTCGTCCGGCTAACATATAGCAGCTCGTCGAGCCAGCTTGATCGTGTAAACGGGGTATAACAGTTTACAGTGCACCAAAACCAACAGCTTATGCGTCGATCTGTTGCGGATTTCTGGCGCTTAAGGAGGGGTCACACTGGTGTTTTTGACGACCGTTCGAACGGCCGTCCGGATCGCCAGTGTGACCCGTCCTTTAAGAAGCAGCCTGTAAGCCCAAGGTTTACTGCATTATGCGGCGACGATACGTGCACACTGTTGTGGCAAAACATATGGACGATGATAAAATGATTGCAATTATTCTTATAAACCCTAAAGCTTATAGTGCTTAATTTGTTGTCTGATTACGGATACATCACTATACACAATAAGGAACTTAAATGACTCAATGACGAATAGTCCGTTAAAACTAAACCTTTAAGTAAGTAAGTAAGTAGATCTTTAACTGCTCAAAAGTAACGTAAATGCAAAACGCAAAATATAGGCCTATACGTCGTCTGTGTGTCGTTCATGCATAGCCTAATATCATCAAATATCCACCTATTTTCAAAAAAATATTTCAAAGCTTAGTGTACCGATGCGTTTGAGTTGTAACTCGCTCTTCAGGCGTCATGATCAGTTTTAATTGCAAAATCACTGCAGTTCTCTTCGACGAAAATCTTCTGAAATCGGGTCAAACATTCAAACGACGTATGGATGTTCATTTCCAACATTTTTTCTCGTCCTTGTTTCAACTGTCTGCAGTTTTTGCCAATTAAACTCATACAAAACTCATATTTCGGGGGCTTACTTTTTATTGCATCACAACTCTGTAAGAACAAAATGCGAGAGTTTACCTTGTGTAGATTCATAACTGACACAACGTGCTTGCGCCTGCACTGCAGAGCAATGCCGGCTGCGCCTCGTTACCGTTGTAAGTACCGCTATTGCTAGTGCTGCTGCTGCTGCAATTCAGCGCAAGCTTCAGCGATTGCTGCCCGTTGCTATCTGCATCAGTTGCACAGCGCTCCGCTTGATGTTCTAGGGCCTACTGCCGGTGTCTTATTATAGGATCGCCCCCTCCCAGAAAAGTCTCCCGCGGCCAACAATTTACCGGCAAAAATCCGCCCCGCCCTGCGGCCGCCCGGGCGGGACAATTTTTTACCGGTAAATTGTCGACTGGGGAGACTTTTCTGGGAGGCGATCTTATAATGGGAAGACTTTTCTATAGGGCCGGCGATATTTTCATTAGGGGGAAACATATCAAATCCGTGATTAACTTTCTCTGGACGGATTTTTCATGGGAAGACATTTTAATGTGACACCGGTCGGCTTTTTCTTCACCTAGATACGCCGGGCCCAGACTCCGCTTACTTCGATTAGTTCAGTGGATTTGTTGAGCATTGATCAAGCTACAACATGTTGTAAGTAAGCAAATAAGTAAGTAAAACGTGAATATATATATATATATATATACAGCGCATAACGATAAAGTTAACCTCAAATGCGCTCTAGTCACATTAGTACTAACTGAACGGGGTTTTTTAAAGAAAACTGTTTGAAACTCTCAACATCACACGCTGGTGATATCTGAGTTAATATGGCAGTGAGTTCCGGACCGAATAGGGCCAGCGACCGAAAAAGCCCAATTGACGGAGGAAGCAAGTATTTTTAGCCAAGTGTACTTTAGTAACGGTCCAGCTGTTGTCATGGTTGTCGTCCGTCCGTCCGTCCGTCCGTCTGCCGCCCCGTCTGTCACGAATGTATTGTGGCTAAACTGTGCAAGATAGCGTCTAGGTTGCTATTGATCATTGATAGAAAGTCGCATATTGGCTTTCAAATGAAATAAAAATCATCGTCCTTGGATGACCTTGAATGTCACTGACAGCGCAGTACGGTCGGCTATCCTAGCGACAGCTGGGTTTTTTGTTTCACTTAAATATGAAGCCTGTTGTTTTTATTGTTGACTGACTGAACAAAACGTCACTAATAGAGGCCTATGTGCAGCGCATCTTAGATCTGGTGCAGTCAAGCAGGAACTGAAGAGTCCAGCTGGCCGATGCGAAGAAACTAGGCTGACTGATAGCTGCCTATCTTACGGCTGTCAGACGAACAAGAACAGTCGGACTATACGATAAAAAAACAACAGCGCTAGCTGAACTACGTGCATCGATTGCGCCAGCAGCAGGATCGGCGGACTGAAGGACGAGGGATCAGGGAATAACTTCTGACAGCAAACGGATTAATTACATTGATGTTAGATGTGCTCATGTGCACGTGGCACTGCATGATGCAGTCACGCCGAGTGAACTACAGAACGCGCCCAAAAATTAATCCTCTAAAGTTGTTGGGTTAATTTCTGAGCAACCGCGCGGAATTCTGAAAAGAAATTTTATGCACATGTTACCTATTCATAGCCACGTAAAAGTGTCAAAAAACATTTCATTATTTTTAACTGCGACAAAGTTATTGATTTTTTTCCCTGTAACCACGTTATCATTTCTCACGCTCACATAGGGGCCTATATGCGGCAAAATGTATACAGAACGAATTGCGCACGATATGTTCGGCATCGTTTGCGCTGCAGGAAAAACATTGTTATTCGAACAACATAATAGGCTAGTTTGCCAATAACTGTGAGAACTCGAAGTGTCAACCGCCATATGCAGCATTTACACGTGCACTTTATCTCTTATTGAAGATTTTAACAGGCACTGTAGTTGGCAAGATTTTTTAACGTTCTTCAACGTTTTAAATTTTTTTCTGGACCGCTGTTTTACATCTATAATTTAATCAGCAGCTATAGGCCTAGTAGGCTTACGTGTTCTGCAAAAGTATTAAATATAGGCCTAGGGCACGAACTTTTTAGGTCTGTGAGGTGCCAGGAGGTGAAAGGTCATAGCCGCCTGTCACTTTGCCTGGTTGCCACGTCAGAGCCAGTGCCGTGCGCTATGCCCTGGCCTGCCTATCCCAAAGCAATTGCTAGCCAAACAGCGCTGGGCTGGTCCAGGGCCAGGCCTGGCGGGCCAACCTACCGCATTGCTTTGCCTTGTAAACAAACACGTGGTAGGTCGAATTACAGTTGCTGTGTATTGGCGACAAACGCCGAATTTAGAGATAAATACAAATCTGTACTGTAGTCCAGCAGTTTATATCAAGGGACACTAAGTTTCTGTCAGGTTGTTTTATTTTATTCGTTACAGTAAGGACGCGATAATACACACTGATCGGCCCGGATATACAGGTTTCTGCAGTTTATAGGCATACACTGTGTCCGAAATCCGAATAAAAAGTGACCCCCTGAAACGTCGTCAATAACTGCGTTAAACTAAAACTACGGTTAATGTATTTTTAAAGTTGATTTGGAAGTAGTAAATAAAATCTGGCTCAAAAGTGTAAACCATAAAGAAAGAAATCGAATTTTGAAGAAGGAATACCCGGACCAACAGCTGTTCACGGGTAGGCCACCGTAAGTACCTGCTACGTACCTGCTAATAAGCGGTTATACGTCGTATCAGCATGTTGTGTAAACAATGACAAACAGTGCTTACATAAGTAACGGTCGAGCTTGTGGTACGGTTGTTGTCTCTCTGTTTGTCCCTCGTCGTCGTCTGTAACGAATGTATTGTGGCTAAACCGTAAGTCGTAGGGGGTCAGCGATGGTACCATCTGATAGGGCGCTGGCGACTTCCTATAGGCTGTCGATAGTAACCATGTCTCCATCTGCAGCGGTTTGGTCGCAATTTTCAATGGGAAGTTTTAAGCTATAATTAAGAGGCCGTATCTCGGAAACGGTGAGAGATAGAGCTTATAGGTTGCTATTGATAACTAATAGAAAATTGCATACGCCCTTACAGATGAGATGAAAATCATCGTCCTTGGATGACTGAAGGTCAGTGATAACCAGTACGGTCGGCTATCCTGGCGACAGCTGGGCTTCTTGTTAAAAGAAAGAGGGATGTGACCATTTAAGCACTTAAACAGCAATTATTAATGTTTTTTTACTATCTTGTATAAGAATTGTGATTGTGGAAAAAGTCAGTCAGTCAGTCAGTTACTCTCATATATAATATTAGGCTATTGAGCAGTAAGCTATGTGCCATTTAGTCTTAGTAGCCTAGTATTGTGTCCGTTGACAGTGTTCAAGAATGTCCAGCCAGCAGCAGCAGCCGCAGCTAGCGGACAATGAATACGACGAGTACAACTATGACGCTGACAAGTACGCCGCCGGCAGCGGACACAGCGGCAAGTGTCGGACGAAGAAGGAAGCCGAACAGCACACAAACCGCACTGATCCCGGCGGCCACACGCGCAAGACCACCCAGAAGCTAATCAACAGCCACGACAAGGAAAAAGAGGAGCGCAAAGCGCACTCCGACGCCGCCGCCGCCGACAAAGCGCACCAGAAAAAGTCTTGTGCGTAGTCTCGCTATTGTGTTTTTGACAAGAAAAGTCCTGTTAACGCAAAGGTGAACGCGCAACAGCGGTGCACCGTCGTACGCTAGTGATCCGTAGACTTCATCCGTAGATCTCATCCGTACGGCTTTTGGCTACAGTTTCACAGAAGGCCCAGTAAAACAAAATCGGTCACTGGATGGCGCCAGACGACCTACGGCTAAATATGTATATGTTTTACTTGTACTCACCAGAGGGCGCCACTATCTCGCTCTGGCAACGCCATATCGGCTGGATATCGCAGATTTTCCCTACCCCTTTCTCATTTAGCGCCCTCGTTCTGGTTGACCCTCTTCGAACTGATGGAAAATTTTACGGTTGCTGAAACTAGTGTCTTCCTGCAGGCAGCCGACGATAAAGATTTGGTGATCCTAGCTTGCACCGTTTATGACTGATCCACCCGTGTGACAGACAGACGGACAGACAGGCAGACAGAATTGCGATGGCTAAGACGCGCTACAGCAGCAGCTGCCGTTGCGCGTAAAAATTGATTCACATTTAGCAAAGGTGAGCATAGACAGAAGTTTGGCGAGATGTTTTTGGCCTAAAACCGCCACTGCACACTGTAGGAGTGATGGATAGTGAGATTAGTCAGTGAAAATGATGGGCGGACATGTGCAGAAACGGGTGACTAAAACTGCCTAGTTTAGATGAAGGTCATAAAGTGAGTCTGTGCTCGTATCTTGTTGAAACAAGAAGCTTAGTGTGGGGCCGACCGTAATGGTTGTCACTGACCTTAAAGGTTATCCAAGGTCGATGATTTGCAGGTAATTTAAAAGCCAATATGTGACTTTTTATTACTGATCAATAGCAACCTAGGCCCTAGCTTGCACCGTTTAGCCACAGTACATCAGTGGCGGAACAGACGGACGAACAGACGACAATCACGACAAAGGGTCGACATTAAGCTTACGCTACAGCTTAGTGGTCTGCCCAAAAAATTCAGTTGTTTGATGACAGCTAGACCTGTACAAGATAAACACGAGAAGCAAAATCTGCTTTAAAATCACGATATGCGCGCTGTTAAAATAATTAACCATGCGATGTGAAAAGAATTAATTGTTTGACAGCCCTATTTAATGCAAAACCATTGAAGAAATTCTGAATGGTATTGACATACGGTAGTGCTGATTTGTCTGTTTGCAGAGCTGACGGAAGTAACATCACGTTCAACTATTATAGGTCATCGACATCAGCATCTGAACTTTTATGATGACTTGTGAAATGTAATATTCACTCTTCAGTTAGTCTGCTAATTACGTATATGACATGCTAGCAAGAATGCCCTAAAAGTGGTAGTGTCACTAGTGTGAATAATTTTGGTAAGTAGACCGAGGCAGTTGTCTGCGGCACTAGCACTTGTCAGTCCCGTCAAGAGGGGAGTATAAAGCCTAAAGGGGAAAGTTTGCCCCGTGACGTTTGGGGCTCCGCCATCGCTTAGAAACATATTTGCTCTATGTTTGACAGCAGAACTGATCATCTGAATTGAGCTTATGTCAGTCGTCAGTTATTTTGCGACGATTTTTCAACAACATCCGACTATTTCTTGGATGAATAAATGTATTTAGTATTCTATCCCGCTCCTCCGACTTCACCTTATGCCCTGCAAGAATGTTTTCCGGGCCCCGATTCAGCCCTCGTCGAGCCTGGCCGCTGGTTATGTGTCTGCATGTACTGCACAATACCAATCTTAGCGCTCTGAGTTTGATCACTGCCCAACGAGTAATCACAACAGTGCCGTGGCTTCCTGTCTTCTGTTGACCAAGTGTCAGGGACAGTTTCAGCCTTCAGGCATGTGAAAGACCTGGAAAGTCGTCAGTAGTTGAAGCTTCCTGCATTGGAACACAAGAAGCCCAGCTGTCGACGCGCTACAGCCTGTAGCAGTTCCTGTTGCTAAGGTCATCCAAGGTCAATGATTTTCGTGTCATCTGAAAGACACCATGCGACTTTCTATTAGCGACCAATAGCAACTTAGGCCCTATCTCTCACCGTTTCTGAGATATGGCCAGTTTTCAATTTTAAAACGCACATTTTTTACTCTCTTCCATTTAACCCAAAATTTGGAAATGTTTCCTTTGCACTACGTCCCCAAGTTTTGTACCCAAAGAGCATGTACACTTGGTTAATTATTCGTGTAAGAAGTTTTCCAACGAGACTTACCCCTTAGCCACAGTACATCCGTTACACACAGACAGACAGACAGACAGACAGAGAGACGGACAGACAGACGATAACAATGCCAAGGACGCCGTATAGTATAGCTGTAGCGTGTCAAAAATAAAACGGCAACAAGAAATAGTTCATTTTACAAAAATAAAAAAAAACATCTCAATAGGGTTAGAAAAGTGGGAATATGCATATAACGCAAAATTTCTAGTTTCTTTTTTGTGGAGTCCACTGCATGGAGAACTGCCCATCTTGTCCATCCTGTAGTTCAGCTCTTGTCAAGAGTGAGAAAAAGAGAGAGAGAGAAGACGGGGCGGTGACTTTATTTGCCGATAAAGGTTTACACGCAGTACATGCAGACAGCGAAGATCGTTCTGAGAGTCAGTATTTGCAGTTGTACACGGAGGCATGACAGTCCCAAACATCTTTTGTAATGTACAAGTATATATTAAGTCTTATGTATTTTATGTACAAATAATTTATTGTGCAGTTTTATTCCTACAGAGTTATGCCAAAGATTAAAAAGACTGAACAGTGTTTTACACCTTTTCTCTTGGATGTCTTCATGCTGTGTTGTGACGATGATTTATCATTTTGTGTGAGTCTATGACATTGAATTTTTTTTCTCGTAAAGATAATGTCACAGTAACTTCAGATTCATATAATGGCCAGAAATATGGTTAATGTTAAATAGTTTCAGGGCCGGATTAACCGATATGCCAAATATGCCATTTCATGGGCCCCCCGCGCTAGAGGGGCCCCTTGGCGGCAAAAATTACTTTTTTTATACCAGTATTAGTTTGGTGACTGTAACTTTGTTTGCCCGTTGCTTTCCAAAAATCTCTAACCTATTCGTCTTCAGATTTAGCTGGTGTAAACCTATACTTCATAGTCTTCTTGATCGCACTTTAAGTAGGCCTATATTATTGTTGAAGCTGATAGTAGGCCTAAATAAACGGAAGCGATGGCGGTAGCCATTTTATGCAGCGAGGGAACATCGTGGCTTTCTAACGAATATAGCCGTCGGATCAAAAATTCGATACTCTCATCTTTGGACGAACGTTACGCCGCGGTGCTGCCATGTGTTGAATCAGTGTACAACACGCAATAGATTAATAATGCGTTTTGAAGGGTAGGCCCCTACCCAAATTTGTCTTTTCCATACAGAGGACTTCTTGAATCCAGTAGGTCAAAACTCAACTAGTAAAAATCTACTTTTTGTGCATGTTCTCTTGGTCTATCCCCATTCCATGCAGTAAATTTGGCACAATCCAATGTTGAACTAGGCCTTTGTGTCGCAGCTTGAGACCGCGAAAAACAAGAAGCCCAGCTGTCGCCAGGGAAGACGCGCTACAGCCTACACAGTTCCTGTTGCAGTACTGACCTTCAAAGTCATCCAAGATCAATGCTTTTCATGTAATTTGATAGGCAATATGCGACTTTCTATTAATGATTAATAAATAACCTTGGCTCTATCATTCACCGTTTTGAGATAAGACCAGTTTTACGTTGAAAATGCACGTTTTCCTACCCCCTTTCATTTAACGCCAAATTTGAAAATGTTCCAATTGCACTGCATCCCCCAAATTTTGTACACAGCAAGCCGCAACAAAGGGCTAATTATTCTTGTAAAAGTTTTCTCCTATAACCTAGGTCTATTTGTTAGCCGGAATAAATTCGTTACAGACGGGCGTACGGACGACAGACGACAACGATGCCAAGGAAGCCGTACAGCATATAGCTGCATAGCGCACCAAAACCACGTAAAAACCCGCTTTTTGGATTTCAAGGTCGTCTAAGGTCATCAGTGTAGGTGCCCCAGAAAAGCAATGGATGTGAAGATAAGTAGCAAATATGCGTCTCCATCTGCAACCATTTTTACGCTAAATTAGTGGATAGCAGCAAAAATTGCACTTTTTCAGCGATACCCAAATTTGACTCCCTCAAGAAGACGTCAAAAGTTTTTATACGCCACATTACATTACAGATTTTTAACGTGGCCTAAGTAAAAAAACCGCTAGGACCAGATGCAGGTTATAGCCTGCTAATTACAAAAGTAAACCTATAGTTGTAATTTTTTGTCATTGGCCTACCTGAGAAAACGACATGTTTGGAAATTGTAGGTCACTACAGACAAGTTGTGGAAAGTCAAACGGATGCTTTTAAGACGCCGTACAAAAACTAGCAAGGCTCTACTTGCGAATAACTTCTGAATAAGCACAGCTTAACAGTCAAAGAACACTTATCAAATCTACGTAACAACATATTAGTCCTAGAATACATATTTCGTATTTCACGCTTAATATCCGCATCATCTTTCATATTGTCCTTTATACAATGACCAAGGTACCGAAATTCGGTCACAAACTGGAGCTGTTGCCCATTCAATATGAAGTTAGGAAAAACATGAGAAATTACTTTCGATTTCTCAATAGGAGAAAAAACCATAGAAACTGTTTTCTTGGTATTGCAAGTGAGGTCCAATTTAACACAATATTTCCCTACGGTGGAAATCAGAACCTGCAAAGCCTGCCACGAAGGGGCAAGTAATACAATGTCATCTGCAATCTGCATAGGCAAAGATGTTGGCAGACATATTGCCGATTCTGCAGCCATATCAGCTACTAGCAACCGCAGACAACAGCACCCGTATATATCTAGTAAACAGATACGGAGAAATTACACCTCCTTGCTTGGTCCCATTCCCAGCTGTGAAAGCATTAGACCTAACATTATTCCA
>Ga0056128_1006591_pt1 | contig 14654 bp, 3 predicted proteins | sample WorMetLIZISLAND2_FD_71113 | JGI IMG/M metagenome (GOLD analysis project Ga0056128, IMG submission 71113) | Marine gutless worms symbiont microbial communities from Max Planck institute for Marine Microbiology, Germany - Olavius geniculatus... ...
GGAACTCTGGGCGCAGCGCCACTTGGGACGTCACAGTGGTCGACACTCTGGGAAACGCTTATCTGCAGCAGAGTGCCATCACCAGTGCCAGTGCCGCTGAGACTGCAGCTGTCAGAAAAAAACAAGTACAGCTCACTCAGCAGCATTCACGACTTTTTTTCCAGTGGCACTGGAAACACTTGGACCCATGAGTGTCAGCACCCAGGAGTTCTTGGCACAAATCGAAAGACGTTTGACACAGGCGACGACGGACCCCCGTGAAACGACGTTCTTTTTCCAGCGCTTGTCGGTCACCGTCCAACGCTTCAACGCGGTATGCCTATAGCTGACACGTTCGCAATTTCCGAGCCCGCGTCGTAACCATTCCGGACATATCTTTTATAGTTTAAGGTTTCCGCCCTTGAGAATTAAGTACTGGGTTTTTTTTATTAAAAAAGATAAATAAATAAATAATTAATAATTAATAAATAAAGTGTGAGTCGTTTACAATGCGCTGTGTCGTCGACAGACATTCAAACCCACAGGTTCTATCGATCTTAGTTCTAACAAAACGTTTGCAGACGTTATTTCCGTTTTTTTTCGTAAATACGCGTTTGCAAACGTCATCTAAAATGTGTTTTAACGTTTTTACAACTATGGGTTTGATCTCTATTTGTTGTTGTCCGGTAAATTATTTTAATTACCGGTACTTGTGTTATTAGAGGCGACAAATATTCAACGTAGCGCAAGCTGAAAGCTGTGAAGGTGTGTTTAAAGCGACAAAAATGCACTGAACTGACTGCACGAAAACCGAAACGCGCACTTTAACAGCAGAGCTTCGTTGTCATTTTATTTCAGTTTACGGAATTTTATTTCTGTCCATTTAAACACACCTTAAGGACACGCTTGAAGTCTTCGTGCGACGAAGTGGCATGTTACAAGCGGACATGTTGAATGTTCTACGTAAAACGCTATTTAGGCAGTTGTCAGTGCTTTCCAGGGCCCCACATATAATATGATTAAAACATCTGCTTGTTGGCAAATAAAAAGACGCACTGTACATAAATACATAGACAATCGAAGTTTGCAGGCCTAGTAGGATGCTGTTAAGGAAATCACTGGCTATGTGCTGTGCGATTGATGCAGTAACCTGGTACAAGGGCGTACGTGAACTGACCTACTCTCAGCGATGTCGAATCCTGGCGGAGAACGACGGCCACTTCATGATGCAGATTCCCTCGACGATGAAACAGGACAGCGGCGAGTTCACGATCACCGCATCCAACTCCATCGGTTCAGTCAAAAACACGACAATCGTCACCATTCTACCGCCCAGACCAGGGGCTACGCCCTCTGCCGACGTTGACTGGTTAGCTTCCTATAAAAGAATCAGTGGCCTCATGGCAAGGGGAGAGGACATTGTCCCCCCGGTAAATTTTAAGCTGTCGGAAAGTTGTCAGAAAATCTTCTTCTCGTACAAAAAATTAAGCCAAAAATGCAAAATGCCGGGCTAACTAATAAGCCAAATTTTACTATCTGCGCCTACGATTCGAATCCTGTTTGGCATTATGGCGCGCTACAAAGGGCTGTTTGCATACTTGCTGGCTATTGCGATAAATATTACCGTAGCGCGGTCCTTCCGTCCGTTTGTATGCATAAACAACGTCTGCGCATTATGTGGGTTTGTGAGTTATTTTGCACGTAACTTTCGTCTCAAACCTTTAATGGGTATCTGTCTGTATATGTTTAACTCTAGCTATTTCAGAATGCAGCAGTTTATACAGGGAATACAGGGAAAGCTCTGAAAAATCTGGATTAAGATCTGGAGGCCTCTTGGCTAAGCAACAGCAAAAAATGCGTGCGTGAAATACTTGACAGTCGAAAACTTTTACTCGTATTTATTTGTTGTTGACGCAGGTCGGACATGCAGAACTTCGTTGAAGACCGCGATGACGTTTATCGACAACAGCGTGAAGTCATCAGTGAGTCTGTTATTAAAAAGTTTTCTTAATTATGATTTTCTATTATTTTTACTATACTTGATACAGTTTGTTTTAGTAATGGACTAAAGTTTTCTGGGAGTACGTGGCCTAAGCCGCGGTGACTTGAAAAAGAGGTCAAGTGAACGAAAATCGAAAGCAGGAGCAGCGGGAGTAATTTTTGTAATATGTACGCGTGTATTGGAAAGTGTAATTTAAGTAAAACATACACGTGCTCCAATATAGACTCTGAGTTAAAAGTGCGTACGAAAACGAGGCTGCAATGGTAATACTGTAGATTAAAGAATAAGCTGCATGTTAATAAACTAACATTTTGAGCTGACGATTTGGCCAGAACAAAACTAATATAATGTGTCTTATTGTTTTCAGGGGTGACGGAGAGAGAAGTAAAACCAGCCGTAACATACGACGTTCAATTGCCAGAGCAACTTGCCGAAACCGAACTAAAAGTGAAGACGCAGGAATTGAGGCAACAGGTGGTTGAGCAGGCCGCTGAAGTCCCAACCGTCGCTTACGAACCGAAGAAAGAAGAGGTCAAAGTTGAAGAAGTAAAGCCGGAGAAAGTTGTGACAGAAAAACCCGAAGAAGAAAAAGAAGAAAAAGAAGCTGCGAAGACAGAGGTCACGGCAAAAATATCAGCAACGATAACAGTAGCAGCCGAGGCAGCAGAGGTACAGCAAGAAGAGGCCGAAGTTACACCTGAAGAAGCTAAGCCGGCCGAAGTCAAGCCCGACGAAGTCAAACCGAAAGAAACTGAACCAGAAGAAGTCAAGCCTGCGGAAGTTAAGCCAGAAGAAATTGAACCAGAAGTAAAGCCGGCTGAAGTCAAACCTGAAGAAGTTAAGCCGGCTGAAATAACGCCCGAAGAAGTTAAGCCTAAAGAAATTAGACCAGCAGAAGTCAAACCAGAAATAATTGAACCCAAAGAAGTTAAACCTGAAGAAGTCAAACCCGAAGAAGTTAAACCAGCTGAAGTGAAGCCTGCAGAAGTTAAGCCTGAAGAAATTAAACCAAAAGAAGTTGAACTAGAAGAAACTAAGCCAGCAGAAGTCAAGCCCGAAGAAGTCAAGCCAAAAGAAATTGAAGCAGAAGAAGCCAAACCTGAAGAATTTAAGCTGGCCGAAGTCAAGCCCGAAGAAATTAAGCCTGAGGAAATCAAACCTGAAGAAACTAAACCTGCAGAAGTAAAACCCGAAGAAACTAAACCAACAGAAATTAAACCGGAAGAAATTAAGCCTGAGGAAGCTAAACCTGAAAAAGCGAAGCCCGAGGAAGCAAAAGCAGAACCAGCTCCGACTGTCAAAGAAGAATCCCACATATCAGAAGAGGATGAAAAAGAATTAGAAGAAAAAGAAACGGAAGAGTTAAAGAGGGAGATCTCAGATCATGTCGCAATAGCTATGGCTGAGGAAGAAAGCAAGAAAGAAAAGCTACCTGTTTTGGAAAAAATAGAAAAAATCGAGACAGAAGAAAGTGGCGAGGAAGAAGAAAGCGAAGAGGAGAGTAGCGCCGAAGAAGAAGAAAAGGAAAAACCAAAAGAAGCGGTAAAGGAAGAAAAAGTTCTCGAAGCACCTGCTGAACCTGCGACCAAAGCTGAAGAAAAAACAGAAGTAAAAATCGAAGAAGTAAAAGCGGAAGTCACAGTCGAAGAAACCAAACAAGAAACGGTACAAGCCGAAGTGACTCTAACTGCTGAAGTCAAAAAGGAAGAAACGATTGAAGCAAAGGAAGAAATGGTTGTAACTGCCGAAGTAAAGAAAGAAGAAACTGTCCAAGTAAAGAAAGAAGAAGTTGTAACTGCAGAAATCAAAAAGGAAGAAACCGTCGAAATAAAGGAAGAAATTGAGGCTGCGGAAATCGAAAAAGAAAAATCAGTTGAAATTAAAGAGAAAGAAGTAACAGAGGTAGCAAAAACGGAAGAAGAGAAACCAATGGAAAAAGAAAAAGTGGAAGAAGAAAGTTCGGAGGAGGAAGAATCCGAAGAAGAAGAGGAAAGTGAAGAAGAAAAAGAAGAAAAAGAAGCTGCGAAGACAGAGGTCACGGCAAAAATATCGGCAACGATAACGGTAGCAGCCGAGGCAGCAGAGGTACAGCAAGAAGAGGCCGAAATGACAATAATAACCGAGAAAAAGGCAGAAGAAAAGGTCGAAAAGACCGCCGAAGTAGCAGCCGAAGTAGCAGCTACGATAACCATGCCGGCAGAAACCGAGGTAGAGGAAGCAGAGGCGGCGGCGACAATAACGATCGAGGAAAAGAAAGTGGTCGAGGAAGAAGTGAAGCTGGAAACAAAGCAAGAGGTCAAAGAAGAGGTCAAAGAAATGGTCAAAGAAGTGATTGAAGAGAAAAAGGAAGAAGAGGTGAAAGAAAAGCAGACAGAAGAAGTAGTGGCGGCAGTAGAAGTGAAAGCAGAGGTACCGGCGGCGTCTGAGGTGAAGGCAGAAGTGGTGACTGAGGAGAAAAAAGAAGAGGTCGTCAGCGCTGCCGCGTCGGTCACTGCCACAGTAAGCGAGGAGGTCAGCTTAACTGCGACAGTTGAAACGACCGAAACGACGAAAGCAGTGGAAGAAACTGCTGAAACTGTCGTCACAGCCAAGGAAGAACCCGCCAAGGAAGAGAGCTCAGAGGAAGAGGAGTACTCCGAAGAGTCAGAAGAAGAGTCAGAGGAAGAAGAGGAAGTGGTTGAGGAAGTTAAGAAAGAAGCTAAGGTGGAAGAAATCAAAACTGTCGTAAAGACGGAAGCGGCCGCTGAGGAGCAAGTCTCGCTGACTGCAGTGACTGCGGCGGCCACGTTGGAGACCGAACAAGCTGCCGAAATGACCATCTCAGTTGCCGGTCAGTCGAAACAACTCTTATATTTTCATACTTTTTTGAGTTTAGTACTCTTGACTTTATCCAGTTAAAAATTTTAGTCAGAAAAAAACCGACCGTCAAAACGGCAGAAATGAAATGAACTTGACCAAAATACGACGTTGTGCATGCACGCTTCGTATGTTCTTTAAAACAGGTACATAGATACATGTTTTCGTATCTGTGAGTTTGTTTTTCTCTCCCGCTGTTTTTTTAATCTGGAAGACCCATAAATATGAACGGATTTAATAAAATTCTGTGTACGGTTTAGTGTGGCCCAAGAAGGAAGCGATTAGATTTTGCCGGCGATCTGTATTTTTTGGATTGTAAAATAGTAAAAAGTTAAGTCCGGTACTTGCTATAGCGCTTTTTGCATAAGACAGAATCGTGACCAGAAGCGCTTTACAATCTCGGAAGTGGCAGCTGATTGGCATGAACTAATTATACCGCAGCGCACTATGCGGCCATCCATTGCCTTCGTCAGAATTTTTACCATTAAGGAGTGTACAAATAATAAAAGCTGCGCTAGTGCACGACTTTGATTTCGTTTCATTTTGTCTCATAATTCTGTCGGTTTGGACGCACCTTAAGAAAACTTTGTTCTTGGCTGAGCTTTAAGAGCTGTGATTGCGTTTAGTTACAGCTGAGTTCCTGGTGTAGCCTATGTAGTCGGCGTTCGAGCGTGAAATGTCGCAAATATCATTCTGGTCATCGATGTATTTCAGGGGTAGCGCCGACATTCGACAAGTTGTTATCCAGTGAAGTCGTCGTCCTTGCCGCACGAGTGCAGTTTATCTGTGTCGTCAAAGGCCATCCGGCGCCTACAGTAACATGGTAGCTTTGCTAGCTTCTGTTGTCAGACTATCGTCTAAGTTTAATTTTTAGTGATCATCTGCGTGATGTGTTCGCGTTTTTATTTCTGATCTATTTATTTTTTCCACTTTAATTCATCCATTCATGATTGATTGCGTGAGTGGCTGTCAATGCGTTCAAAAGCACGTGTGCACTTTCATCGTGGCCCACAGAATACTGGAGCGTTTATGCAGATAAACACTGAAACTCATGCATAACTTCTTTCAACTTAGCCGCGGTTTCGAATATCACATTTTCACTTTGCCAGTATAGTAGATCGAAGATTCTGTGCATTTTTTCTGTACACTGTGATAGAAAAAACCTGCACATGCTGCATAGGGTCGTTTATGCACTTTTAGATGTTAAAAGGGTAGCGTTGTAGCTTTTTATAGGAAGCCTATCTCAGAACTACGGAGCATCACCCGCCGTATGGGATCACACAGTGTTACCTGTCACTCGACACGGGTGAACGCGCGCCGCCTTAACCCCTGCCTGCAGGACAGGCTGGTACTTGATTTAGCTACCCCGGAGGGATGAAAGGCTGAGTTGAGCTTGCTGTTGGTTATAAACCAAGATGGTTTACTTGTCCGTAGACAATCACCCATCCAAGTGCTAACTATTTGATATCGACCCGACCGGGAGTCGAACCCAGGACCTTGAGATCGCAAGTCCAACGTCTTAACCGTTACGCTACCTAAGCCACCTTATGCTTGCGAATGTGAACTTGGCGTGTAGGTCTAAAGACGGCGTCGATCTGACGAGCAGTGAGCGCATCGTGCTGGACTCAGTGGTCAGTGATGGTCAGTATACACTGACCATTGTCTCGGCCGAGCTGAGCGATGCCGGACAGTACACGGTCACCGCCAGCAACCAGGCCGGCAAGTGCCAATGCACCGCCACCCTACTCGTACAAGGTCAGCCACTTATCATGTGGACAATATCACACACTGGCGTAGCCAGGATCTGGATGTAGGGGCATTTGAAAAAAGGGTGTGGGAACGGATCTCCGTTCTCACCAGAGAAGGACCTCTTCTTTTGATGTTTTTGTGCTAAAATGAAACGTTTTCGTTCATTTTTGCACTACTTTGAGATCTCTTATGGGGTTACGTGTCTTCAGTGCCTTCATGGCTACGTCAGTGATATCACGCTAGTCATTTCAGTTTATTTAATTATTTTATTTCATTTCATTTCAGATCAATTAATTTTTTACTCATCGAGCGCTAAGTTCCTAACGTAGCGAAGAGGAGTATATGAGATCAGTGTAATATTGAGGACCGACCGACCGACGACTGACCTCTGTTCCTGGAAGAGCCTTCCTGGAAGAACTTCAAACGGCCATATCTCCATAACGATGCTAGATAGACGCATGGTCACAATGGACCACCTATAGGAAGTCGATGCCGGAAGTCAAATGGTCACGTGACCAATGACGTCATGTAACCGCAAAAGGTCAAGGTCGTGACCCTACTATCTTTGATGCGCCATATCTCCGTAACAGTGCCAGATAGACGCATGCGTTGAAGTATACTAGGGTCATCAACCATTATTGGAAATTTTTTTCTTTTCAGTTCCTAAAATCGGGAAATATTTCATGAACTTCGGGGAGACAATTTTCAATAACGACCTCGACGCCAGTCACTATTAGTATAATATTAAACAAGTTTCAGTTAGATGCCGAGTCTCTAATACAAGCCGAAAGAAACGAGAAAGCTCATAGAAGAATACAAAAGAAAATAATGCGCGCGAGGCTCGAGTACATTAGATTGGTCACAATCTAATAATATTTCTTGTTGTCGCTGTGAACACACCGTTAACGACGTGCCGTTTAAGCACTGCTGGTTTTTATGATGTAGAAAAAGCAGCGGAAGAGGGCGAAGAGACGACCGTTTCCAAAGTCGTCAAGAAAACTACCAAGACGACGGTCGTCAGCTCCACAGAAGGTCTCGTTTTGTTTGAACTGCGTGTATCTGACAACTCTTGTCTTAGTACGAGGTCATGCGTATGATTTATTATCACAGATGTTAGCGTTAAACTAAAGTGGCGCATATTTTAGGCTATATTAGAAGGCCTAATTGTGACGTGACGTGCAAGGCCTCGCGGATGTTAAAACGTTGTGACAGCTTTTTGTGGAAAACCCATAGCAGAGCTACAGAGCGCCACATGCCATATGAGATTACACAGTGTTACCTACCATCTGATACAAACGAACACGTCCCGCCTTTACCCCGGCCAGACAGGACGGCACTAGATTTGTCTACCCGTGAGGAATAGAAAGCTGAGTTGACCTGAGTGATAAGTTATATACCGAGATGGTTTAGCTGTCGACAGACAGTCACCTATTTAGGTAGTAGTAACCACTTGATTGCGACGCGATTAGGAATCGAACCCACGACCCCTTGATCATTAGTCCGACACTTTACCGTTACGCCATAATGCCACTGTTACGTGTGAAAGACAACGCACGTTTATAAAAATGCTTTTAAAATGTTTTCGTTTGATTTTTACGCGCGACAGCAGAATGCTTCGCGCGTCTTCGCGCGTCTTAGTCATCGTCTGTCCGTCTGTCTGTCGGTCACACTCGTGATCTGTATCAAAACGGTGCAAATTAGGATTACAAAGTCTTCACTCTGTGCTGCCTTAAGGACTCTAGTTTTTAGTGACAAAATTTCGTGCCCCTGGGTGAAGGGGTTCCCTTCGAAAGAGGGCGTCAAAGAGGGGTACCACCTTAAAAGACGTTATTTTGCCGCTATTGGCTTTTATAGTGTGAAAACGGTTGCAGATAGGTACGGACTTGCTGCATATCATAACAAGCACTGGTGACGGGCTTTTTGGACTTGTAAACATCGATGACCTTGAACGACCTTGAACCCCCAAAAAGGGGGTTTCGGTAAAATTTTTTTCAACTTTTGGCTGCAGTGCACATATCGACAGTAAATTGCGACGAAATGGTTTGAGATAGACCAGGACAACCTGCATATGAAATTTCCTTCTCCTAAAAGTGGTTATTTTACCGCTACGCTATTGGCTCGTGTAGCGTGAAAACGGTTGCAGATAGGCCTATGCAGAAACATGCTGCTTATAGTGACAAGCTTTTTATTGGTGTGAACATCGATGATTTTGGATGTCTTTGAACTTCTAAAATAGAGGTTTTAGTTTTTTTGCAATATGTGACTGCGGCGTAGATTTCAAGAGTGAATTGCGTCGAAATGGATAGAGATAGATCAAGACAACCTGCGAATAGGAACTGCTAATGGCTGTCGCGCGTCTCATGAGCTTTACTCAAATTACTTGTACTTTCAAGTGTTAATGAATATTCTATCGACAGTAGGCATGGTGGCGCCAAAGTTCCAGCAGTTCTTAAAGAGCGTGCTGGGGGAGGTCGGTAAAGAAGCTGTATTTGAATGTCAGATAAACGGCGAACCTGCTCCAACAATTACATGGTGAGTGATACATCAATTGCTGCTTACATCTGCTGCTGAAAACTCTTTTTTAATCATTTCCTACATCACATATATAAATCACGTATAAATCATGTAAATTTTTACACGTCGCGACCAGCCGGTTGTGGCGGACTTCATGTTAAACATTTGATTTTATTAGGGAAAATTTAGTTTCACAGGCCCACTTTTCGTAATAACAGTTGTGTATTGCATAAAATATTTTTCTCGCAGCTTGCACGACAGCTGTGTTAGTTTTCGCAGCTGATGTAGTTAAGAATACTTACGTCGATTTTTGATTTGGACTGAAATGTCTGGTTTTATCCTGTTTTTATTCGCATTTTTGAAGTCTGTCTTGATTTATGGCATGTTTATTGTGATTTTTTTTTGTCCAGGAGCCGCGATGGCGCGAGTTTGGAGGAGAGTGATCGGGTGAAAATATCGTCGACGTCTGACGGTCTGTACACGTTGAGGCTGATTGGTCTAACGGAGGCCGACTCAGGGCAGTACACGGTCAAAGCGATCAACGATGCCGGACAGACTTCTTGTACCGCCACGCTGCTCGTACACGGTCTGTTACAGCATTGATGTGATAGGAACTTAAGTGATGGATTTCTTTTGATATTTCTACCAAGTCTGCCAGTAAAAGAAGTTCGAAGATCGGTCGAAGAGTAGCAAAGATGAATAAATGAAACAGCTTTATTACGTGTTGCAACCAAAAGCTGAATGACCATAAATTCTAAAATAGATAAAATGTGTAAAATGAACAGTAACATTAACCAAACAGTATGGTTAAAAGGATTTCGCGTATCAAAGTCTTCTTGTCTTAGGAAGTTTTTATATTCGCGATCGGCGCAGATATGATAAATAATTAGAGTGGCTCTTTCATCATGGAACACGGTGTAGATTCTTGCGGCTGGCTGGGTCATGGGTAAGTTATACACGTACACAGACACGTGGCGGGGTGGCTGTCTGTGACCGTAGGAAAGACTGGTATAGGCCTAAGCTATATGTTGTTTCCATTGACCGTCACGCTGTATGCTTGCTTTAGCTCAACCCATCTAGCATACATCAATCTTACCGACATCAGCTGCAGACGCTGACTAGATATATACACCGTGCAACGGAAAAAACACTGTACCAGTTTAGTTTTCAAATAACTCCGTCTGAAACATCGGCGGATTTTGATAATTTTTGGCACGCAACATCAGGAAAAAACGACGTAATAATGGTAGTTTTGCCCACCTGACGGCCAAAACGTTAAACGGCCAAACTAGGATTTCTGCATTTCACATGGTAGTGTAGCAACAGTATTACGGTAAGGTGGGCAAAACTACAGTCACTTACGTCAAGTTTCCTTGTGTCGTTGCATGCCAAAAATTATTAAAATCGTCCAATGTTTCACGAAGTTATTCAGACAAATAACAGCGGCAAAGTTTTTTCGGACCACACTATATAGTGGAGGCATTGATACGGTTGAACGACGGCTGTGATGTTTTGAAAACAGACGTCATTCAACGTCATCCACGCATTAAAACATTTTTCTTAGTCGAAACACGGTTACGAATAAGACTTGTTTTGCGGCAGCGCGTCTTTGTCCTGGCCCAGTTTTTACCACCCTGGACGTAAGTTGTACAAAGCGCCGTGTTGCCGCCACCGTATGTTGTTTGTCAGTTCGCCCGTAAACCCCGCGTAAATTTACAAAATTACAATTTTTAAAATGCCTGAAAATGCTGGATTTAGTGCAGTAACCGTGAACTTGCTTTCCAGGGAAATACAATTTTGTTCTCTTTTTTGGCACGTTCTTTTTTGGCCATTTTAATGCATGGGGCAAATAATTAGCAATAGACTTAATTCACATGGGCGAATGTTTAATTTTTAATCGTTTGTTTCAGTTAGACCACTTTGGTAATCACAAATCATAAAACGGAGAAAACATTCAGAAACAGTTTTATTGTTAGCTTGTATTAGTTTCGTCATGGCTGTGCAATGATTGCTAATGCGGTTGCTATGATTACAGATGCCGAAGAGGGAGAGGTCACGCTGGTGACGTCAGAACCACAAGGTTCCCTCGCTTTTTGTGTTTTTTCCTATCAGTAATTAGTTTTTAATGAGAACGCCGCACGTGTCGCGACTGAGTTTAAGACTACACATATGATGCTATAGTTTTACAGACTCTTGCGACAGATGCTACCGTAAGTTATACTAATTCGTCATTATATACAACCTTTATTATTTGCTTTGTTGACGTTTCGACAACCGCTGCTACCTTCGTCGTGACGCGTGTCCGCCAGGTGTCACTGCGGCGGACAGTAAGTAGTCATAGATGTGTGGAAGTTGGTAGGACCCCTCTTCTCGGTTTATCGACTTGTCGTTCCGACGAAGGCAGCAGCGGTTGCCGAAACGTCAACAAACTAAATAATAAAGATTGCATTTTAACGAATTAGTATAACTTATTAAGTTACTGCTTCAACCTATGAATCAGTTCAAGGAAATGCTACCGTCAGTCTGTCTGTCACACTCGTGCATTCTTTTAAAACCGTTGGGCAAAACGAGATACCGTTTGGCAGAAACATTTATGTGGCCGTGAAGTAAGATTGCGTTCTCTGTCCCGTATGGGAACCTCAGTCAAATTCTGCATTGCGGCCAAACCGACTTGCGAACAAAAGTTATTTCTAGTTTGCGATTACGGGATGAAAAACGCGGTCTGTCATCATCATCATCATCATCACTGATTAGCGTGGTATAAGTGCAAACTGCACTTCAAGAACACGTTACAACGCGATAAAAACACGCAGAAACACTAAAAAAATAAAAACTAAAAAAATAAAACGCTAAGACAAAAACACAGAGAGTTCAAAGCAGTCACGCGCCATAAGATCGACGAAATAAAAATGTTTTTCAGTTTATGTCGAAAAGTTAAAAGTGATGTAGCAGATGTGATGTCGCCCTGGCAGTGCGTTCCACAACTTAGCAGCAATAACAGGAAAAGCCCTATCGCCAAGTGTGGAATGTCGTGTAACTGGAACCACCAAAGCTGCAGTAGACGCTGAGCGTAGTTTTTGTCTTGAACGGTCTGTAGGTAAAAACTGATAAAAACTGGGGAAGTAACGAACGATAACGCCAAAAGATGTAGTGGCATACCACATGTAAACCGGCTATGCACATGTCAGCGTTGTTGCCTGTTTTTAGGCCTTATGTTTTCGTTTTTTTCTACTTTCTAAAAATTTGTATTTATTTATTTATTTTTTCTTTAAAATGGGACAGTGGACCAAAACCAAAATTTGGGACAAGGACGACTCTTACCTGAAAAAAATTGTGGCCACATTTAGCGAGATTTGTCGAAACGTTTAGGGGAAAAGGCATTATTACCACATTCATAATCGACGCTTGGGCGAATCAACAGTCGGACTTACGGCGCTGGGCGACATCACGTTGGGCCTTGCCACATTTTTTAGTCTCGTCTGCTCTGTGCAGACATGTCGATGCCGAGTTTCGTGGATTTTCTCAAGAGCGCCGTCGTCAAAGCGAGAGAAAGCGCTCGCCTGCAGTGCACCGTTGAGTGTCAACCGACGCCCGCCAAAATCACATGGTAACTATGCCTATGGTCTAGTAGTAGTAGTAGTAGCCTAGTACCTGGTACGTCTGCTTGTTTTCCCTGTGCGTTCGTTTTTACGCGCGAAAGCAGCTACTGCTTTAGCGCGTTTTAGCCATCGCAATTCTGTCTGTCCGTCTGTCCGTCTGATTGTCCGTCACACTGGTGGATCAGTCAAAAACGGTGCAAGCTAGGATCACCAAATCTTCACCGTCGGCTGCCTGGAAGACTTTAGTTTTAGGAACCGTAAAGCTTTTCCATAAATTCGAAGGGGTCACTTTGAACGAGGGCGCTGAATGAGAGGGTAGTAGGAAAAATTTGCGATTTTCAGCCAATAAAACGCTGTATCCCAATAACGGTGCGAGATAGGGCCTAGTTTACTATAATTAATCACTCATAGGAAGTCGTACACTGGCTCTCAATTGCCACCGAATTCAATGACCTTGGATGACTTGGAACGCCAAAATAGTTGTTTTTATGGATTTTTTGGCGATTTTGGGCTGCGTGACACATTTCAAGAGCGAATTGCGCCGAATTCACTACAGATAGACCAAGACAAGCGGTATATAAAATTTTCGGCATTGAACGTAAATTTCAACAATCTAAGTTTTGATTTTTCAGGCTCGAATAAACCTGCGCACGAGGGCGTCAAAGAGCGGTACCCCCGTAAAAGTCGTTATTTTACCGTTGTTGGCCAGGGTAACGTGAAAACAGTTGCAGATAGGCATGGATTTGCTGCCTATCACAACAAGCCCTTAGTGACGAGTTTTTAGTCGTATTAACATCGATGACTTTGGAAGACCTAGAACTCCAAAATAAGGGGTTTCGTTGTTTTTTTGCAATGTTCGGCTGCGCCGCGCACTTTAAGTGAATTGCGACGAAATGGCTGGAGATAGACTAAGGCAATTTGCGAACAAGAACTGCTATATGCTTTCGCGCGTCTCGTAAGCATTAGCTCAAATTTTTGTAAGGTGCGTTGAAAGCGATACAACATACTGAAATGAATGATGCGAGTTGCAATAAAAATCGCATTGCTTCATCTCAGTTCAGTTCAGATCCGTCGTTTCGTACCCTCCTTTAAAGTTTGTGATCATACGAATGGTGAGTAACTCAGCTGATAATGAAACACTTTTGTCTGTGTTTTTTCTCTTGTTTTTCCCTTTTCTTCCGAAATCCCTTTCCTTTTACTTTTTTTCTTTTAAGGCAGGCCCCTTAGTTACAGCTAAAGAAATTGAGGGAGCGCTGTAAACTGCCCCAGAAGGCTCTCCATGGAAATCGTAGTTGATGCATTGTAGCCATAAAATTTGACATCTGGTGGCACGTGGTTGTCAGCACTCAGGAGTGGGCCATGTTCTAGACTAGGTGTTTACACTGGTTGCTAGGTTACGCGGGGGCGTGGCGCTGGTTGTCAGTGACAACGTGAAGCTGGAATCTAGCGCGGATGGCCGCATCCATTCCCTCACCATTGTCAGCGTGAGCGCCGACGATGTAGGAGAGTACACGGTGCGAGCTACGACCGACTGCGCACAGATTAGTTCAGCAGCCAGCATCGTCATTCAACGTACGTGTACATGGCATCCACATTGTCCCAAAATTAGGCGTATGGTAGTAAATTGTGTCAAGGTTCATATTCCACGAAATTCATAAAAATGCGTCTGCAACTTTTCAAGTTATGGCCTACTTAAAACAGGCTGGCTTGGGCCCAATGGTATAGCTCTTCATTTGAAACACATGTCAGAACTACGGAGCATCACCTGCCATATGATATAAGATCACACAGTGTTACCTGCCGCCCGACACAATTAAGTGAATGCGCCCCGCCATAACATGATAATAATTAATGCATGTTTAAGTTACTTTGACTTTAGACTTCCAAGTGAGTTGTTGCTCAAAAGGTACGAGAAATATTTAGTAAAAAAGGGTTTGTCATAGTTGTTGCTGTCG
>Ga0056128_1006596_pt1 | contig 14649 bp, 6 predicted proteins | sample WorMetLIZISLAND2_FD_71113 | JGI IMG/M metagenome (GOLD analysis project Ga0056128, IMG submission 71113) | Marine gutless worms symbiont microbial communities from Max Planck institute for Marine Microbiology, Germany - Olavius geniculatus... ...
TCACGCCCTCTAGTGAGTACAAGTAAAACAATGTAGATAATTAGCCGCCCGTTGTTTGGCGCTTTCTGGCAACTGTAAAAGACTGGGCTTTCAAATATGCACCGCTGTAGCGCGTTCGCCTTTGTGCTAGCTGGGCTTTTCTTGTTTGCATTTGCTGTAGCACGTGTTTAGTGATTGTGTCAAGTTGTCAACGTGTTTGTGGACCTTAATTTTCAAAATAAGATTTTATATCAGTAAGCGTGATTATGATGTCGTGTTATTAACCGTTAATACCCCGTTTACACAAAGACGCATGCAAGAAGCACACACAAAGCAGACGTATTCAACAAACATCGTTTTCAAGCCAGCTCTAAGAATGCGCTTTAAGTTTGCTTCAAGTTTTCTTCATGCATGTTTCCTTACGTAAACGGGGTATAGGGCCTAAGTGATTCGTATGTCGGTAATTAACTGTCGCGTAATTAAATGTCTACATGTTTAAATGTCGGATAATTATGTGTAAGATCCGGTTTTTCCATTGCCAATCAAATCAAATTTGATCTCCGATGTACTGAACTTCGATTAACTTGATGTGAACATAATAAATAAGCCCTGTTACAGCTACTGTTGTAGTCTGTTGGTACATCCGTTCCTACGTGCGAATAGGTTATTGCGTCACAGCAACGAAAGCCAGGATCGAGAACCCAGTTTCTGCTTTGTGCGATTCATTAAAAAGCTTCAAAGGTTTTATTTGCGGCAAAAGGATTAAATGAATCTGGATATGATAAAATGGTGATTTTCGGCCTTTAAGTTGCCATAATCAGAAACGGCGCAAAGGTCCAAAGTTGTTGCTGACCAGTAATACACTATGTTTGGAAAAAAGTTCACCCTTTTTATATTATTTTCAGTTTTTGTCTGATTTTTCTAATTTTTGGCATAAACATGCCGCAAGAAATTCGAAACAAACACAAATGCACAACCCACCATAACTTACCTCGTTTTATATGTTTGTTGTCTGTACCTTGTAAAATCTGGTAACGATTTTTGTGGCACACTGTAGGCCTAAATTGTCAAATATAAAGTTTGTCCACAGTTGCCAGGATAACGTGCAAAGCATCAGACGTAAGTTTTAGTTCAGGATGGTAGCTTTTTCTTTTTTTAGCTTAGCGATATTTTTCGCATGATGCGGTACGATACGCAATGCATCGGTCTGGAGTCGGATCCTAATTTTTTTGGACAAATTTATAAATGACATATTTCAAAAAGTGAAAAGAAGCACTACTTTTGGCGAATATTTAAGCTGTTTCATCGTTTTTATAGGCCACAGTTAACAATGCAGAAATGCGAAATACAGAACTGGGATGTGACAGATTTGAAAATGTTGGACGTCCACAGTAAATAAACTGCAGTTAAAGATAAAAAAGGTAAAGGTCGAAATATAGCTTTTTGGAAGATTGAACACCTCACAGAGCTACGGAGCGTCACCTGCCATATAGGATTACACAGTGTAACCTGCCATCCGACACAAATGAACGCGCCCCGCTTTAACTCCAGCCAGATAGGCCGGTACTCGATTTACCTACCCCGAAAGGATTGAAGGCTGAGTTGACATAGCGGCTGGTTACATACCGAGATGGTTTACCTGCCCGCAGGCAGTCACCCTTCCCAGTACTAACCCGGCGATTCGAACCATTGCTTTTCGTATCGCATCATTCTGTTCTGTGTCTTCTGCTTTCTATGTCGTCTGCAACAGTTTGTTGGTTGCCGCTCACTTGGTTCATGTTTTCAGCACGAAGTCGCTGGGAACAAACTATCATGCAACTAGTTGCAGTCAGTGCCGGCCATTTTGACGAGTTACATCCTGGAGTTATGGCATGCCATTGACTGTTGGTTATAAACGTGGCAATAATAGACTAATAATTGCACCGTTTAACGTATACGTGCACAAGTGCGGGCTGGGCTGGTAAATAGTCACACAGCGTTTTGCACAGACGAGAACGCGTTGAAGCTATGCAGATCTCATTATACCAGCTTGTCTGCAGGTATAAGCTTATTGTACTGTCGGTTTTATAAAATGGATAATAATAATAATGGTAATAACACAGGCATTAAGAATAATCGTTATTGTACGGACTTAATCGTAAATCTTAATACACTGTGTCTCAAAAAACATCCCTGACATTTTCGATTTTAACTTAAACAAAAATTATCAGATTCTCATAATTTTTGGTGCGAATATTCTTAACACAACTTGTCGTTAAATGGCCGTTCAGTTTTTCACTTCATCCAATGTCTGCTTCCGCACTACCTCGGGAAAGAAAACCAAACAAAATATGCGTTGAAATATGCAAAAAACGTGAAAAACATCCCAAACATCATTAAACATAATTTGAAGCAAAACTAACAGATTTCAATAATTTTTTGCATCTATTTTTTAACACAAATGGCTATTAAATGATTGTTTAAGTTTTTACCTCGGCCAATGTCTGCTTCCGCACTACCTGGGGAAATCAGACCAAGCAAAATACACGTTAAAATGATAAAAAAACGTCGATAAATTTCGTCTATCCTGATCTGTTGCCTTCAAGAGCCAGTCGATTACAAGATTTGACTGTCGAGCAGCAGTATGTCTAGCATATGACGTTAAGGAATGTTTGTGAATTCGACAGGGATGTGCACAAGACCTACTGAGCCGAGACAGAAACGAGATCCGAGACCCATATCTCCGAGATTGAGACGAGACCGAGACGTTCAAAATTTTGTTTGAGACGAGACCGAGACGAAACGTTGCAGCTTCCGAGACTCTCGAGAGTCTCGGGAGTTTCAACGTTTCGCCAAGACGTTCTCCGTGACGTATGGTGAAACACATTGACAATGAAAAAAAATTATACGGATTAATAATCTCGCACCATGGTAAGCGCTTTCCATTTGTGATTTTTTTAGGTTTTTTGCACTTTATTTTTACAATTATTACTTAATAATTAACGGCTTGCACCATAAAAAATTGCAACTGCAGTGCCGAAGAGAGCTTCGCGAAAAACCAAAACAGAATAAAGGTTCCTGGTGTAAGGAGAAATCTGGTTCCAGATACATGAAGTTTTGGATCGCAGACGGAGAAAGTGCGCTTCCCGAACTGAGTCCGTGTCTTCATGATAATAGCTGCCTTGGTTTACCTAACATTGCTTGTCTATGACTGTTATTATATTGGGGCACACGTGAAAGATTAAGCTAGGCCCCGTGTGTTCTTTGAACTGGCCTAGGTTTTTAGACTGTTGTTATATATTTGCACGTCCGGTTCAATAAACATGATTGAAACATGATTGTTTTTAAAGGAACGGAAATGGCGACTTCAGTTTTGAACCTGATGATGTTTCTGTGCTGAGATATGCAATAATATTTCCATAGCACCATATGATACTGTTGTGATCTACAAGTAGAAAGCGTTGTCACCGTCGTCAGCGCCATCTGTTTCACAATGGCATAAGTTAACACTTTTGATAGCTACATCAAGTTGAATGAAGCTTATTCTAGTTTCAATTCAACCGTATTAACTTATTTATGTAAAGCAGGTTTCATTGTTGCGCGGGGTTGTGTGGGATAAGGCTATACTGAAGCAACAGTCATTATTTTTGAATTAATTAACTGATTAGACTGTGTTGTAATGTAAAAAAACTGTTTTGTAAAAAAGTTACAGGTGAAACAGAAAATGGCAAGATTAACCCTGCCAGTGGTTTTTGTCTGCATCTTAGTTGTCTGTTTTGAATCTACCTCATCGAATACGGACAAATACGACACTGGGTATATATTTTTGTCCCATTTTTGAACTTTTTTACGTGTACGTGCAAAAAAAGTTTATGCGTTTAAACGTTTTGACAGTGTTTTATGCGCGATTACAGAAAAAATAAAACACAAAGTATTCGCAAAATATTTTGCAAATGTTTTAATCTAAGTTGATTGAATCACCAGAGCTTTGTATGTACTGTTAAATGTTTTGGCGTACAATAGTCATAGCACGGTTGGTTCGTAAAAAAGCTGATAATTTAAAACAAAATAAATATATTATTAATATTACTGCGTGCTTGCTTTTGACTCTAATTTATTTCAAAACTTTGAACTGTAGGTTATTGTGGAAGTTTTTGAGATTAAAGAAAAGTGTGCAACTAAAAGATCAAGCAGGATACAAGGCAAGACAACATTTTCTGTGATTTAACCAGTCCTATTCTGTACGGTTTTTAGAAAAACCGCTTCTGGTTTTTTCTACAGTTCGTTGAAACATTAATTAGTGTTTAATAGATAGCTTGACATGATGACATCTAGGCCTATTAATTTGTTAAAGCCGAATAGTCCAATTCATTAAACATGATTTGAAAAAATTACACAAAGCGATTGCAATGATTGCTGCAAAGTTTGGCAGAATGGAACTTGCGACAAAGGACTGGAGTGGGGAAACATTTGCAAAAATTATTTGCACATGATAAAACATTTTGATCAAATTAGAAAAAAAACCTTGTTTTCAATTTTTTTTAGATTTATTGCTCAAAGACACGTGATGTATAGATCGACCATAAATATTTTGCGCAGAACAAAGCGTGATACATAGCCAAAAAACAATAACGAATCTGTAATAATGTCAGCTTATATTACACGCAAAAAATGAAAACTGTTATGAACACAGCTTACTATTTTGTTGTAGTCAATGCAAAAGAGAGAAGAGATTGAGGAAGGTTGTAGTTATTATTTTATTGTATAATTTAAAACACATTAATCGTTATTTAGATTTTATATATTCAGATTGAAACCCGCAAAAACTACTTCACGCGGACCGTTTGAGGATTGTGCATTGTCTGACTAAGCTTAATTGAACGTTTGCTGATATACTGCTCTCATACCAAAACTGCAACTGTGAATCTGACGTTAAAATAACTTGTATAGTTGTATCACAGATTGCTGCAGTGATTTTGATCATATTCAATAAAATCAAAAACATGCTGTTAAATTTTGTCAATAAAAATTAGAATTACAGTTTTATTTAAAAAAACAATAGTCAATATAATTTGACGATACATCAGGGGAGCGTATTTCACAGTAGTTATTTTTGGTAGGCCTACATACCACACTGATGGTAATTTATAAGCCTCTGTTTGACTATTTGGCATTTCGAACAGAACCTCTTTTGCTATTTCCTACAGGGGTATATTATGTTGTGCATTGCAGAATGCTATAGCGAAACAAGAGTAACAGAAAACACCGAAGGCATGTTATACTATCCAGGCTTCGACCAGTATGGAAACAATGTTCACTGTGAATGGACGTTTCTGGCACCGGACGGATATGTAGGCCACAGGCATTATCCTTGCTTTGCTTGTTGCATTTTTGCAGGGTTTAAAACATACTGTTACTAAAGGAAAAAACACAGAGTGTAAACCTCTACCGAAGCAAATATTGTCCATGTTGAATTGCTATCGTCTCTATAGTTATTTCATAATGTAGTGTAGTGTAAAACCAATTTGGTATAGCGCCGTTGTCACATTGTCATTGTGAATCGGAAGTGAACAGTTCACAGCACATACGGCACTTAACTTGTTTCCACTATCAATGTTGTAAATTTCACTGCTACAATGACCGACTATAGCGTTGTAATCATTTGCGATAAATTAGGTAAGCTGTGTTGACGGAAGCAGCACTTGTGAAAGACGTGCGTCATTTTGGAAAGGTTTTTGACGTAGTGTTACCTTGACTTTAATTTTTCAGCCCAAAGTTGGTACACCGGTTAATTCTATTTTGTGAAACCTCAACTTTGGTTTTCTATACGTTTTTTGGTTCTCGAGTTAGAAACTTTTTGAGTTAGGAAGCTTTACGCGAGACAGACGGACGGACGTGCAAACGGGTAAAATTCGTATTGCGGCCTATTATGACGAGCGAGCGCTGAAAAATACAACGTGTGGGTGACCTCTGGAAGATATTCGAGGTGGACATTCATCGAGTGTCGATCGTTGCGTCAGCGAACTGTTCGGCTGACAGAGTCCAACTGTTTGACGGAGACACCGACGTGCCTTTGTCTCCGCCTATCTGTGGAGATGAGCCGCCGGCCGAGACGTTCACCAGCAGCTTTTCTGTTCTGGTCGTACGATTTCAGTCGGACCAGGCCGGCGCCGACGCTGGCTTCGTGCTGGGATACGCCGTCGTTGAAGCGGAACCAGATCAAGTGGATGAAGATGACACATACGATCCTGCGGCAACTAGACGTAACGCAGGTAAGCAAGTTACACGTGCTCTACGCTTGTTGTCACGTGTCATGATTTGTTTTTCAATAATTATGCGGCCGTCCTAATTGGCCGCGTTACGGGTCTTGTCCAGTCCGTCGGTCTGTCTGTCCGTCTGTCTCGTACTGGCTCCTAACTCGAAATCAAAAGAAGCGTAGAAAAGCCAAAACCACACTGTGTCTCAAAAACATTCCCGACATTTTTGATATAACTTTAAAACCAATTATCAGATTTTGATAGTTTTTGGTACGAATATTCCTGAAACAACTTGCCATCAAATGACCGTTCAGTTTTTCACCTTATTCAATATATGCTTTTGCACTACCTAGGGAAATCAGATCAAGCGAAATATGTGTTGAAATAAACAGAAAAACTGAAAATAACATCGCCCACATTATCGATCATAACTTAAAGAAAAATTAGCAGATTTTAATAAATTTTTGGCAAAAAAGTGTCTGACATTACTGGCTATTAAATGTTTTAGTTTCTACCTCACTTAACGTCTGCTTTGCACTGTCTGGGGAAATCAGACCAAGCATAATACGTGTTAAAATGAATAAAAAAACGTCGATAAATTTCATCTATCCTAATCTGTGGACCCCGACAGCTGGTCTATTACAAGGTTTGACCGTCGTGCAGCAGTGTGTTTACCAGATAAAGTTTAGAAACGTTTGTGAAGTCAAGAAGCGACTGGTAGAGCCTGGATTGGTCTGGAGCAGAACAATATCGATACTGCTGTCAATGAATGCAGAAAGCGTCTCCTTGCCTGTGTTCGCATAGTGGGCCAACACTTCAAGCAATTTTACTGCAGGCAGTTAAAAAATGGACAACTGAATGAAATGTCAGCCAAAGGGTCAGAAATGTAAACAAAATGTGTTTTTACGCATTATGTTAATTAAGCAATCATATCGCATCGGATGAAAAGTGATATTTTGCTGGTTGTGATTTCCCCAGGTAGTGCAGAAACAAAAGTTAAATGAGGTGGGAAACTGAATAGCAATTTGATGGCAAGTTGTCAGGAATATTTATACCAAAAATTATCAAAATCTGATAATTGGTTTTCAAGTTACAGTCGTAAATGTCGGGGATGTTTTTTGAGACACAGTGTAGTGTGAACTTTTCTTTTTCCATGGCAAGAATTATTGGTGTTTTTATTCAGTTTATTTATAGTTTAATTTTTTTATTTGTTATTTAACAAAATAAATAGCATATATTTTTATTTTAATATACGGGTGCATTGTTTTCTGCAATAAGTGTATTTTGTTTTAACTTGATTTGGCATCTCTGCGTATTTCTGTGTTGATGAGTGCAGCAGGACAGTCTGATGATTCGGCAGGAAGAGGAAACATCCGTAGAAGAGCAAATAGTAAGTACCTACTACTGAATTATTTGACTTATTTGGGGTATGATATTTTCAAGGTATTTTAAGAATTATCTCACGCGTTGTCTTAAATTTTCGATATTAAGAAATTCCTTTTTTACCATGCAAGATGATGATTAGTTCTAGTGTAGTAGGAAGACAATCGGTTGATGTATCTGAATGCAGGCTGGTAATTTTTTACACATTACATTTAGGCCTACATAAATAGAAGTGAAAACAAGCAAAGGCGTTTAGGACTGTAGGACGCGCTATACAATTTTTTCGATTGATTGATTAATTGATTGATTCAAATTGTCGCATTATGTTCCAAGAAATGTCGCTATAACTGTATTTTTGACATCGGGGCTATAGGCCTCGTGCACTTGCTGCTGTTTCTTTATGTAATCTGTCAGGATGTAGCGAAGAAGTTGTGGAGTTTTCTGAGGAAGAAGGAACAATACAGTCTCCGGGATTTCAAAGGTCTCGATATCCAAGACTCTCTAACTGTCAGTGGCGCATTGCTGTACTAGACAATCAGGTGATTCGCTCTGATTTTCTCATTGATATTCAAAAGTGCAAAATATGTCGGTCGTTTTCCAAATCGACTTGGTTAAATGGACTTGCAAAAAATTGTTGCAAACTGTGTTCATGCTGCAAATAAACGAACTAATTAAAACATAATTTTAACCTCTGTGTCGCATTTTGTTGAACTAACAGCACGATAAATTCATGCCAATAAAGCGTCTGTATTATTTAATCCATTTCGATCATCTGTTCATTTTTTCCGGAGGCAGTTATCGGTACCGGTAAAAATTATGTAGGCCGGTACCGGAAAGTGTGACAGAACTACCGGTTAGGCCTACCAGTGTCATTCGACCGAAAATCTGCCAACGTGTCATCGGCCTGGTATAACTATTTTATTCTGTTCTGCACAGGTAGTAAAGATTAGCTTTGATCGCATGGATCTGGAGGAGACGGGGAACTGTTTGGCGGATAGTCTGAGCGTATATGACGGTGCCGACACGACCGGTCGACTGCTGGGTAAGTTCTGTGGCGATGAGCTGCCGGGCGACCTGACATCCAGTGGACATTACGTCTACGTTGTTTTTCGGTCTAATCACAAGCGTAACACGGGCGCCTTTTCGCTCAACTGGTCAGCAGTAGACTCACAGGCCGACAACAACGACCCCACCGCCCGTACGAACTAATATCTAATATCTGTACTAATTATTACTAAATTTATGGTATTGCATTGTATTAGTTTTTTGCTGTCTCTTTGTTTTTCATTCGTGCTAGCTACATGTAAAGAGCGTCCCCTGCATTGGCGCGTTTGATGCATACGTGTCATTGGTAGCGTAAATGTTCTCGTTAATGTCTTCATAAAAGTTGAAGAAATTTTTATCATTATCTGTCTGAGCTTTTTTATTTCAGAAATCGACAATTCGTGATAATTCTCCGCGTCTGTTTATAGTTTTGCATTGTAAAACAGTATTCGGTGCTGTCGAAAAAGTACAGGTAATTCACCAAGTTTCTATCGTAAATGCATCAAGTATTAGATGGCACTATAAAGTTATAAAGTTTGACGTTTTTTTTCTTATAGACCACGTGGTGTTTTTTATTTAAGCGACTCAGTAGCTTACTCGTGCATTATCATCAAGTGTTTAGGTCAGCTATTATTATTAGCATTATGATTTGTTAATTTTTATACCTGCCGTAATATTTTCTTCGTGTGCGATAAAGCGTTTTGTTATTTGCAGTGTGATATGACCGGTAGCACACGAGAGGGCTCTGTATAAGTAGGAAAATCAGCAATTCGCCACATCCCTTTAACACTTACCTTGGTTACAGATGACGGCGTTGCGGTGATTGGCTGTGATGACGTATCCACGATTCTCGTCGGTCAAACGGAAGGAATTCTGGTCTCACCAAAACAACCAAACTTGACTGTCTATCCGAACGACATCGTCTGCAATTGGCACGTCGTCGTTCCAGCTGATATGGTATGTACGCAGCCAGCGATCCTACCGTGCTGGCAAAAAGATTCTTGTTCTAAGCTAAAATAATGCACCCGCGGGCCCATTCAGATGAACAGTGATTCGTCATTTGTCGGATTTTAAGTCTTGCATGTTAAAGCCCTTGTTGTCATTGCCTTGTACACAAAGTGCTGAATATTTTTATTATCTAAAGTAATTTTCTGAACTTGTGATAAACAAAATATTAATTCATGCAAGCGAAAAGATCGTTGTCGTCGGCTTGTTTGCATTCCAGTCTACGTCAATAGTCTTCAAGTTTTCTTTTTAAGTGTTTCTAATTTTTGTTTGACGGGCGATGAAGGATTTAAGACTGTCGGGGAAAATAAGCCAGTCTCTTTGTTCGTCAATTTAGCTTTTTATCCTTAGCGGATGAGAACGAGTAGTAATTTATGGGCTACTAGATGAAAGCCTAGCGTGGCTTATTGAAATGGTGGTGTGTCTGCTAGCTGCGCAAACCGCTGGTCCAGTTGTTCATTGGCTAGGGATGGGTGGCCGCATAGTGCGCTGCGGTATCATTAGCTCATGCCAATCAGGTGCCACTTCTGAGAGTGAGTGCAAAGCACTTCCGGTCATGAGATCACGAGTCTGCTTCATGTAAGCAAGCTTCAAATCGTTACTTTGTACTGTTTTGGCAGAACGTTCTTCTGCGGTTCGAGAGTTTTGAGCTGGAGGCGGCGTTGTCTGAGACTACGTGTTACGACGCTGTAACTGTTTATGACGGTCCTAACGACGAGTCTCCGGTGATTGGCTCTTACTGCGGCAGCCAACTACCAGCCGACATCCTTGCATCGACCAACCACCTGTTCATCGTCTTTCAGTCAGACTCGTCTGAGACCGCTGCCGGCTTCAGAGCTCATTACTCCGGCAAGCACGGCACTGGAACAGTCGACGGTAAGAACTGCACCAGATACTAACAGGAGGCTACAAGCATTGGTCTTTTTATTAGTTGCAATTGGTGATCAGAATAATAATAGTAGTAGCGTTGATAGTAATTTTTGTACTGATAGTAAAATTGATAATTTTTATGATACCGTGGCACGCAACAACCACAACAGCAGAGTCAGAAGTTGCATAGGCCTAACTATCTAAATACTTGCAGGTGAGTGACGTGAGTCTTCATCATCGGGCAGACTGTTTTAGGATGTGAGAAGCTGTTCCTTTTCGTTAGTGACTGCAATCTTTTACATTATCGGGCATACTATTAACAGAAAAAAAATTAAAAAGAAATTGTTTGACTTTTGTTTGGCTGCCTGTCGGTAGTTGGCTGCTGAAGTCAGTCTTCCATTGCACAAGTTAGTTTTCTTAATTTTTCTACAGCTTACTCGTTTTCTTTTTCAGTATCAACATGCAGTAGGTCTTTCTAGGCTGCATGTAGCATATGCAATCCCAGTGGTGGCGTTGTACTGGTTGTGATGCAGGTAGCGACTGTGGAGTGCCTGACGTCAGTCCTCTGGTTTTCAATCGTATTGTCGGTGGTACAGAGGCAGTGCCTCACTCGTGGCCGTGGCTGGTCAGTCTTACACATCGACGTCGTCAGTGGAGACATCAGTGTGGAGGCAGCGTCATTGCTCATCGCTGGATCATCACCGCCGCACACTGCATGTAGGCCTACGTATATCTGGAAAGATAAAGACTACAGATGTGGTAGCGTATAGCTACTTGTTATAGCACTGCTTGAGTGGGTAAACAAATACGCAGTACAAGCTTATACCTAGTCCAGACAGTGCTGTAACATACTTGAAGGTTAACTCAGTAACGCCGTTGTTCTTGCTTCGACACAAGACTGCAACCGAAAGTTGTGAAAACAGAACCGGCACAAGCTTAAGTCGCCCTCGTGATTAGAAGCGCTTCATGTCAATCAGTCAGATTTACGGGGCGCCCCTTAAACAGAGTTCTCACAGAGGCGCCTGTTGCAAGTAGGCACTGTCATAAAACCATGTCTTAAAACCTTGTTTAAAACATTGTCTATACTAATGTCCCTGCTTTTCAGTTTCGAGGTCAGATCGTTCCACACGGTCATATAATCTCAAAAAGTGGCAGACCAGTGATATGAGCTAATGATACGCAGCGTAACACATTAGGTCTATGTGGTCATTCGTTGATAGTAGGCATATTTAATGTGATGCAGACAGCCGTCAGACCAAGCTTCCGATTTTCGCGTGGTGTTGGGCGAACACAATCGCGGTGCAGACGAGGGCACGGAGAAGATTATCGACGTGGTCGAAGTCATCTTACATGAAAACTACAACCGCAGTATAACGGACAACGACATGGCGTTGTTCCGTCTAGCCGAAGACGTTCAGTACACGCGCAGCATCAAGCCGATCTGTCTGCCGCGAGATGACGTCACTGACAACATGATGTGTATCACCGCAGGATGGGGACACACTCTCTGTGAGTCAGCGATGAAAAAAACTGAATTATTTTTAGTAAAAAGTTTATATGTTTATATAAGACCAACATCAGGGAAAACATCAGGCGTGTCTCATCGTTTTCGTTGGGTGAATGACGCGACGTCAGAACTTTGAATCATGTTTAAAATATAAAATTAAATTTTATTTCTGTTATTGACTGCACGGCAAATAAAAACCTAAAATTTGGTCTTTTTAGGCTTTTTAGGTTTTGACAGGGTGACGATCCCGACCTCGCAGTCTCAAATATCCCCAAAAATTTGTCAGAATTGTGTCTCAAATTGTCGAGGTTTCAATGTCGGCACATTTCCAATCTTAATCACATTTCGCCACGTTCACAATTTTAATTTTAATGCAATGGCGTCGCAGTAACATCACCATTTACAAACTTACTGGTATGTTTAACATAAACTTTCATACAGCGGCAACGTTTCGAATTTTTCGAATCGGAATAACTCTCGTACGTACTACTATGTAATTCGTACGGTTTGGAAATTGCCCTTTCAGCGACGGGCAACTCGACGGTGCTGAACCAGATTCACGTGCCGATCATCAGCCAGTCTCAGTGCAGCCAGCGCGGCTGGTACAGCGGCAAACTGACGCAGAACATGATCTGCGCCGGCTACCCAGAAGGACGTCGCGACTCGTGCCAGGGCGACTCCGGTGGTCCACTGATGTGTCGGACGGACGGACGCTGGAGACTGTATGGTCTGACTAGCTGGGGCGAGGAGTGCGCTGCTGCGCATAAACCGGGCGTCTACACGCGTGTTAACCGCTACCTGGACTGGATCGAAGAGAAAACCGAAGGTTCGTGAGCTTTGACGTAAAACTTGTTGTCAAGGGACCGCAGGTCTTGGCAATGTCCCAGAAGCAATCAGGGCTAGCGGATTCGTCGGATTGACCCGTAAATGATTGATTAAAGGAAACCTTTCGAGACAGCCCTTGAAAACATTGATACGATGTGCATCAAAACTTCATGAAATGAGTTGGTCAACAGTTGGTTTAACGCATTATAGGCCCAAACCACTACCTGATAAAAAATAGCTACTTAAAATGGTATTCGGACGTTTCGCTTTGTTGACTTTGACTACGTATAGCCTGGACGTTTCGCCCCAATACCTTCCCCCAGTAAAAGATTGCGAACGAGGGCGAAAACGGACGGACAGTGAAGATGAAAGCGAAAACGCGTTATCGGTCGTTTTTCTGTCCGTCCTTTTTTGTCGCCCTCCGTCCACAATTTTTACTGGGTCCTTGGGCAAAAAGTCTCGCGAGCAAAACGTCCAGGCTAGGGATGAAACGACCTGAGGGCGAAATATCAAAGTGGTGAAACGTCCTGAATTTATTAAAATGATCACATCACATGCTAAAAATTATCGGATCGGACCGTCCGCTGCATATAAGTAAAAAAACATTTTTTATGCTTTTTTAATAAAAGCTTAAAAACATGTTTTTATGTTTTTATGGAAGTTTAATAAAACATGTTTTTATGTTTTTAAATTTTTTAATGTTTTTATTTTTAATGTTTTTTTTATTTTTTATTTTTTTGTGCTTTTTAAATGTCGTGTTTTTTGTTTTTGTTAAAACATAAACGTACAAAATTACAAATATGAGCGTATAATTTATTTTTCATGGACAAATTGCGTTCAGCTGTTTTTGATCTGTACATTCAGTACATTTCGGTTTTTAGTCTTTACAAATGGTAGGTTTTTGTTTTAATTTTCTGAGTTAGATATTCTTTGCGTGTATAATGGCAAAAATAGTAGCGATTGGAAACATCTGCAGTTTAATGTTTTATGCATATTTGTATACTGTTTTTATAAAAGTGAAAAAAATATGTTTTAATGTTTTTTTTTTATTTTCAAGTCAATGTTTTTAACATCTATGGTCCGCGGTATTAATACGGCAATCTTATTTAATGATATCATACTTAGTGATTGTTTTAATTTGTGAAATTTTAGTATTTTTATTTTAGTGATTCTGTTAACGGCGTCGTGCATTATCTGTTGATGTTGTGTACCTGCTTGTAGTGACTCCGTTCTGAGGTGGTGGATTAGTTAAAGCCTGTGCGACTTTGGTGTCCAGATGTTTGCAGTCTAACATCACTCAACTCTGAATACCGCACTAGGCCCATAGTGACAATAATTTCTGCTTAAAATCGATATACTTAAGTGAGCGGCAATAAAACATTTGTTACAGTGCTTGTTGTTTTCTACATATCAGCGAAAATATTTGTATAAGGTGAATCATTCTTTACCTTTCTATTCGCAGGTCTATAAATACTGTTGATAGGCAATGTATGGTTATGGTTGTAGATTAGAATATGCGGGCAGAATGACTGCGATGAGTGGTAGGTCTGGATTCCTAGAGCCAGTGTACGACTTCATATTAGTGATTAATAGTAATCTAGGCACTATCTCGCACCGTTACTGAGATACAGCGACTTATTGGCGAAAAATCGCAAATTATGCCCACCCTCTCATTTATGGCTCTCGTTCGGGGTGACCCTTTCGAATTTATGGAAAAGCTTTACGGTTCCTGAAACTAGAGTCTTCCAGGCAGCCGAGGTGAAGATTTGGTGATCCTAGCTTGCACCGTTTTTGACTGAT